>Ga0115567_10002113_pt1 | contig 19722 bp, 22 predicted proteins | sample COGITO_mtgs_1204_2_FD_88679 | JGI IMG/M metagenome (GOLD analysis project Ga0115567, IMG submission 88679) | Pelagic marine microbial communities from North Sea - COGITO_mtgs_120412 | ecosystem: Environmental > Aquatic > Marine > Epipelagic | place: Germany:Helgoland, sampling site Kabeltonne... | reverse complement strand
CAACTACAAAAAACTTTTTCTCTTCCAAATTTATAGGGATAGGTATCTGTGCCAAAGCACGATATCTTTGTATCGAATTATCTGAACCAGAAAATGGTATGTTAAGGTATTCAATACGTGCAAGGTCTGTAGTTTGGGCAGTTGCAACGCCCGAGAAGACAATCAGGCAGATTAATAAAAAAAAGTTTTTGTTCATAGCGTTTATTAATTATTAATCATCTGCCAGATTGGTTCCATCTTTTGATTTTGTCTGGTTGTTAAATATATGTACATCTCTTTGCGGAAATGGAATACTAATATTGTGTTCCCTAAATAGAGCGTCAATTTTAAAACGGATCTCACTCTTAATTCTTGGATCTACAAAGCTATCTGCTATATAAAAGTAGATACTGAACACTAATGCCGAATCGCCGAAATCTTCAAACAGTACAAAAGGTTTGGGACTTTTTAAAACACCGGCCTGCTTTTCAACACTGCTCAAAAGCAGATCGCGCACTTTGTGAGTGTCGCTTCCGTAAGCTACTCCAACTTTTACAAATTCACGTGTTGTACGATGATTTTGTGTGTAGTTGTAAATAGTATCGGTAATAAACTTATGGTTAGGAATAATAACAATCTTATCATCTCTAGTAATTGTACGTGTAGTTCGCAATTTTATATCGATTACACGACCAACCTTACCATCAACTTCAATAATATCGCCAACTAAAAGCGATTTATCTATTATAATAAAGATACCTGCAATTACATCTTGAAAAAGTTCTTGAAGCGCAAGCCCCAAACCTAACAACAATGCCGCGGAAGCTGCAAGAATGGGTGTTACATCTATACCCGCAAAACTTAACGATGCAAATACAACGATAATATAGGTGATGTACTTTATAAATTTGAATACGCTGATAAACTTTTGCTTATCATTGGTTTCCATTTTTCGCGTGAAGAACAATCGTATCCATTTCAAAAGAAAACTTGCAATGAAAAAAGCTAAAATAACGATTAATACATGTTGGACTTTAATCTCAATTTCATTTGGATCCTTACCAAAAGTCCAGCCTAGATCCAAAAATTTTTGGATAGAACCCCATATATCGTCCTTTACAACGTCTCCTATTTTATCGGTTACCTTTTCTTGCACTTATCTTAATATTTTAACCACTTGAAAATTTCCTTGTAGGTAGCTTTTTTGCCGTACATTAAAATACCGACCCTATAAATCTTTGCTGCAAACCATACAGTTCCCATAAAGGTAGCGAAAAGTATAACTACGGAAAGTATTTGTTGCCATATTGGTACTCCAAACGGTATTCGCATTAGCATTACAACTGGGGATGTGAACGGAATAAATGAAAATATCTGAGACACAATCCCGTGCGGGTTATCTATAACCGTAAAAAAACCTACATATACCGAAAGCATTAAAGGCATTAATATTGGCAGCATAAATTGTTGAGTATCTGTTTCACTATCCACGGCAGCACCGATGGATGCGTAAAGTGAAGCGTATAGTAAATAACCACCTATAAAGAACAAAACGAACATGATTATCAAGTTGGCCAAAGGCAGATTATCTACCTCCATCATTACTTGCTGAAAAATATCCTGTGCACCTGCACCGCTAGCTGTTTGGGCCATAGCTTCTTGCTGTGCTTCCATCGCGCTGGTATCTACTCCTAAAACTACGGGAACAATAGCGAGCAATGTTAAGATCAAGATAATCCATACCGCAAACTGGGTAATTCCCGCAAGGGTGGTTCCAAAAATTTTACCCAGCAAAAGCTTCATTGGCTTTACGGAAGATATTATAACTTCGATAATTCGGCTTGTTTTTTCTTCTATAACACTGCGCATTATCATGTTGCCGTAAATTATGATGAACATAAAGAGCAAGTATCCAGCGGCGGCACCAAAACCCAGTTTAAGGCCAGATCCCAACTTTGATGTTTCCATTCCCTTATACGTTTCAAGATTTGTATTTACGTTGATCCGCAACGATTTAATGGTTTCTGCATCTATACCGGCTTCTTTAAGTCTAATTGTATTGACCTTATCTTCTACAACATTCTCTATGTCTCCCATAGTTGTAAGTGACGGAGAATCTTCAGAATAAAAAGTTATAGAATTCGCAAGGTCTTCCATCGTGGCAGTTCGTGGAATGTACAGTAAACCATAATTTTCATCGGTTTCTGCTTTCAATTTCGCTTCGGAAAGTGGCTCGCCCTTAACAATATTATATTTTAGATTATCTGTATCCTGAAAATCATTTGTAAAAAGTCCGCTTTCGTCCAAAACCGAAATTGTCTTTACCTCTTCGCTGTTAAGGTCTGAAAGGTATGCTACTAAAGTAAAGATGCCCACAAAAATCAACGGACTTAAAAAAGTCATTAATATAAAGGACTTGTTTCGAACCTTGTTTAGATATTCACGTTTTATAATAAGTGGTAGGTGGTTCATTGTTAATTATTTCTTACGGTTTCAATAAAAATGTCGTTTGCGGAAGGTATAACTTCCACAAAGTGCGTAAGTTGTCCTTTTTGAGTTAAATATGTTACCAAGTCATTTGGCGAAGTACCGTCTGGAACCTTGATCTTATATTGAAGCTCATCGTTGATACTCTTAAAGGTTGCAGGTAAAAGTTCAAATTTTTCTTTCATTTCCATAGATACCGCTTCCTTGTTCTGCACAGTTAGACCAACTTCATAAAGATTATTTCTATACTGTCTTTTTATATCGATCAATTTACCATCCAAAACTTTATTTCCTTTATGTATCAAGGCAATATGATCACACATTTCTTCAACTGACTCCATCCTATGTGTAGAAAATATTATAGTTGCACCATCATCGCGCAATTTGAGAATTTCATCTTTTATCAAGCTCGCATTTATAGGGTCAAAACCGCTAAACGGTTCATCGAAAATCAACAATTTGGGCTCGTGAAGAACGGTTACGACAAACTGTATTTTCTGAGCCATTCCTTTTGACAGTTCTTGTATCTTCTTATCCCACCAATCTCCTATATCTAAACGATCGAACCAATATTTAAGGCGCTTTTTAGCTTCTGTTTTGGTAAGTCCTTTTAACTGTGCCAGATAAAGGACTTGTTCACCAACCTTCATTGTTTTATAAAGTCCGCGTTCTTCAGGAAGATATCCAATATGCCTAATATCATCGGGTTTTAAAGGATTTCCATCTAATAGTACGGTACCAGAATCTGGCATCGTTATTTGATTAATTATACGTATAAATGTAGTCTTGCCAGCTCCATTTGGGCCAAGAAGTCCAAATATAGTGCCTTTTGGAACTTCAAGTGAAACATCGTTTAATGCGGCATGTTTACCAAATGATTTGGATACGTGGTTCGCTACTAAAATATTGTCCATAATTTGCTTTAAGAAAGCGTAAATATAAAGATTTGAAGCCTAAGCGAATCGTATATTACAATGAAATTAGAGGTTATAAATTGTTTCAAATTGAGGTATTAAAATTGAAACAAATTTCAGTATAAAATCTAAAGTTAAATGAAAGTTGGTTAGATTTAATTGAAATATATCACAAAAGCAAAACCCACCTTCAAAATTAATTAAAGGTGGGAAAAAAAATTGCTATGAAAAAGAAAAATATCGCCTCGTTTAAAAAGCGATATTCAAATATAAAAAAAATATTTCTATTAACACTTAATTAAGAAAACATATCTTTAACTTTTTCGAAGAAAGACTTGTCCTCTTTTTCCGGTTTTGGCTGAAAGTGCTCGTCGTTGCTCATTTTTTCAAAAAATTCTTTTTGTTCTTTAGAAAGTGTTTTTGGCGTCCAAACATTAACATGAACAAGCAGATCTCCAGTTCCATATCCATTTATACTGGGAATTCCCTTATTACGGAGTCTTAAAATCTTTCCGCTTTGTACACCAGGCTCAATCTTTATTCGCACTTTCCCGGTAACAGTATCAATTTCTTTACTCTCGCCCAATGCAGCTTCAGAGAAGCTTATATATAAATCGTAATGCAGATTATCCCCTTCACGCTGCAACGTATCGTGTTCTTCTTCTTCTATCGCTACCAAAAGATCTCCAGGAATACCTTCGCCAGGCGCATCATTTCCTTTTCCAGTAACCTTTAGCTGCATACCATCAACAACTCCTGCTGGTATTTTGATAGAAACGGTTTCCTCGGTCGTCAACATCCCTTGCGCATCTGCGTTTTCAGGTTTGTTCTCAATCGTTTTTCCAGTTCCGCCGCAAGTGGTACATTTAGCTGAAGTTTGCATACGACCTAGTATCGTGTTCTGAATTCTGGTAACTTGACCGTTCCCATTACATGTACTACACGTTTTATAAGTTGTGCCGCTAGCTACTTTTTTTCGCTTTACTTTTATTTTCTTTTCAACTCCATTAGCAATTTCTTCTAAGGTCAATTTGAGGCGAACACGTAAATTACTACCTTTAACAGTTCTTCTTCCGCCGCCACCAAAACCTCCAAAACCACTAAAGCCGCCACCGCCGCCGCCAAAAATATCTCCAAATTGACTGAAAATATCTTCCATGTTCATTCCGCCGCCACTAAAGCCACCGCCACCTTCAAAAGCTTGGTGTCCATATTGGTCGTAACGTGCTTTTTTGTTTGGATCGCTTAAAATTTCGTAAGCTTCAGCAGATTTTTTAAACATATCTTCTGCTTTGTCATCACCAGGATTTTTATCTGGATGATGTTCTATCGCTTTTTTTCGATATGCTTTTTTAATTTCAGCTGGTGAGGCACTTTTTGAAATACCCAATATTTCGTAATAATCTTCTTTCATCAAATTTATTAAATCTTGTTGCTAAATACTTCTGCTTTTCGAATGCAGAAATTACTGCCCTATAATTACTTTCGGAAACCGTATAATCTTTTCACCCAAAGTATATCCTTTTTCAATAACGTCGATTATTTTTCCCTTTAGATCATCCGTAGGTGCTGGAATCTGGGTTACCGCTTCATGTATATCTGCGTTAAACGAATCGCCCTTTTGCGTACCAATAGGCTCCAAACCTTTAGCGCGAAGTGTTTCTTGAAGTTTGTTGCTTATAAGCTCGACACCCTTATAAAGATTATCGTCATCCGTCTTATCGATTTCCTTTAATGCTCTATCAAAATCATCCATTACAGGCAAAAGTGACAATATTACTTCTTGACCTGCCGTCTTGAAAAGATCAATACGCTCTCGTCCTGTGCGTTTTTTATAATTCTCGAATTCGGCGAATAACCTTAAATATCTATCCTTTTCATTCTCAAAATCCTCGCGCAGTTTTTCGAGCGAATCTACATCTTCTGCAGGCTCGCTTGTTTCAACGTTTTCTTCTGCAATGTTATTCAACTCATCATCCATTGACGGGTCTATATTTTTATCTTGTTCGCTCATTTCGCAAATTTTTATTTAGTCTTTTTCTCAAAAAAGCAAAAGTACTGCCACATATCAAAAAATGTCAAAATGTCATTGTCTTAATTTAATAAATTTTTAAGAGTATATAAGCTATTGCAACCTATTTTTGGAACCTAACCTAAATTATAACAATGAGAAAAATCATTTTAAATCTTTTATTGATCGCCGCTGTCTCAAGTACCGCTGTTTCTTGCAAAGACAATAAAACAGGAGGAGCAACAAATGCAGAAGATGCTGCGATGGCAAGCGAAATGGCTAGCGATTACGATGTAAGTCCATCGGCTTCTGAAATTACATGGAAAGGAACAAAACCTACAGGTTCGCATAACGGGACTATAAAAATTCTTTCAGGAACAATCTCGGTCGGTAACGATATCTTAGAGGCTGGTGAGTTTGTAATTGATATGACAACAATTAGCAGCGATGATCTCGTAGGCGAAGATAAGGCAAGTTTAGAAGCTCATTTAATGGGTACGGTTCAAGGTAAAGAAGGCGACTTTTTTGATGTAACAAAATACCCGACCGCAAAATTTGTTTTTACCGATATTACCGATAACGATGGTAAAAAAATGATAAACGGTAATCTAACAATTAAGGAAGACACTAAAAACGTATCTTTTCCCGCTACAGTTTCAATGGACGGAAATCAACTGACCATTACAAGTGAATCTTTTAACATAGATAGAACAGAATGGAATGTTAACTATGGTTCTAATTCTGTTTTTGACGATTTAGGAGATAAGTTTATAAGCGATGCTATTGAATTGCGAGTAAAAATCGTAGCCAATAAAATTTAAAATATTTACAAGCCAAGTACAATAAAAGCATCTTAAGGACGCCTTTATTGTACTTAACTTATTTTACATCTATATAATGCATTAATTTTCAATAATTCCTTTTCTTTTAAAGAGGTTATCTAAAGCATTTTCGATGTTATGAAAAGAGTATTTAAAACCATTCTTTTCTAGTTTAGAGCTACTCACCAATTGTCCTTCGAGAACTAGAACCGCCATTTCTCCTAATACAAGTTTGAGAACGAAACCTGGAATATCTGGAAGCCATAAGGTTTTATCTAACTTGTCGGCAATTTTCTGAATCATTTTTTTATTGGTTACAGGGTTAGGTGCAACTGCATTGTATGTACCTTCCCATTCTTTCTCTATGGTTTCTAAATATATATTTGCAAGATCGTCCACGTGTATCCAAGACAGCCATTGTTTTCCAGTGCCTAGAGGAGCACCAAACCCTGCCTTAACCGGTTGAACAAATTTTTCGAGCGCACCATCTTTTTTAGAGAGCACAACTCCAGTTCTAATTTTTGAAACTTCCATACTCAAGGTCTTGAACTGATCTGCAGCAGCTTCCCAAGCCACTACGACTTCTGCCAAAAAAGTATCGTCAACCTCTTTGCTTTCTTCCGTATATAATTTGGTTTTTGAATTTGGATAGATACTAATTCCGCTTGCAGAAACAAAATGACCTATACTGTGATCTATTTTTTTTAAAGTGTCAAAGATCAAGTTTGCAGTATGAGTTCTGCTTTCCATTATATCTTTCTTGTACGAATCTGTCCATCGCTTAGAAATAGTTGCTCCAGCAAGATGCACGATTGTATCAACTCCTTCAAATGCCTCTTCATCTATTTCTTTGGTTTTGGCATTCCAATAATATCCTTTATAATTAGGTTTATTTTCAATTTTATCTTTAGAAGTTGTTAGATAATTCACAGAAATTTTTCTCTCCAAACATAAATCAGTCAACTTGCTACCAATAAGTCCGGTAGCACCTGTGATAAGTACTTTCATAATTTTTTTACTGAAGATAGTCGTTATCAGCTGAAGCAAAAAAGTATTTAACGCAAGATTATGAGATAAAAACTAACATTTAAAATAACTTTATAAAGAAACCCATCTAATCTTAAAATGATGGTTATCTATAATTTTGTAGCCCTTAACATTTCTCTTTTCCCAGGCGGTCCAGGCAATCGCTCAACTTTAAAACCAACTGCCAACATAGCACGTCGCACACTTCCTTTTGCAGCATAGGTCACTAACATGCCTTTTGTCTTAAGGGCAGTGTACATAATTTCAAAAATTTTTTCCGTCCAAAGTCCGGGTTGCACGCGTGCACCAAAGGCATCGAAATATATTATGTTATAAGTATTGTTTTCTGAAAGTTCTGAAAAATATTGAATCCGCTTCATTAGCTGAAAATATTCTGAAATTTTACATCGTTCTTCCCAAGAACATTTATGCAAATCCATTAAAAGAGAAGTATCGACTTTTAGTAATTCCGGATAATTAAGTTTTTCAACTTCGGAAATAACGACTGGATATGCTTCTAAACCAGTGTATCCAATATTTAGTTTTAGCTTTTCGGCTTCCATTAATGTTAAAAAAGCATTAAGACCTGTACCAAAACCGATTTCCAAAATTTCGATTTCTTCGGAAGGATTTTCAGCAAGAAAATAATGCAGGCCAGTTTTAATAAATACGTGTAACGCTTCATTTAAAGCGCCATGTTTAGAATGATACTGCTCGTTCCATTCAGGAAGATGAATGGTATAGCTTCCATCTCCGGTTTTTAGTAATTCACGCTTCAAAATTATTTATTTTTAGCGATAAGCACACCATTAGAAAGGAATGATAACGTTTTTTTAGGATCTGTTATCTTTGCTATTTCTGCTTGAGTCTTTCCAGCATCCTCGGCATAATGACGTTGTTCTTCAACACTCACTTCTTCTACAAAGGCTTTACCGGAAACGATCACTTCTTCACCAGCAATATCCATCGGCATAAAAAATCCATAATCCTTAAATTTTACCATCGTTTCCGTTTCACCAATTCCGAGCTTCATCCAGCAACCTTTGTTCTGGCAAACCTCTTTAACTTTAGATTTGAACTTAACATCAATAGTATCTCCTAGTTTTAAGCCCGCATATCTTACAGCAAGTTCGTTTTCTGAAATTACATTTTTATCGTCTATTTTTTCACCATAAGAATTAAAGGCTGTTTGTTCTATAACATTTTCATTTTCAAGAGACTTATTTTCCTTGCTTGATTCTTGGCAAGAAAAAAAGATAAAGAGGACACATATAATGAAGATCGATTTTTTCATACTTTTAGCTTTTAAAACTTATTATCTTATATACTGCAATTTTAAGTTTTTTTATAATTTTTTATGGTTTAAAAATTAAGTATTTTTGTTTAATAAACCTATTTTAATGAGCAGCACTACAACCAACGAAATCGTTATAGAAAAAATTAAAACCTCAAGGCTTAAGGATGTTGACTTTGACAATCTCGTCTTTGGAAATGTTTTTACAGACCATATGTTCGAATGCGATTTTATAGATGGTGCCTGGCGTAACCCTACCATTAAACCATACGGCAACCTCAGCATATCTCCTGCAGCCAAGGTTTTTCATTATGGTCAAGCCGTTTTTGAAGGAATGAAGGCATATAAGGACGATAATGGGAAGGTTTTTCTTTTTCGACCAACAGATAATTTTAATAGAATAAATATATCTTCTAAGCGTATGGCGATACCTGAGTTTCCGGTAGACCTATTAAATGACGCTTTACACAAAATTGTAGCGATGGACAGTGATTGGATAAAACCAGGGCTTGGCAATTCGCTATATATTAGACCTTTTGCAATTGCTACACAAGTTGGTGTTTCTGCCTCACCTTCTAACCAATATAAATTCATGATCTTGTTATCACCTGCACAAGCATATTATACCGGTGATGTAAGAGTAGTTTTTGCTGAATCTTTTAGCCGTGCAGCAGATGGCGGTGTTGGTTTTGCAAAGGCCGCAGGTAATTATGGGGCACAATTTTACCCTACAAACTTAGCAAAGGAAGAAGGCTTCCAACAGATAATTTGGACCGACGCTAACGAGCATAAATATTTAGAGGAAGCAGGCACAATGAATATCTTCTTCCGAATAAACGATACTTTGGTCACTTCACCAACAAATGATAGAATTCTAGATGGTATAACGCGTAGAAGCGTAATAAAAATAGCAGAAGATAAAGGCTTTGATGTAGATGTAAGACAAGTTCCAGTTGCGGAAATCGTGGAAGCTTCGGAAAATGGTAGTCTTAAAGAAATTTTTGGTTCTGGTACCGCTGCAACAATAAGCCCGGTTAGCGCTTTCAGTTACCAAAAAAAGATCCACGAACTACCCAAAATGGAATCAAGTTATGCTTCAAAATTCAAACAAATTTTAATGGATATACAGTACAATAAGTCTGAAGATCCTTATGGCTGGCGCATTGAAGTAAAAAAATAATGATTTAATTTTCTATTTTTCCAAAATTTTTAAAATATTGGGCTTAAAATAGTTAGGCCCTTTTAATACTTTTCCATCTTCACGATAGATAGGCTTTCCATCTGCGCCCAACTTGCTCATATTGCTTCGCTGTATTTCATTAAAAACGGCCTCGATCTTATGCTGCATACCGTGTTCTATAATCGTACCGCATAAAATGTAAAGCATATCGCCCAAAGCATCTGCTACTTCAACTAAATCGTTATTATTCGCCGCTTCTAAATACTCTTCGTTTTCTTCGCGCATTAATTCATAACGCAGTAAATTCTTTTTCATATCAAGATTTGCCGTAGGTTCATCTTTCATCCCTAAACCGAATGCTTCATGAAATTTTTGTACAGATTCTATTTTTTTCTTCATATTTAATATTTGAAATAAATGGTGGGTGGTTATTTTGTATCGTACTTTTGAAGCGTAAAATTACAAAATTATGTTCAGTACAGATCAATGGATTTTTGCAGCGATATTTTTAATTGCATTTATCGTTATACTCGTTTTTAGTTATCGAAAAGATTTAAGGCAGAACCGTACATATTTTAAGAACGCGATCTGGATATTGGTTGGCTTTATTGTTTTTATCCTTTTAATATTAGCCCTAAAATTACTTCTTAAAAATTAAAAAAGCCGCCACGCAGAAGCGAAAGCGGCTTAATCAAAATATTTGAAAATTTTATTTTACTTTCAAAAAACTATGGTTTTTTGAATAGTCAAGCATCTGCTCTTCGAAAGATTTTGGCTGTTCTATAGTGAAATTTTCTATTTCGCCATTTTCATTCATTTGTGGAACTATTATAGGATTAACGAATCCACTATATGGTGGCGATGTAAATTGTTTGTTACGTTCTAAAACATTAGCATGTACTTTTTGATCTACCTTAACGCCATATCCTTCGACAAGATCTTCTACGGCTTTATAATCACCTTCAGACTTTATACGCTGTGTTTCACGCAAAAGTTCTCCAAAAATTTCATGTAGCTTATCGTAATCGTTTATGTTGAAATATGTTTTTCCATCACGTTCTATTTTTTCAATTACATTATCCTTCTTTCCACGCTCATAAGCCCAGGCAGAAACCCATTGACGATTTCGCATATGTGCTTCCTCCACGTTGTCACCGAGTTTTAAACGGATAAGTTGCGTCATCAATCCGTTACGAATGTAACCGTCGTACGCCGCCATTCCCGTGTTTTTCCAGTCGTCCACAAGACCAAGTTCTTGAATCTTTGGGTTATATAAATAATAAAGGCCAACAAGGTCTGCGCGACCTTCTTCTAAAGTGGAAGCGTAGTTTTTTAATGTTTCTTTGGTCTCACCAACACCAGGATTTAATTGCCCTGAAGCGTGGCCAATAACTTCATGCAAAGCAGTATGAAGTTTGTCTGCTTTTTGGCCATACTTTTCTTCAAGCTGCAGTTCTTCATCATCATTAACAAATTCTTTTAAACGACCAGTATTTCCTGCATTGTTATATGCCTCAATAATATTACCCAGAGAAACAGACTTACTTCCAACCTCAGCACGAATCCAGTTCGCGTTTGGTAGATTTACACCAATTGGTGTGCTTGGAGAAGCATCTCCAGCTTCACCAGCAACATTAACCACTTTATAGGTTACTCCAACTACATTTTTCTTTTTGTGTTCGTCCATCAAAGGTGAATTATCTTCAAACCATTGTGCATTTTCTGAAAGTACCTTCATTTTTTCAGACATATCAAAATCTTTTATCTGCACAATCGACTCATAGCTACCTCTGTAACCAAGCGGATCATTATAAACTTCAATAAAACTGTTAATGTAATCTATATTTCCTTCCGTAGCAGCAGTCCAAGCAACATTATAATCGTCCCAGGTTTGCAAATCTCCCGTTTTATAATACTTTATTAAAAGTCCTAATGCATCGCCTTGTGCTTTATTTTCAGCTACAGACTGTGCTTTTTCTAGCCATTTTACTACTTCATCTATTGCTTCACCATAGAGTCCGCCAGATTTGTAAACTTGCTCTTTTAAAACCCCGTTTTCTTTTACCAATCTAGAGTTTAAACCATATGAAAGTGGTTTTTTTGGATCTGGCGATTTTTTCTTGGAATAAAAGCTTTCTACATCGCTGTTGCTTACGTTAGGACCATAAAAATTGACCGCGGAGAGACCCACATTATCCATAGCTTTTCCTTGATTCACTTTTTTAGAATCCTTATCATTAAAAAGCACATCAAAAGCTTCACCTTCCAGTTTTGTATTTGTAGCTGTCAATAATTCTGTTAGGTATTCCGAAGAAAATGACGGCGTCATCTTCTCGTTGGAATAATGATGGTGTATGCCGTTAGCAAACCAAATTCTTTTCAGATAGGTTTCAAAGTTTTGCCAATTCTTGGTTGTTTTATCACCTTCGTAATTTTGATAGATATTTTCAAATGCAGTACGTATCGCTAAATTATGGAGATAGTTTTGGTCCCAGATAATATCGCGACCTGCCAAACCTGCTTGTGTTAAGTAATAAACAAGCTTCTGCTCCTTTAGCGTTAGATTTTCCCAACTTGGAATTTGATAACGAAGAATCTTTATGTCCTCAAACTCTGAGACGCTATAGTTAAAATCTGATTTTTCTTCTATTTTCGCCATCTCGGCATCGTTCTTTTCTTCCATTTTAGTCTCTTTGCAAGATCCTATGAGGATGGCACTTAAAGCCAAAGTTAAATAACACAATTGTTTCATAGTAACATATTTAGTTTCAACAAATGTAACGAAATCAAACAATTGTTTGGTAAAGTTTTCTTGAACAGTGAATAGTCAATTTCCTCATTTTTGGTTAAATCAAACTGAAAATATCAAAGAAATGTTAAATTTAGTTATCTTAGCAGCTTATAACAACCTATTTAGCCTATAATGAAAATATTAAAATATCTTTTCTTTTTAATTCTTATCATCGTCATTGGTGGTGCAATCTATTTTGGAACCAAAGATGGAAGTTACGATGTTTCCGACTCAAAAATAATAGACGCGCCAATTGAAGTGGTTTTCAATAAGGTAAATGAATATAAAACGTGGGAAAATTGGGGTCCTTGGAAAAACGAGGATCCGACAATGCGTTTTAGCTACGCCGAAAAAACTTCTGGTGAAGGCGCTTCCTATTCTTGGGAAGGCGAAATGTCTGGATCTATGCAAACAACCAAGGTAATACCTAATTCTGAAATTCAACAAGAGCTTACACTTAATACGCCTGCTGGCGAGAGAAATTCACAGGTCTATTGGCTTTTTGAAGAGGTTGAAGGCGGCACTAAAGTTACTTGGGGAATGAAAGGGGATCACCCTATGATAGATAAAATATATTATGAATTTGGAGACATGGATTTTAATGCCACGATGCACGATATGAACATTAAAGGACTTGAAGGTATTGCCGAAGCTGTGCAAAATGACATGAAAGAATATACGGTAAATGTTGATGGTGTTAATCAATACGGCGGTGGTTTTTACATGTACAATACGACAGCATCGAAACAGACATACGTACTTAAAAAAATGGAGTCTATGTTTGCACAAGTTAAAGGCTATATGGAACAAAACAAGATTCCAGCTTCTGGTAATCCATTTATTTTATATAATGCTATGGATGATCTAAATAATACTGTAATATTTTCAGCGGCTGTGCCAGTTAGAGATCGTGTTATCACACCTGAAGGGAGTCCTATTATAAGTGGTTTACTAGAAGCTGGTACGGCGGTTAAAACTACTCTAAAGGGTAATTACACAAACTTATCCGAGGCTTATAGCGCAGCAAAAAAATATATCAATGAAAATAATTTTCAGCAAGATCCAAACGCCCGCACATTTGAGGTTTATGTTACTAATCCAGAAGAAACACCAAATCCGGCTGAGTGGATTACCGAGATTTATATACCTATAATTTTACAAACGGAAGCTGTAGAAGATTCTCTTGTAGAGCCAAATAATTTACTTTAATATTTAGCAGACCGAATCTGGGTTTAAAATTGGCTAATTACTTTAATTTATTCTAAAAAAATGAAAGCCATATTATTGGTGTTTTTGGGAGGTGGCTTTGGCAGTTTGTTGCGGTATACCCTGAGCGTACAATTGAATTACAATAATTATAACTTTCCTCTAGGAACGTTTTTGGTAAATATAATTGGTAGCCTTATAATTGGATTTGTACTTGGCTTAGCGCTTAAACAAGGTTCTATCTCTCAAAATTTACTTCTCTTGGTAGCAACCGGGTTTTGTGGCGGCTTTACAACCTTTTCTACATTTGCATTCGAGAATTTCGCTTTTTTAAAAGAAGGTGACTATATTTCATTTGCAATATATACTTCTCTAAGCTTTATTGTGGCAATTGTTGCAGTTGCATCAGGTGTTTTTTTAAGTAAGTTATTTTGATTAGTTCTGAAATCTAAATAGCTACATTTATAGACATTTTTTGAATAAAATTAAACAGCACTTTTTTTTATAACCAATACTAAAGAGGTCGGATTTATTTGACATCAATATTATTCGATGATGCAATATTAAATCTATAAAAGTGTGAAATAACATTCATTACATTAAGTTTTGATCTCTTGCGTAAACTCTATGCCAATTATATAAGTAATTTTCAAGGTCTTTCAAAAGAGATCTGGCTTTTAGCTTTCGTAACTTTTATAAACCGTGCGGGTGCGATGGTAATACCATTTCTATCGTTGTATTTGGTAAACGCGAAGAATTTTACGCTCCCACAAGTTGGTTGGATAATGACTAGCTTTGGTGTTGGTTCGCTATTGGGCACATACATTGGAGGAAGACTTTCAGATACTATTGGTTTTTATAAGGTAATTGTTACGAGTCTATTTCTGGGCGGACTTGGCTTTGTAAGTCTTCAATTTATTGAAAGCTTCTATGGATTTTGTATTAGTGTGTTCCTCCTAATAATGGTTGCAGATGCTTATCGACCCGCAATATTTGTTGCCTGCGAAACGTATAGCAAACCAAAAAATGTAACTAGAAGCATCACATTGATTCGTCTTGCCATAAATTTAGGGTTTTCAATTGGACCTCTCATTGGCGGTTTAATAATAGCCAAGATTAATTATGTGTCGCTTTTCTATATTGATGGATTGACATGTATTGCTGCTTCTGTTCTTTTATTTATTCTACTAAAACCAAAAAACGCAAAAGAGTCTAACATTATTGAACCAATTGTAAAAGAAGGGAGTCCACCCTATCGCAATTGGCTGTTTATATTGTTCTTTATAATAATGGTTTCACAGAGTATAACCTTCGTTCAATATTTTTCAGTAATGCCAATTTATTACGAAAAAGCGCATTTTCTATCTGAAGATCTTATAGGGTGGCTCTTATTTATAAATGGTGCGACGATAGTAATTTTTGAAATGCCTTTAATAGCTTGGTTGGATCGAAAAAAAATATCGAAAGTTATGGCTACATTTTGGGGAGTATTCTTTTTAGGATTGAGCTTTTTAATCTTAAACCTGTCTTCTTGGAGTGGCTTGCTTATAGTAGGGATGTTTTTGATGACATTTGGCGAAATGATAGGCTCGCCATTTTCGAATGCTTTAGCTCTAGAAATGGCACCAAAAGGAAGAAAAGGAAGTTATATGGGTTTTTATAGTATGAGTTTCTCAATTGCTCACATTATAGGGCATAATGGAGGCATGAATTTGGTTTCTACTTTTGGATTCAACTTTACTTGGAATGTTTTCGCCATAGCATTATTAGCAATAGCAATCTTGACAATTTATCTATATTATGCGATGAAAAAGTCCAAAATTTATAATATAAACTAAAAAGACACTTACAATAATTAAAGTAAGTATCTTTTTAATTTTTTATTCGCATCGATGCATTGATTAATCCGCAACGTTTTCTTCTTGTCTTTTGGCTTTACGACTTCTTCTACTAAGAAGTACAGCATCCAAACAAGAGACCATTAAACCGATTCCCGCTACTAAGGCAACAAATCTTATAAAGCTTTCCCCTGGAAATTGGAGACCTGTGAAACCGAGCAATACGCTAACGGCAGTAATAATTAATAAATGAATAGTATATTTTTTCATGTCGCAGACTTTTACTGTAAAAATAGGACAACTCGTTAAGTTTCGTTCACAAGAAAATGCCAAATAAGAAAAAATTAACGAAGTTAAAACCATCTATTTCAAAGGCTTAATTGCATTATGTTTTACAACATGTGAAAGAACAATCTGCGTTTTGGTTTCCCCATAAACAATCAACTGATCTATAAATATCTCAAGATGTTTCTGGTTTTTAAGCACTACTTCCATTACAATATTCTCATTTCCCGTGATACGGTAACAATTTTGAACCTCGTCATATGTTTTGACCTTTTCTAAAAAAGGTTTTAGCATCCCCATAAATGCCCTTAAGGTAATTAATGCTTTTAGTTGGTAACCAGCTTCAAAAGATGATACAAAAGATTTGTAACCAACAAGAATATTTGCATCTTCCATTTTTTTAATACGTTCAGATACAGCTGGTGAACTTATACCAACTTTTCTTCCTATAGAAGCATTTGACTCTCTTGCATTTTCCTGAAGAAGTTTAAGTATTTTCCAATTTAGCGCATCTATACCCATTTTAAATCAAATTGATTAATTTTATGTTTAATTTAAAGTAAATATACATTTTTAATTTAATTATTAAAGCTAAGATACTTGTCTTATCCTTAAATTTGAATTGATTAAAACTCAAATTAATTTTAAGATGACTACAAATATTCCTCAGAAATTTTCACAATCTGCTCTTTACGAGAAAGCTATGGAAATTTTCAATCTTTCAAGGAATATTTCCCATTATTTAGCTGAAGATTTCGCGAATCTTTCTGAAAACGGTAAGGAGAACGCATATATCTATTTCTCTGGAGATATTGTACAACAATCTGTTTCTCTTGCACCCGAAATTTTAAAAGCTGAAAGTGAGCTTTTTTCAGAAGGAAAATTTAAATACGCCGCATCGGTATCGCGATTGACGAACCTACTATACAAAAATTGCGAACGTCTTGAGCGTACGCAGAGCAATGGAAAAGACTTTTTACCTTTGTTGAGAAAGGAAATAAAAAAATTTAGAAAGCTACAACGCATTTGGCTTTTGACTCTGTAAAAATTCCTCATATATTTTTTAAAAATTTCTTAATTAAATTATAGAAAGCTACTTAATAATATGTCGCTTATCTGCAATAACGTAATTGTCTTCGCATTTTTTTAATTTATCTTTGCAGCGAGATTAATTATAAAGCGACCTCGCAAATGTTTGAAGACGAAAACAATAGCTACCCAAGTCACGACGACATAAAAAAATTACCCGTTTACATAAAAGCGATAGAAATATCGCAACTTGTAAGACGAATTGTTGAAGTGGTAGAAAAAACTGACATCAAGGTCAAACGAGAAGTCGAGCGAGAAATGATAAAACATAATCTCGAATATTTGACTCAGAATTGTTTGATTATACCTGCTAAGATCGCTGGTGCCGAGGCTGTTGAAATTTACGATCTTAAAATGGAGAATGCTGCTATTATTCGCAAAGCTGCAAAAGAACTTATTACAGACGCAAGAGGTTTACAGATGCACGGCTACAAGGACACTGAGTTCCTTGATCTTTTAAGAGAAGAAATTGAAGCTTTTAGAATACTTTTTGCAAAGTGGGTAAAAACCTTTGATATTCAAAATTACATCATAGATCGTTGGGGACTTTTCAATCCGCCAGGCGTAAATTATAACGATAATGATCTTGATGATGACATCCCTTTTAATCCATTTGATTTTCTTCCAGATGAACTTTTTGACGATGATGACGATGACGATCTTTACGATGGTCTTGATGATGAGGAAGAATAAATCTATTGTATTATTCTAGAATCAAGAATCAAAGGTGCAATTCTCATAATTTTTATTTCTGAAAAGAGACTGTGTGCAGGATTGACTAAAACATTAGATTCTTGCGGGAGCACTGCTGAAGGTATTGAAATTGCTAAATCTTTTTTTGATCGAAGCCAATTGGAACCATACATTTGCGTTTCCATATTGGGAGGTTCAATATTCCAGTTAAGATGAATTTTTGCGGGTTTAAAAATTTCTCTAATCAATGGGTAAGGAATTTCTGCTTCTAGATAAGAAAAACCTGAACGTAAAAATTGATATTCAGTCCGGGTTAAGATCTCTAAAACACAAAGTGAGAGATGTTCAGAAAAGTAAATCACTGCATCGCCAGGTTTGTTCCACCTTCCTCCATACAATCTCGCTCCTTCTCCGCTTAAATCTTCAATAAAATTTGTTTTCGCAATCCTAAATATCTTCAAATTGATACAATTTAGTAAACACCGTGTTCAATTCTACCTAAAATATCCTTGATCATTTTAGTGCCGAAACTAGTATCTAAAAAATCTAAAGGCTTGTTATAATTAAGTACGCTAATTTCTGAATGAAGCCATTTTGTAAAATTTTCTAGAGTACCTAAAACTTCGATACCTCTAGAAATTACATCTGCAATCTCTAGGATTTGCTCTGTTCCATACACATTTAAAAGCTCATCGTCATTTTTGCGTTGAATCGTTCTATGTGAAATGTGCAAAAGACTGCTCATTTTTTCCATAGAAACGCCCAAAATCTCACTTACCGTTGAAACTACAGATTTTGGCAAGCCCGTACGTGTAATTTTAATTAGATCTAAATCACTATTTACGACTTGCGAAACTTGCGCGCTACCACCCAAAACGCTGATTATACGATCATACTTATTTTGTAAGCCATAAAAAACTTCAGGCTCTTGCACTAGGTTTGTAACTTTTGTAGCTCCCACAATAAAGACATTTGACACAAATATACGCATTTTTGTCGTTAATGCGATTTTCTTAACGAAATTATTAAATATTAAGAGATAGTTAATAACACATCTATCTAAAGGTAAATGCACTATACCTATTCTGAAAATTAGCGAAAGACATTTCTTAAAATATAATTACAAATAACTTCTACCGAGATTATAGTTTATAAGTGACACTTCGGCTTCGTTTAGTGATTGCGATTTATACAAATATCAAACCTTTGATTCAATTACAAAACACTAACATTATGTTTAGTGTAAGCGATTTGCACAAAACTCGAAAAGCATAGCTTTTTGAGTTTTGGCTTTCTGCTTACATGTTTCTTCTATACTGCCCACCAACTTCAAATAAAGCTTCAGTAATTTGCCCTAACGAGCAAACCTTTGTAGCTTCCATCAATTCTTCAAAGATATTTTCATTATTGATTGCAGCGTGCTGGATTTTTTCTATCGTGGTTTCTGCTCTGTCTTCAAAAGCTTTATGAAGATTTTTAAGTGTTTTTATCTGTGCTTGTTTTTCTTCTTCCGTAGCGCGAATTACTTCCGCAGGCAAAACGGTAGGCGAACCTGTACTACTCAAAAACGTATTTACACCTATGATTGGGAATTCACCATTATGTTTCAAAGTTTCATAATACAAACTTTCTTCTTGTATCTTACTGCGTTGGTACATCGTTTCCATGGCGCCTAGAACTCCGCCACGTTCGGTAATACTATCAAATTCCTTTAAAACGGCAGATTCAACAAGATCTGTAAGCTCTTCGATTATGAATGCACCTTGTATAGGATTTTCATTTTTTGCAAGCCCCAATTCCTTGTTTATAATCAATTGTATTGCCATAGCACGACGCACGCTTTCTTCTGTAGGAGTTGTAATCGCTTCGTCATACGCATTGGTATGTAATGAATTACAGTTATCGTAAATAGCGTAAAGTGCTTGTAAGGTTGTACGTATGTCGTTAAAATCTATTTCTTGTGCGTGCAATGATCTTCCAGATGTCTGAATGTGATATTTCAACATTTGCGCTCTAGGATCGGCACCATATTTTTCCTTCATCGCTTTTGCCCATATTTTACGAGCAACACGACCAATTACCGAATATTCTGGATCGACACCATTGCT
>Ga0115567_10002112_pt1 | contig 19736 bp, 17 predicted proteins | sample COGITO_mtgs_1204_2_FD_88679 | JGI IMG/M metagenome (GOLD analysis project Ga0115567, IMG submission 88679) | Pelagic marine microbial communities from North Sea - COGITO_mtgs_120412 | ecosystem: Environmental > Aquatic > Marine > Epipelagic | place: Germany:Helgoland, sampling site Kabeltonne... | reverse complement strand
GCTGGATCTTTCTGGCTTATCGATTTCTGTCTCATCTTCGTTCCCTTCGGTCACTACGATGAGCCAGAAATCCTCCATTAAGCAATCACCTCAATGTGTCCCATGGGCGCTGACGTCAGACACACAGGGTACTCAATGATGACCGTCAGTTTATCGGTGTAACAGGTGTCGGCATCGCATTTGATACGGCGCAAAAACTCCTAGAAAAGACAGCGGCGCGGTATCAGCGCACATTATATTTTGTGGATGGGTCTGGGAAAGTCGTGCTCAGTGGCCGCGACTTTGTATGGCAAACATCCATTCATCAAATCGACGGATTGTCAGAATTTGCAAATACCATTCTATCATCAGACACGGCCTCGGTAGAGTTTTTGCGAAATGGCGAAACGGTATTTCTAAACAGTCGGCTGATCGAAAACGTCGGATGGCGGCTGATCGTTGAGCAAACGACCGATTCCGTGCACGAGCCAATCTATATGACTCTGCTTGGAAATATTTTTGTCACGTTGCTGCTGACCGCGATCGTGTTGATTTTCGCGCATTTGATCTTAAAGAATTATCAAAGCCGTTTGGAAAACCTGGCGACGCACGATGCGCTGACAGGGGCGCTCAACCGTCGTGCATTTGATGTCGTCCTTGAACAAACCCTGGCCGAGGCCAAGCGCAAAAAGGACGAGCCATTTACGATTGCGATACTTGATATCGATCATTTCAAAGCGGTGAATGACACGTTTGGTCATTTGATCGGTGACGAGGTTCTCAAAGACTTGGTCGCGTGTACGAAAGACCGAATTCGAGAGTCGGATGTCTTTTGCCGCTGGGGCGGTGAAGAGTTCATGTTGCTGCTTCAAAACTGCGATATCACGGCAGCGCAAACACTGGTAGAGGACATAAGACAGATTATAGAATCACAGATGTTTGAGTATCAGGGTAAGAAGGTCCAAATCACCGTCAGCGCAGGTTTATCCCAGTTCGATCAAACAATGAATCGTGACACGCTGATCAAAACCGCCGATGAAATGCTTTATCGCGCCAAAGCGTCAGGACGGAACCGTGTCATGCCAACATCAAAAGCTGCATAGTTCCGGACCGGCACACACGCATTCGCTTCATCCAACGTATCACAACACTTTGAACCAATTGTCGGTCGCTATCATGCGAAACGAGGGTTAGCTTACGCATAGCACGTAGCGCCATGCGCCAAGATTGCGAGAGGATAGCCTCCATGACGTCCCAAGATGAACACCCTTTTGTCAGCGACATCGCTTTCACACCCAGCGTTAAAAATGAACAAGAAAATCGCGGTTCACGCACCGGGTATCAAAAGATGGAAGAACGCAGTGGCTGGCGTAACACCGTCGATGACAGCTTGCGCGATTTTATCGCGGCGCGGGAATCGTTTTATCTGGGCACTGTCAGTTCTGACGGGTATCCGTATATTCAACATCGCGGTGGCAAAGCTGGTTTCTTAAAAGTCTTGGATGACCGTCGATTAGCGTTTGCTGATTTTGTTGGCAACAAACAGTACATCACCCTTGGGAACCTAACGGACAATCCACGGGCGTTTATTTTCTTGATGGATTATCGCAACAAGCGCCGCATTAAAATCTGGGGTCGCGCCGAATACATTGAAGACGACGACGCATTACTCAACAGTCTTGTTGATACCGATTATAACGGGCGCCCCGAACGCGCGATTGTATTCACCATCGAAGCCTGGGATTCCAACTGCCCGCAGCATATCCCGCAGATGTGGTCAGAGGCAGAGATCGCCCCTGTGGTCAATGCGATGAACGCCCGCATCGAAGAACTAGAAGCCGAAGTCGCCGCGCTGAAACATCAGACTGACACCTAATTCAGTCCCATCAGATTTTGCGCATCAGTCCATAGACGTTGGGCTTTTTCGTTGGCGTCGATGTCGTCACCCAATCCAGCCGATTGCCCTGCCCACGCTTGCATGCGTTCGATATCATTATGTGTTGCCGCATCCGCACGCATCGGCCCCGTTAGACCTCGCTGGATCGGATACGGTGCGGGGTCTGGTGTCTCCGAACTGTTCGCAGCACGCACATAATCTGTCGCAAGTGCCCTGCCCGGGCGCCCTGAAAAAGCCCGTGTCACAGCTGTATCTTCGGGTGCAGTTTCCGCCAAGCGCGCACGCCACACCTCGGCTATATCGGATTGTGGACTGCGCAGGAACCCGGTGCCGACCTGAACTGCCGATGCACCCAGCATCATTGCAGCCGCCACACCCCGCGCATCGGCAATCCCGCCTGTGGCAATCACAGGAACATCAACCGCATCACAAATTGCAGGCACCAGCGCAAACAAACCCACCATGCTGCGTTCGGCGTAATCCGGATCAAAGGCACCCCGATGCCCCCCCGCTTCCATCCCTTGGGCGACAACGGCATCGGCGCCAGCCTCGACCGCAGCGCGGGCCTCGGCCACTGTTGTGACGGTGGCGATCCACTTGATGCCCTGATCTTTCATGCGCTGAACCAGATCAGCTGAATACACGCCCATGATCGATGAAATGACGGATGGTCCCGCCGCCAGCATCGCATCGCACTGGGCATCAAAATCAGGCGGCGTGACGTCCCCTGCACCCGCTTCTACTTCCGGCCCCCACGATTCCAAGAATGTCCGGATGTTGGCTTCGTGCGCTTCATCACGGGTCGGGGTCGGGTCCGGTATCCATAAATTTAACTGAAATGCGCCGTTGGTCGCAGCGCGAACTTCGGATGCCCAGGACTGGATTGCATCAGGCCCCATCAGTAAACATCCACACGCCCCCATGCCGCCTGCCTTGGCCACCGCAATGGACAGCGCGGGCGGGCACGCCCCCGCCATGGGGGCCAGCATGATGGGAATCTCCAGGCCGAATGTTATACAAAATGCCGCTGTCCGCGACTGAATTGATTGTGTCGCCTGATTGTCCGCCATGGCATCTCTCCCTCTATGCTCACTCTGGTATCAGCATTTAGGAAGTCACCATCCGGGTCAACGCCGCCAACTGATATTCACAAGAAACGGAATGCACCCCTGACCCAGACGCGCTAGAGATGCACCGAGTTCATTGTTTGAAAGCCATCTTTGTGTCCAAACCCGCCATCAATACATCCATGACGTCCGCCGAATGGGCCATGATTATCAGCCTGTCCGTATTATGGGGTGGGTCTTTTTTCTTTGTGGGTGTTGCCGTCAACGATTTACCGACGCTGACCATTGTGGTCACCCGGGTTGGGTTGGCCGCGATCATATTGATGATTGTGATGCGAATACGCGGCACCCCCATTCCTATGGGGATGACCGTTTGGGGCGCATTCCTTGTCATGGGTTTTTTAAATAATGCCGTGCCGTTTCTGTTGATCGTATGGGGGCAATCCCATATCGCATCCGGTGTGGCGTCGATCCTGAATGCGACGACGCCGCTGTTTGCCGTTGTCATCGCGCACATGCTGACGACCGATGAAAAACTCACGCCACTCAGATTTATCGGGGTTGTTTTGGGTATCGTCGGGGTTGCCGGAATGATTGGCGGCGAGGCTGTGGCATCGCTTGGCACCGATGTGATCGCACAGGTAGCGATACTGGGCGCCGCGATTTCCTATTCATTCGCCGGGATATTCGGTCGCCGATTTCGGGCCATGGGCATCTCGCCGATCGCCACAGCCACCGGACAAGTGACTGCATCAAGCCTGATGTTACTGCCGATCATGTTGATGGTCGATCAACCCTGGACGTTACCGATGCCGGGCATCGACATCATTTTATCGCTGGTCGCGCTCGCAGGGTTATCGACCGCCTTGGCCTATATTTTATATTTCAAAATTTTGGAAACGGCGGGCGCCACGAACCTGATGCTGGTCACGTTCTTGGTCCCTGTCAGCGCGATATTTCTCGGCATTGGTTTTTTGAACGAGGTGTTAGAACTTCGCCACATAATCGGGATTGCACTCATTGGCGCAGGCCTAGCCGCCATCGATGGGCGGTTATTCCGGTGGGCATCGAAAAGCGCTTAGGCTTCTGGCACCCATACTGCCAAATATTCTGCGACGACGGCAGGGCCTTCAACGCCCTCAATCTCAAACGCATGTTTCGTTCGCGTGAACAAACCTGCGTCGCGCATTTCGACCTCGATCAAATGGATTCGATCCCGAATGCTAAAGCCATTACCGATGGGCATGGGTTTTAAAAACCGCAGCTTATCCACACCGTAATTCAGCGCATAAGGACTGTCCGACGGTCGCAGGTCGGCGCTATCGATGGCTTTGTTGATCAGGCTGACGATCAGAAATCCGTGCGCCAACGTGCCTGGATATCCGCCTTCGGATGCTGCCCGCTCAGGATCGGCGTGCAGCCAATGCGTATGCTCCGTCACCTCCGCAAAGGCATCGACGCGGGCCTGATCGATACTGAACCATTTGGAAACACCAATTTCGCCGGGTGGCGTGTCCAACCAAGCTTGGATGGACTTGGCCATCAATCAAACCCCGGCCTTAGGCGGCTTTGATCGGTGTGCGCGATATATGGTCTGTGTTCTGGCCTTCGATGCGGATCAGACGCGTTGGCCCATTTCGAAGCGGCGCATGTACATCGCCCACTTGGTAGACATGGGCATCACCCGGCACCAGCTTGTAACTCCGTGTTTGCTCGGCCAGTGCAGGCTCGTCACCATCTAAAGGTTTAACGATTTGCCAGTCGGTCATTTCAGTTTCGCCGACGGCCTGACCGTAAATGGCCCAGGTCGGCCCATGATCATGCGGGAAGCCATCTTTGGGGCCGTTATAGACGTGCGCACAGATGCAGAATTTCAATTCCGGATCTTCATACAGGACCCGGCGCTCTTTGTCGGCATCTTCGGGTAGATACTTTGCGACCAGCGCTTCGTCTTTCAGCGCTTTTTCCACATACTGACGGACGTGTTCAATACCGCCTGGCCCTGGATTGTTTTTCAGGGCGTCCCGGCAGTCAGCAGCAAATTGATCCAATGTATATGACATGATGTGTTCCTCACTCCTTGGAAGTTTCTCCAAGTATGCCAGAGCATCCGGCAAGCGGGCAATGACCGTAGACAGTTTTATCAAGAATTGCCTCTCGCCATCGGGTGCAATTTAGTCAAATATTGCACCATGACCACCCTTTCCCACATTCGCGTTCTCGATATGACAAACGTCCTCGCCGGACCCTTTTGCTGCCATCAATTGGCGCATATGGGCGCCGACGTTATCAAGGTTGAGGTCCCGGGTTCTGGCGATCTGGCCCGACAATTGGGTGCAGACCCTGAACTGAACCAAAAGAAAATGGGTGTCTCGTTCCTGGCGCAAAATGCCGGCAAACGCTCCATCACCATCAACTTGAAAACCGAGCGCGGCAAAACGCTATTTCGGAAACTGGTCAAGACCGCCGATGTTGTTGTGGAAAATTTCCGCCCTGGGGTCATGGACCGATTGGGGCTGCCGTTCGAGGTTTTGAAACAAGACAATCCAAAATTGATCTATTGCGCGATTTCAGGATTTGGCCAAGATGGCCCGCTCAAGGAAATGCCCGCGTACGATCAAATTGTCCAAGGGATGTCGGGCGTCATGAGTATCACGGGCGCGCCCGAAACGGCACCTTACCGCGTCGGGTATCCCGTGGCCGATACGGTTGGCGGCATGACGGCTGCATTTGCGATCGCTGCCGCACTCGCAGAAAAGGATCGCAAAGCGCACGTTCTAGATATCTCGATGCTCGAAGCGACGATGGCCACCATGGGCTGGGTCATGTCGAATTACCTGGTGGCTGACAAAGTCCCACAACCCATGGGGAACGAGAACTTCACCGCCAGCCCATCGGGTACGTTTAAAACGGGAGAAGGGCTGCTGAATATTGCCGCCAACAAACAAGAACAATTCGAGGCCGTGTGCGATGTGGTCGGGATGCCGGAACTTAAAACTGATTCCCGTTTTGCCGAGCGCCAAGCCCGGATCGATCATCGTTTCGCCCTCAAGGATATTTTGGAAACCGTGTTGGTGACGCGTTCTGCCGCAGATTGGCAACAGGTTCTGAACGAAGCGGGCGTGCCCGCAGGGCGTGTCATGACGGTGCCTGAAACCCTCAGCCATCCGCAAATCGCTGGTCGCGGCATGATCGGCACGTTCGAAAATGCCCCTGGTGTTGATCGCGATATCAGCCTGCTTCGAACCGGCTACAAAGTTGATGGGAAGCCCGCAGCCGTGGACGCCCCGCCGCCCACATTGGGCCAACACACACAAGATATTCTGGCGGAACTTGGCTATGACGCTGCCGCCATCAAAGACTTACAAAAGGACAAAGCGATATGACCGAAGACGTCGACAAAAAAGTACGCGACTGGTGGAAAACCGATATCACCGAAATGTCGCCGGGCAACTTGCGCTACCACGGGTATCCCATCGAAGAACTGATCGGAAATGTCGGCTTTGCGGGCATGGCGTGGCTGTTGCTCAAAGGTGAGTTACCATCCAAGGGTGAAGAAGAACTCTTTAATTTCGCCCTTTCTTCTGGTGTCGACCATGGTCCCCAAGCCCCAAGCATCGCGATTGCACGCATGGCGGCCACTTGTGGCGTTGGATTAAACAACGCGATGGCATCGGCCATGAATGTGCTGGGCGACGTGCACGGCGGCGCTGGCGAACAAGCGGTCGAGATGTATCAAGCCATGATCGCCGACCAAGAAGCGACAGGCGATGATATGCCAACGGTTGTTTCTCGGGGCTTGGATATATTTTTTGAGGCAGGCGGCAAGTATATACCTGGATTTGGGCATCGTTTCCACAAAGTCGACCCACGCACCGGGCGCTTGATGGAATTGGTGGCGAAATCCCGTGACGACGGCGTGGTGTCAGGGCAAATCATGGACATCGCCCAGGAAATGGAACGCCAGGTCAGCGCCCGTAAAAACCGCGAAATCAATATGAACATCGATGGCGCCACGGCTGTTGTATATGCTGAACTGGGCTTCCCGGGGCCACTGGCGCGCGGATTTTTCTGCATGTCACGCTCGGTCGGCATTTTGGCTCACGCCTGGGAACAAACGCAACAAGGCGGCCGCAACAAAGGCCCCATTCCGCGCGATATGATCTGGACATATACGGGGAAACCGCCACGGTCTGTACCCTAACTCAACCCTGATCACCTCTGCCCTCGTCACCCCCGCGAAGGCGGGGGTTCATAGAACGCGAGCCATGGTTTCCCGCCTTCGCGGGAATGACGCGAGAGTCACGTACCCTTCCGAGGCGTTGCCAAGTTCGTGATGCTCCACGATACTTCTGTCACCAAAGGGGAGGAATATCATGAGTGTAGATTGGCAGGGTGTATTTCCCGCATTAATGACGGAATTCAAGGCGGATGGCGCGCTCGATCTAGATGCGACGCAGCGCCACATTCAATCGTGCATGGATGCGGGCGTTGAGGGTCTGGTCATGCTGGGCACGTTGGGTGAAAACCCATCATTAACCCAAGATGAAAAAGAAAGCGTCCTTGCCGCAGCCGTCGAAACCACCGGCGGTAAAATCCCGGTCCTGACAGGCGTTGCCGAATACACCACCGAATTCGCGATTGATTTCGTGCGCCGTGCCGAGCGTGCTGGCGTTGCGGGCCTGATGGCCCTGCCCTGCATGGTTTATCAGCAGGACAGCCGTGAAGCCGCCAACCATTTTCGGACCCTGGCAAATGCCACCGACTTGCCGATCATGATCTACAACAATCCCGTGGCCTATAAGGTTGATCTAAGTCCCGAGGATTTTGCAGGACTGGCAGATGTTGAAAACATCGTCTCGGTCAAAGAATCTTCTCACGACAGCCGCCGCATCACCGACATGTTTAATGTTGTCGGGGATCGATACATCATTTTCTGTGGTGTCGATGATCTGGTCCTCGAAAACCTGTTGTTCGGTGCCAAGGGCTGGGTCTGTGGCATGGTCAATTCATTCCCCCGCGAAGCCGTCCGACTTTATGAATTGGCGCGCGACGGCAAAGTCGCCGAAGCGTACGAGCTATATAAATGGTTCATGCCGCTGCTGCATTTGGATGTCGACGTGAAGTTGGTGCAGATGATCAAACTCGCCAATCAAATGACGGGCGAAGGCAGCGAAGTTGTTCGCGCACCGCGCCTGATCCTTGAAGGCGCTGATCGTGCCCACGTCGAAGCCGTCGTCAATCACGCGCTAGAAACGCGCCCCAATCTGTAAGCGCGAGGCAATGTGAGCGGCCAAAACGTCACCGTCATCGGCAACGGCATCATCGGACTGTGCATTGCGCGTTCGTTATTGAATGACGGCCATACAGTAACGGTCGTGTCTCGTGACGCAGTCGACGAAGGAACATCCATCGGCAACGCGTCCGGCATTGCCCAGGCTGAAATTTTTCCGATTGCAGAACCCGGCCTGTGGAAGAAAGTCCCCGGCATGTTGATGGACCCTTTGGGACCGCTTCATTTTCGCTTGGGACATCTGCCGAAATTGATGCCCTGGATGTATCGGTTTTTGCACGCGTGCCGACCTGAAAATCAAGCCCGTGGCATCGCCGCCTTGGCCGCCATCATGGAGCCGAGCATCCGTGATCATCAGGCCATGCTGGATGATATCAACGGCAAACATTTGCTGATTGGCGAAGGCGTTTTATTTGTCTATCGGTCCGAGGCCGCGCGCGATCATGCCGCACCGGAATGGCAGATCCGCCAAGATTACGGGGTCGATTCATTTAAGCTAGACCGTGATGGCATACGCCAGCACGAGCCCTCATTGGGCGAAGAAGCCCGGGCTGGTTACTATTCCCCAAACTGGGCGCATTACAGTGACCCCAAGCAAGTTTTAAATGCGCTCCACAGCCATCTTCGAGAACGTGATGTCACGTTTTTGACGGGCGAAGTCGTTGGCCTGGAAAGCATCGATAACAAAGTCGCGGCACTTCACTTTAAGGATGGCCAGCGTCATATCGTCGATCATTTGGTTATAGCGGGCGGAGCATGGTCGGGGCGGCTTAGCCAACAATTGGGCGAATCATATCCCATCGAAGCCGACCGAGGATACAACACCACCCTGCCCAATCCCGGCATGGATATGAAAAAATATGTGACCTTCGCCGAAGATAACTTTGTCGCAACACCACTTTCGATCGGGTTGCGGATCGGTGGGGCCGTCGAAATGGGGGGATTGGATGCGCCACCCAACTATGCACGGTCAGACGCACTGATTCAGTTGGCCAAACGATATCTGCCTGACCTCAATACCGAGGGGGGCACCCAGTGGATGGGTCATCGCCCGGGATCACCTGATTCAATTCCGGTGATTTCCAAATCCGCCACATGCGACAACGTGACGTATGCATTTGGGCACGGCCATCTGGGCCTGACATTATCACCCACGACAGCGCGACTGATCACCGATATGATCAGTAACCGCGATCCTGGCATTGATATGACACCTTACCGTATCGACAGATACCGCTGATCAAAGAGAAGCCATATGACCAACCACACTTTTTTCTGCGTCGATGGGCACACCTGCGGCAACCCCGTTCGGATGGTTGCGGGTGGCGCGCCGTTCCTGGACGGCGACACCATGATCGAACGCCGCGCGCATTTTATGAAAGACTATGACTGGATCCGAACCGCGCTGATGTTTGAGCCGCGCGGCCACGACGTAATGTCGGGATCGATCCTGTATCCGCCAACCCGCGATGATTGCGATGTGGCGATTATGTATATCGAGGTGTCAGGATGCCTGCCCATGTGCGGCCACGGCACCATCGGCACGGTGACGTTTATGATAGAACGCGGGATCATCGTCCCGAAAATTCCCGGCGTTGCGATGCTGGACACGCCCGCCGGTGTCGTCGAAGCCCGTTATGAAATGGACGGCGACTTTGTTGATAACGTGACACTGACAAATGTGCCGTGTTTCTTGGCGGACACCGATTGCACCGTCGATGTGCCCGACCTTGGCACCCTCACGTTCGATGTTGCCTACGGGGGGAACTTTTATGCGATTATCGAGCCACAGGAAAACATGCCCGACATGGCGACATTAACACCGGGTGATATCCAGCGCCTCAGCCCGGTTGTCCGCAATCTGGTCAACGAAAAATATGATTTTGCGCACCCGGAACAATCCGCCATTCATTCCGTCAGCCATGTCATGTGGACAGGGAAACCGACCGTCGATGGCGCAGATGGTCGAAACGCTGTTTTCTATGGTGATAAGGCGATTGACCGATCTCCTTGCGGGACGGGCACATCGGCGCGCGTAGCCCAGCGCCACGCCAAAGGTCAGTTGAATACGGACGAAACATATGTGCACGAAAGTATCATCGGGTCGTTATTCACCGCCAAAGTTGAAGGCGAGACCACCGTCGGCGGCAAACCCGCCATCATCCCATCGATTGCAGGATGGGCGCGGATGCACGGCCTCAATACGATCTATGTCGATGATCGTGACCCGTTCAAGCACGGGTTTGTTCTAAAATAAAAACACCCGTCTATCGTTCGCTTTGGATTATAACAGTTCTTGCGCACTTTTTTTAATGACGTCCGCAATCATATTTATCAATTCACGTTTTGGATAACTCTCACGGAACACCAACCGGATGGCGCGCGCAGCGTGTTTGTCATTAATCGGGCGGATCGCAAGTTTGGACCGGACGCCACCACCTTGACTGACGGCAAGTGAAGGCAACAATGTAATGCCCGTTCCAGCGGCGACCAAACCAATGATGGTTTCCAAGCTTGATGCCTGGGTGTCCAAGGCGACGATCTGCCCGCGCGCTAATCCACACAGTTCCGCAACCTGATCGCTGAGGCAGTGCCCATCTCGCAGCAACAGCAGTTCAGCACTGTCCAGGTCATCGATTGCGAGCTCCTTGCGACTACCCAATGCGTGACCTTCGGGAAATGCGGCAAGGAATGGTTCTGTATACAGATCGATACTTTCAACACCAGGAACACCAGGGACTGTCGCCGTAATTGCGGCATCGATGTCACCCAAAACCAAACGCCGTTCCAAGGACTGGGTCACATCTTCGGCCAAACTGATATCAAGCTTTGGCAGCGCTGATTTGATCGGACGCAATATGCTCGGCAACAAGTACGGACCGATCGTCGGGATCGTACCTAACCGGATATGACCGGCAAGTGGATCAGATGCGGCAGCCGCTGTATCGCGGATTTCATCGGCCATGGTGAGCAGGCGGCGCGCCTTTTCGACAATTTCGCGACCGACGGGCGTCACTGATACACGGCGATTGGTGCGCTCAAAAATCTTAACGCCAAGTGTTTGTTCAAGTTTTTTGATCTGCCCACTTAGCGCCGGTTGCGACACGTTGCATTTATCGGACGCCCGACCAAAATGCTCTTCGTCGGCGACAGCGATGATGTATTCAAAATCTCGTAAATTCATTTTCTAGCTCAGATATATGATCGGTTTTCCCGAATATAATGATCTAAACAATCGATTTTTACAATCATCAACTGTTCGCTACGTTGCAAAGAATGGCACACGAAGGAGATGGAATAATGACACTCATGATGATCATCGATTGTTACGCAGATATCCATCATTTGAATTCGCAGCAGGCGCCGCAGACGCGCTTGGCATTGCGCTGACGCAGTGGATGTTGCGAAGAACCGCGGATTGATTGATCTCAAATATCCGCTGTTCAAAAAACAAGCCGGGCGAAAGCCCGGCTTGTTGCGTCTAACAATTGTCTTTCGCTTATCCCACTTTTAATTCCAAGCGGCGGCGATGAAGGACAGGTTCCGTATAGCCATTCGGCTGTTCTTTGCCTTTGAACACCAAATCACAGGCAGCCTTGAAGGCGATGCCATCAAAGCTTGGGGCCATCGGCTGATAGAGCGAATCACCGTCATTCTGTTTATCAACAACAGCAGCCATACGCTTCATGGTTTCCATCACTTGGTCTTCGGTGCAAATCCCATGATGCAGCCAGTTGGCGATGTGCTGAGATGAAATCCGCAACGTGGCGCGATCTTCCATCAGGCCAACATCATTAATATCCGGCACTTTGGAACAACCAACACCTTGATCCACCCAACGAACAACATACCCCAGGATACCCTGTGCGTTGTTGTCCAATTCAGCCTGAATATCTTCAGCGGACCAATTAGGACGTTCGGCAACCGGGACCGATAAAATATCATCCAGGCTGGCACGTTCGCGTGACTTCATGTCTTGTTGGATATCGGCCACCACAACTTGGTGATAATGTGTGGCATGCAAGGTGGCAGCTGTCGGTGACGGCACCCACGCAGTATTCGCACCTGCTTTTGGGTGGCCGATTTTCTGCACCAGCATATCGGCCATCAGGTCGGGCATGGCCCACATCCCTTTGCCGATTTGCGCTTTGCCTTTAAGGCCACATTGCAAACCGATATCAACGTTCCAGTCCTCATAAGCTGAAATCCAGACGGCGCCCTTCATATCGGCTTTGCGGATCATCGGGCCCGCTTCCATGGATGTATGAATCTCATCACCCGTCCTGTCCAAGAAGCCGGTGTTGATGAACACAACGCGTTCTTTGGCGGCGCGGATACATTCCTTGAGGTTCACCGTGGTCCGACGTTCCTCGTCCATGATGCCCATCTTGACCGTGTTGCGTTCCATGCCCAGTGCATCTTCGACGTGGGCAAAAATTTCAGACGCAAAGCCAACTTCTTCTGGGCCATGCATTTTTGGTTTTACGATATAGACCGATCCAGCGTGGCTGTTTTTATATGGCCCTGTCTCCATGCCGACTTTGGCAATCGCGACGGTGACCAACGCATCCAGCAGGCCTTCGCCGACTTCGTTACCATCTGCATCCAAAACAGCCGGTGTTGTCATCAAGTGACCCACGTTGCGCGCCAGCAGCATTGAGCGGCCCGACAATGTTAACGAACCACCACCCAATGTCGTGTACGTGCGATCAGGGTTGAGAGCGCGTTCAACTGTCTTGCCGCCCTTATCAAACGATGCTTTCAGATCGCCCTTCATCAGGCCGAGCCAATTTGTGTAGACCAGCGCTTTTTCTTCACCGTCGACAGCGGCGACAGAATCTTCGCAATCCATGATGGTGGTGATCGCGGATTCCATAATGAGGTCCGCAATGCCAGCAGCATCGCCTTTGCCGATTGGATGATCGCGATCAATGACAACTTCAAAATGCAGGCCATTGTGAACAAACAAGATAGCTGTCGGCGCGTCCGCGTCGCCATTGTAACCGGACAAATCTTCTGGCGACGCCAAACCGGTTTCAGAACCGTCAGATAAAGACACCCGAAGACCGCCATCGGCGATCACATAACCCGTCGCATCCGCGTGAGAACCCTCAGCAAGCGGCACCGTTGCATCCAGGAAATCCCGTGCCCAAGCGATAACAGCGACACCGCGTTTAGGATTAAATTCCTTGGTGATTGCCGTATCACCATCGAGCGGGATTGCATCTGTGCCGTACAACGCATCGTACAGGCTGCCCCAGCGCGCATTAGCAGCGTTCAAGGCATAGCGGGCGTTCGTTAACGGAACGACCAGTTGCGGCCCCGCAATCGTGGAGATTTCAGGATCGACGTTAGACGTCGACACCGAGAAATCTTCGCCTTCTGGAACCAGATAGCCAATTTCGGTCAGGAATGCTTTATAAGCCGCGAAATCAGCAGGCTTATCGCGGTTATCCCGGTGCCATGCATCGATTTTTTCCTGGAGATCGTCGCGCTTCGCCAACAAAACCTTATTTTTTGGCCCCAAGGTGGCGATCATATCGGCAAAAATCTGCCAGAATCTTTCTTGGTCGACCCCTAAATCAGGAAGCAGCGCTGAAGTAATAAATTCATTTAATGTGGCGTCAATTTGAAGCCCTTGCACGGCAATACGATCAGTCATTCGTTCTCTCTTATTTTAAGCCCAACCTACTAAGCCCGGGGAATACGACGCTACGGCACAAATCACAATGTCTTACACCTACAATAAGAATTGAAGCCAGTTCACAGATAGGCATGGATTTCTATGGTTTCATGCCTCTCAAGAGGTCATTTAGGGCTTATTAATTCGAAATCCAGTCTAAACCGTCTTGGGTAACACCGCGCGGATTGTATTCGCACCCGACGTACCCTTGATATCCCAAACGATCCATCATCTGGAACAAATAGGGATAATTCACCTCGCCAATGTTCGGCTCATGGCGCTCTGGAACACCGGCGATCTGAACGTGGCGGATATCATCCAAATGCTTCTCGAAACGCTTGGCTAAGTCGCCTTCCATAATTTGCACGTGGTACATGTCGAACTGAATACCGACGTTCGGTCGTGCAACGGCATCCACGAGTGATTGGGCGGTGGATACGTCAGAGATCAAATATCCAGGCACATCACGATTGTTTAATGGTTCAATCACCACCGTCGCACCAATTTCTTGAGCGGCATCTGCCGCATACCGCAGGCTATTGGTATATGTTTCCATCATGGCTTCTTGCTCTGCGCCTTCAGGAACAAGGCCGCTCATTAAGTGTAGTGTTTTACAATCAAGTGCCCGTGCATACTCGATGGCGCGCGTGACGCCCACTTGGAACTCTTCTTTGCGATCTGCCAGTGCCGCGATGCCGCGTTCTCCAGCCGCCCAATCACCTGGGGGCATATTAAACAGCGCAACTGTGACGCCCACCTGATGGGCCCTTGTAGATACTTCTGGGACCGTATGATCATAAGGGAACAAGAATTCTACGGCCTCAAACCCTGCATCCTTGGCGGCTTGAAACCGATCCAGAAATGGGACTTCGGTAAACATCATCGTCAGATTGGCGGCAAAATTTGGCATCTTTTTTTCCTATTTATTACCGTCGGGCAGATCAATCCCAGATAACGCCGCAAAGACTTTGATCACCGCCGCGTCATCTTCACGCCCCAATCCCATCGCCTTTGCTGCCAAAAATTGTTGATGTGCCGCTGCTGATACAGGCAATGGAAAGCCGTCTCGTTTCCCCGTTTCCAATACAATCCCCAGATCTTTTACAAAAATATCGACGGCACTTTTCGGTGCGTAGTCGTTATCCAATACATGCGGCACCCGATTTTCGAACATCCATGAATTCCCTGCCGATGCGGTGATGACTTCGAATATTTTATCGGCATCCAATCCGGATTTTATGCCAAGCGCCATCGCTTCCATCGCCGTTGCGATATGCACACCGGCCAACAATTGATTGACCATCTTCATGGTTGAGCCGGGGCCAGCCTCTTCACCCAATTCGAAAACCCGCTCGGCAACCGCATCCAAGAATGGCCTTGCCTTTGCGAACGCATCGGGCGCACCTGATGCCATCACGGACAGATCCCCGGTTGCCGCTTTGGCAGCACCACCGGAAATCGGTGCATCCAAGTACAACAATCCCGCATTAATCAGACGGGCCGATACATCGCGTGCATATGCGGGTGGCACAGTTGCACAACCAAGCACCACGGAACCGGCAGGCAATGACCCAACAACGCCGTTATCCCCAAACAGAACACTTTCCGTTTGATCTTGATTAACAACCACTACGGCGATGCAATCCGCATTTGCGGCGGCTTCTTTGGGGCTTGATGCCGTATTCCCACCCGCCGACTCAAACGCATCACGCTGCGCAGTCGATACATCGCAGCCTGTGGTATCAATACCCACTTTGAGCGACGAGCAGGCAATGCCCATCCCCATTGCACCCAAACCAACGACAGCCGCTTTATAATTGCTCATAGATGTCTCTCCGTTTTTGGCATTGTCGATATCAGGGCCAATTTCGCAAGCGATGAGATTTTGAGAAACCGTATTATTCCCCAAACAATTTGATCCTTCCCACCATAGGGTTGCATAATTATCCTGATAGTGGTGCGGATCATCCGGCCATCGTTCCCAAGGAACTATTTAGAGAGAAAACCCATGACATTTCTGCGCTTGATTGCGAGCGCGGCCGTATTGGCAACCTTCGTCAGTACCGCTGCAGCTGAAACCATTCGTATCGGTGAAATCAACAGCTACACCCGCCTGCCTGCATTTACAGATCCTTATAAAAAGGGCTGGCAATTGGCACTCGAAGAAATCAACGCTGCGGGCGGCGTAAAGGGTAAAAAACTCGAAGTCATCAGCCGCGACGATGCGGGCAAGCCTGGCAACGCGGTGAAAATCGCAGAAGAAATGATCAGCCGCGACAAAGTTGCGATGCTGGCGGGTACGTTTTTTTCGCACATCGGTCTGGCCGTATCAGACTTTGCGAAACAGAAAAAAGTCCTGTTCTTAGCATCTGAACCCCTCACAGATGCGCTGGTTTGGACCAAGGGTAACGAATACACTTTCAGACTCCGTCCATCGACATATATGCAGGCCGCCATGTTGGCCGCCGAAGCCGCCAAGACCGATGCCGTTAAATGGGTCACGGTGGCACCAAATTATGCCTATGGAAAAGATGCCGTCGCAGCATTCCAACAGGTTTTGAAAAAATTAAAGCCAGAGGTCGAGTTCGTCGATGCGCAGTGGCCTGCACTGTTTAAAATCGATGCGGGCGTCACCGTGCGTGCCCTCGAAGCCGCCAAACCCGATGGTATTTACAACGTAACCTTTGGGTCTGATCTGGGTGCATTTGTTCGCGAGGGGTCCGTGCGCGGCCTATTCGATAACCGTGTCGTCACCAGTCTGCTGACGGGGGAACCTGAGTATTTGGAGCCGTTGAAAGGCGAAGCCCCCAAAGGCTGGATCGTCACTGGGTATCCTTGGTATGCAATCGACACACCTGCGCACAATGCATTTCGAACAGCCTATGAGGCCCGCTGGGGCGAAAGCCTGAAAATGGGGTCCATGGTTGGCTATAATATGATGCTATCCATTGCCGCCGCATTGGCGAAGTCACCGTCGTTAGAGACCGATGACCTGATCAAAGCCATGAAAGGCTTAAAGATCGAAACCCCCATGGGACCTGTCGTGTATCGTGACGCTGATCATCAGGCGACGATGGGGGCCTGGGTTGGTCTAACAGACGTGGTTGATAACCAAGGGAAAATGGTTGGCTGGCGTTATGTTGATGGCAACGAAGTATTGCCACCACCAGCCGAAGCCAAAGCCATGCGCCCCGCCAACTAAGGTCGCATTCGTTCTTCGGAAAAGGTGTCCGAGGCACGAATAGACCAATGGATCGGATACTCTAAGCGCTATGGGATTTTACATCGCGCAATTCCTGACCGGGCTGGCCAGCGCGTCGTCGCTGTTCCTTGTTGCGGCTGGATTATCGATCATTTTCGGTGTGACGCGGATCGTCAATTTCGCGCATGGCTCGCTGTATATGTTAGGTGCGTTCATCGCCTACACCGTCGCATCGCGGCACGGCTTCTGGGCAGCCATTCCGGCATCGATGATCGCCGTCGGCACCATCGGCTGGGTTATGGAGCGCACCGTCCTGCGTCACCTGTATGGCGCACCTGAATTATTCCAGTTGGTCGCGACATTTGGTCTTGTTCTGATTATCCAGGATTTGGCGCTTTGGTTATGGGGCCCCCAAGATTTGCTGGGGCCCCGCGCGCCGGGCCTAGAGGGCGTCATCCGTATTCTTGATGAGCCCGTGCCCATGTACGATCTGTTTCTGATCGCGGTTGGCGTCATCGTACTCATCGTCATTTGGTGGATATTTGCCAAAACCCGGTTTGGTATATTGGTGCGTGCCGCAACCGAAGACCGCGAGATGCTGCAGGCATTGGGCGTGCGTCCAGGACGCTTATTTCAAATCACATTCTTTTTGGGGGCCGCCCTTGCAGGGTTGGGTGGCGCACTAGAAGTTCCCCGTCAACCGGTCAGCCTATTGATGGATTTAAACGTCATTGCAGGCGCGTTTGTTGTTGTCGTCATCGGTGGACTGGGCAGCGTATTCGGCGCGTTCCTGGCAGCCGTGCTGATCGCACAAGTGAATGCCTTTGGGATTTTGGTGTTCCCCGAAATCACACTGTTCGCCGCGTTTGCCGTGATGGCGATTGTATTGATCTTGCGCCCCCAAGGATTTTTTGGGCGCACATCCCGAAGCCACAGCGACAGCATTGAAATTCAACCGCCTGCAACTCTTGGCAAACTAGGGCCGTTAGCGGGCGGCGGTTTGTTCATATTCGCCCTGACGATTCCATTTTTACTTGGTGACTTTGGTGTGGTGCTCGTGACCGATATTATGGTGTTCGCCATTTTTGCAGCCGGCCTGCACTTCATGATGGGCACAGGCGGATTGATCTCGTTCGGACACGCAGCATTTTTGGCGCTCGGCGCCTACGCATCGGCAATGGCCGTGTCCAAATTCGGCGCAGGTATGGAAATCGCCCTTCTGATCGCCCCTCTTGCAGGTCTGATCGGTGCTGCGATCATCGGCTGGTTCGCCGTCAGGTTAAGCGGTGTGTATCTGGCGATGTTGACGCTTGCAGGTGCACAACTGATCTGGTCTGCAAGCGTTCAATGGCAGTCCGTGACGGGTGGCGACGACGGTATTTTGGGTATTTGGCCCGCCGCATGGGCTTCCGGATCGACGGCGTTTTATTATCTCACGCTGTCATTAGCTGTCGTCGCATTCATCGGTCTTAAGTTTTTGTCAGATGGCAAGTTTGGCTATGCTGTGCGGGCCGCACGTGATAATGCGCCCCGCGCTGCTGCCATCGGCATCGACGTCACCACCCAGCGCTGGATCGCCGTGATGGTATCTGGTGCGGTGGCTGGATTGGCAGGCGGCTTGTATGTGTTTTCCAAGGGCAGTGTGTTTCCCGACATTGCCGCCATCCCACAATCCGTTGATGCGTTACTCATGGTGCTAATGGGGGGATTGCATGCCACGACGGGACCCATCATTGGGGCCGTTGTCTTTACGGTTCTTGAAGATACGCTCAGCCGCCTTCCGTATTGGCGGGCGTTACTGGGTTTTGCCATTATCGGGATCGCCATCTTGGCACCCGGTGGCATTGGCGGCGCACTATCAAATCTGAGCCACCGAATATCGGGGGCGTCCAAATGAACCCGATCCTTCGTGTCACACATCTGACCAAGACCTTTGGCGGTTTGAATGCCGTCGATGATGTGAGCTTTGATCTTGAAGCGGAAACTATCACCGCACTGATCGGTCCGAATGGTGCTGGGAAATCGACATTTTTTAATCTACTGGGCGGCGGTATCACCGCCAACAACGGTAGCGTGATATTTGACGGCGTTGACATCACGAAGCTGCCTCAACACAAACGGATACGCGCGGGCATTGGGCGAACATTCCAAATCGCAGCAACCTTTGCGTCGATGACGGTTTCAGAAAACGTCCGAACCGCGCTGCACGCTGCAAACAAGCCCACCAGCGATATCTATTCCTTGCTTTCGATTGTGGGGCTGACTGATCAAGCTGATCGCCGGATTCCTGAATTATCATATGGCGACGTCAAATGCGTTGAACTGGCGATGGCGCTTGCGGCGCGCCCCAGGTTTTTACTGTTGGACGAACCAACCGCTGGGATGGCCGCATCTGCGCGCACAGAAATCATCGAACGCGTTGTTCAAATTGCTAAAGAGCGCCAAATGACCGTGCTGTTTACAGAGCATGATATGGACGCAGTTTTCGGATATGCATCACGCATTCTGGTAATGGATCAGGGCCGCCTGATCGCAGACGGCACGCCCGAAGACATCCGCCAAAATCCATTGGTGCAGTCGGTGTATCTTGGGGACGAGGATATGTCCCATGCTTG
>Ga0115567_10002110_pt1 | contig 19748 bp, 12 predicted proteins | sample COGITO_mtgs_1204_2_FD_88679 | JGI IMG/M metagenome (GOLD analysis project Ga0115567, IMG submission 88679) | Pelagic marine microbial communities from North Sea - COGITO_mtgs_120412 | ecosystem: Environmental > Aquatic > Marine > Epipelagic | place: Germany:Helgoland, sampling site Kabeltonne... | reverse complement strand
CTTACCTTGAGGCGCCTGGACCCCGGGCTGCTCCAGCGCCTCGAGCACGACGATGAGCGCGACGTTGTCCTTCATCAGCCGGTTGAGCGCATCCTTCTTCTGGGACGACCCGCCGAGCGACTCGACCAGCGAGAGCGCCGCCTTGTTGAACTCCACCTCGTACTTCTTGATCAGGGTGAACCTGTCCTTTTTGAAAAAGATGGCGCACCCGTCGATGACGTACGTGCCTTGGCTGAACACCTGCGCCGTCTTCTTCTTGTAAACCGCGGTGTACCCGTGCTTGGCGAGCTCTCCCGCGAAAAAGTCCTCAAAGTGGTCGCTCTGCACCTCCTGTAAACACAAGATGTCCGCGTCGTGCATGACAATCTCCTTTAAGATGTTCTGCCGCCTGTAGTTCCAGCTCAGCGCCCACTGCGGCGTGTACCCGTACATTTCAGTCGTGGCGTAAAGATCGGCGAGGACGTTGTAGGTGAGCACCGTGAACGTCCCGCCCTCGCTCCCGTCGTGCCTCGCCACCGGCACCAGGTTACGCCGCGGGGGTGTGGGCGCCGGGATGACGCGGCCGGTGGTGAAAACCTCGGGCTTGCCGCACCCCGCGCCGGTGTTAACTTCGACGGGGCAAACCTCGAATTTGAGCAAGTGCCCGACGTCCTCCGTCGTCGCGCTGTAATTCTTACCCTTGCCAACCTCCGTCCACGTCTCCGGCTCGTCCTTGGAGGGCGTCGCCTCCGCCGCGTGCCGCGCGGGCCTGTGCTGCTTGTGCTGGCCGCCGTCCTGGTTGTTGTTGAGGTTGTGGGTCGAGCCGTGGGGGGAGTTGCCGTGGTTCGCCTGGTCCTTCAGGTGTGGCGGCCTCCACAGCGGGTTACGCTGCTCCTTGTCCAAACCTTGGGCTATGCGGTCGCGATGCCACTCCATCCACGACTGCGTGAAGCACTCCTCATCGCAGTGGTATGACTTGCTGTGCACGTTCTGCAGCACCGCGGGCTCGCCGGGGTGGACGCTGCACACGGAAGCCTTCCTGTGCGATCCGCTGCGGTACCACCGGTACCGCAGGTACGCGCCGTCCGCCGGATCCGACTCTGAGATGTCGGCGGTGGTCGACGTGCCGTCCCCTTTGCGCGTGACGACATACGGCGATAGCTCAACCCTGATATTGAGTGGACGGGGGAGGAGACGGGAAGGTCAGCGGGGCCCGTAGATCGGGGCGTCGGGACGCGCGCGACGCGCGTGGCCAGATTAGTAAGGGATCCGAGAAATTTGGGCGGGGCGAGCGCTCACCCTGAGATTGGCGTGTCGTTGTTGAGCGTCGCGCGGACGACGGTCAGGCCGGAACCGTACATGGCGCCGGGACTGAACTCCAGTTACCCAAAAATACGCAAAGCACCCGCGATCGGACCTCCCTCCGTCGCCCCCCGCCCGGTGTCCCTGGGCGAGGTCAGAGCGTCGCACCCCACAAAACCTCACTGCGAGACGAGAGATCGCGGTCGCTCCAGATGTTGAAGGACCCGGTGATCACCGCGGGGCGCGGGCTTCGACCACACCGAGACCACTACGAGAGCGCCAACGCCTCGTCAGTGGAGTTGACCTGCCGATTACGTCGGCGCGGTCGCGTATGAGAAGTCGCGTGCGTCGGGGTCGACGCCCGAACAGAGGCGAGCGGCGCCGGGAAAACTTCGAGTCACGCTACGGGCCAACGGAGGACGCGGGAAACTCATATGCCGTTAGGAAGCTGTCCATTAAGCAGTGCGTTTATTCATCGTGGAGGTGGAGACCAACCTAAAAGCTCATACGTCGCTCGTTTTTCTCGTTTTTCTCCCGTCGTGCAAACTCCCTCACCAGTTGTTCACCACGGCACTGAGAGGCTGGAGGGAAGCCCGGCGAAGTCCTCGGCGAGCCTGGCCGCGGAGACGGGGGTGAGGAGCTGGATGATCTTCGGCCCATCCTCGGACCTCCTCGGCGGCCTGCACGCCACCCGCAGCGGCGCGCGAGCCGCCGCCCTCTGCGACCCAACCTCCTCAGTTTCCCCCTGTCCAGTCGCCTCAGTTTCCCCCGAAGGCGCGCCCTCGAACGGCTCGCGCTCCGTGGCCACGGTGAGCCGTCCGTAAAGGTCGGAGAGCACCCTCCTCCGCGCGGGGCTCTTCGCGAGCTTCGTCGGCGTCGCGCCGCGTCGCTCGTCGCTCCCAGCCTTGCCGCGCTTCAGCGGCGAGCGCGGGGTCTCAGCCCACGCGCCCCGGAAAGGCGCGAGCGGAGGCTTCGTCAAAGGGTTCGCCGTCGTGGTGAAGAGGCTGGACTCGCCGCCGCCGGGCGTCGTCGGCAGGTCATCATCCTCGTCGAGGGGCGCGGGGTATCGGAACCGCGGTGACGCGGGCGGGTCGTACATGCCGGCCGAGTCACTCGTCACGGCGCCGCCTCCCAACGCACGCGCGCCCGAAGAGTGACGGTTTGTTCACCCGAGAGGACTTTCTCTTGGACTGAACAACTTGAAACCGAGCTCGTGCACAGCTGTGTCCGAGAAGACGCGCGTGACAATAATGGAGCGCGCGGGCGAACGCGTGACGCATCGGCCGACGTACGTCGATATACGCCTGCCCGCGTCGATGTCACCGCCGTCGAGCCCCGATAAACCGACGCGGCGCGCGTCATCCGGCGACCGGCGGGCCAAGCAGCGCCACAGCTGTGGGTTGCCGAGGAACTTATCCTTCTGGGCCTGTATCGTGGTGTTCTGGGCATTCACGTGCCTGCTGTTCACCGCGGTTCCCGTGGACAGGCGACGCGCGATCATCTCCGAATCGCGCGACGACGCCTGGCGTGAGCGCCTGTCGCTCGTGACGGCGGGCATCTGGGACACGGTGTCGAGTCTCAAGGACGCCGCCGCTGGAAACTTTCTGGGAAGAGACGCGAGAAAGTGCGCCTCGGTCGGGACCCGCGGCGTCCTCGGCCTCCCAATGTACGCCTACCGCGACGCCATGGCGGACAGAACCCCGTCCAACGTGCGGGACATCGCCAGGCGCGCCGCCGAGGACCGACGCGACAGCAAACACCACGAACGCGCTGACTCGGCGACCAACACAGCTGTGCGCAAAAGCCCCCGCCCGCCCGGCTCCCCCGCCTCACTCGTCCGCGTCGTCTCCACGCACCACAAGACGGGCACCGCGCTCATGCGCGACGTCTTCTCGCACATCGCGTCGGACCCGAGGTGGGTGACGAAATACGGCCCGTTCGCGGACATACGGCAGATGGAGGACCACCCGGGAGAGGGAGAGAAGAGCGGGGTGAAGTCGCGAGAAGCGGCGGCAAAGGCAAACGTCGTCCTCGACTACCACCTAGGGAAGCAGCTCCCGGAGTTCATGCTCGGAGTTCGAGGGCCCAAGGGCAAGGGCGACAAGGGCGTCGAGGGCAAGGGCGAGGGCAAGGGCGAGGGCAAGGGCGGCGAGGGCGAGGGTAATAACTCGGTTCCCCGCGAGTGCGCCAGCTTGGTCTCCACTTTCCCCGACTACCGAGCGGTTCACGTGGTCCGTGACCCGACGCAGGTTTTGATCTCCGGGTACCTGTACCACCGGCGGCTACCCGAGGACGAGACTTGGCTGTTCGAGCCGTCGGTGGAGCTCGGCGGGGGAACCTACGCGGAGCGGCTGGTGCGGGCGGAGGGTGCCGGGCCCGGCGACGCGATGTTGGCTGAAATTTCAATGGCGGACGATGAGCTCCGGATGCTGGCGTTGGCGTACCGCGACGTGGAACGCGACCCGCGTGGGATGAACGTCAAGCTCGAGAACTTCTTCAAGGACTTCGATCGGACCATGGGAAAGGTTCTCAGGTTTTTGGAGTTTGACGAAGGGGACGTCGGCGAGATGGTGAAGCTCGCGGGTGAGTTTGACGTCGGTCGGTGGAGCCGGGAGGAGCTCGCGGCGAACGAGCACTTCACGCAGAGCGAGGACAGGTCGCCGTACGTGCGGGCCATCGAGCGTGACCACTTCCTCAACGCGACGGTGAGTTACATGCGATACGCCATGGGGTACATTGACGAGTTTCCAATCTTTGATGAGTGATTGGTGGGAGCGACGGATGAGTCGAGTTGGATACGAATGTAAAATGAATTCGTTTTGACTCTCGTTTCAACAAGGGTGCTGTTGTCACGTGTGCTTCCGCGTCTCCACGCGGAAATAATAAGACGCCCCCTCCTCTCGTATCTCTCTCTCCCGTTCGCATCCTCCTCCTCATCACCTGAGGTCCTCTCTCTTCCCGTTCTACTTCGGACCCGACCTCTTTCCTTTGTTTACTCAGCCTGCGGGATCCCGTTGGGTGACGCGTTCTTCTTGATCCATGGGTGGTCCAGCAGCTTGCTCAGCGGCAGACGCGCCTTTGGATCCTTCACCAGCAGCCCGCTGATCATGTCGCGAGCGTCGGCGCTCACGTGCGCAGGGAAGTGAAGGTCCACCCGCAGGATGCGCTTGTACGTCTCGCTGTGGCCCTCCGCCTCAAACGGCGGCACACCGCATAGAAACTCGTACGCGAGGACGCCTAAGGACCACACGTCGACGGCGGAGTCGTGGTCCCTCCCTTCGACCATCTCTGGGGGCAGGTAGTCGAGCGTACCGCAGAGCGTCTGCCGCCTCGAGTTGGGCGCGTGGACGCTCCAGCCAAAGTCGGCGATTTTCAGCTCACCCTTGATGCCGATGAGGAGGTTCTCGGGCTTGATGTCGCGGTGAATCACGTGCTTCTTGTGGCAGTACGTCAGCGCCCTGGCGAGCGACGCGATGTAGGTGGCGGAGCGCTTCTCGCTGAACCTCTTAGCCTTCTGGAGCTCCTTGTACAGCTCACCGCGGGCGGCGTACTCGAGGATCAGGTACACGCGGTTCTGTTTGATTGGTGGGAAAGGGGGCGGGGGCGTCAGCGGCAATCGCGAGGGGGACAAGTTTTCTGTTGCGTCGAAATCATGGCACCCCCATCCGACTCTCGCGTGGGTGCCACGGGACATCAAAGGTTGGCGGGTCGGATCCCGGGGATGGTACGCAATGGCACGACTCTCACCTGATCGTAAAAGTACCCGTAGAGCCTCAGGATGTTGGGGTGCCTGAGGTGGGACTGGATCTCGATCTCGCGTCGCAGCTGGTGCTCGACGTGCGACTGCTGCAGCTGCTGTTTGAACAGAACCTTGAGGGCGACGATGTACTTGCTGTTCTTCTCGCGAGCCAGGTACACGTTGCCGAACTTGCCGCGGCCCAGGGGTTTGCCTATGTCGAAGTCGCTCAGCTGCGGGGGTCGGGAGCGGGGTGGATGTCAGCACGCGAAAGATGGGAGGGGTTGCGAGGGTGCCCCCAATTTCGTTTTTTGTGTATCCGTTTGCGACGTCCGGGGGAACCCCCCGCGCCGGAGACGCGCGACAGCATCGCGGTTGGGTCGTGGGAGCGCACTGTCGCGTGGGTATCGGGTCAACACGTACCTGCCAACGCTTCTCCTCCTGCTGAACGGGCGCACTGGTGCTCGCGGGCGCCGCCGCGGCGCGCGAGGCGGTGGCGTTCTCCTTGCCGGCACCGCCCGCGGTCGTTGCACCCGGGGCCTGCATGACGGGCGCCGGCTTCTGGAACGTACCGGCCGCGTTGGCCGTTCCGGTGGCCATTCCGGGGCGGTACGCGTTCCCCTGATGTGTCGCTAACACGCCCTTATCGCCGGATCCGTTCATGGTGGTCGCGGTGTGGTCTCAGGCGCGTCTGCGCAGCCTGCGGATGCGAAAGCCGGGGAAAGATGTTTAGCGGGGCTCATTCGTAAAATTCGCGTGCCGCGACGCGAACGGAAACGGGCGCGTCGGGGTATCGAACGCGGGTTCACGCACCTCGAACGCGAGCGAAGTCTTCACTGACGACGCTGTGATCAACTCGCGGCGGTCGCTCGCGGCTGAACTCTGTCGAATCCCACGCGTAGGCGCGAGTGCTAATGGCACCCGTTGTTGTTGTTCCTCTCGAAAAACAGCTGTGGTACCCCTGTTTTGCCCGGTGACAGCTCGTTCAAACGCACTCGCCGGTCTATTAGACTGGGCAAATAGGGGACTTGCCGAATACCACCCAAATAAAACTCTTTCCGAGACCACTCGCAAGTGCGATTCTGTTCACGACACCGAAATTTCATCTCGAAACCAGCGTGAACAGTTTCAAACTCTCACCGTGGGTGCACTCCACGACGCGCCTGCCGAGCACGCATCGAGGGGGTGAGCTCACTTTACACTTCGCACGCCTCCAGTTCACGAGCATGTCGGTGGAGGAGAAGGTAGAGGCTCGAGCCGACGGCGACGCCGTCGTGGGCGAGAAGAAGAAGCGCACCGACGACGAGGGCGGAGATCTCGCGGGAGACGAAGATCGCTCCGCGCAAAAGGCAAAGGTCGACGCGTCGGAGTCCGACGCGGCGCTCGCCCGCGCGCTCGGTGGCGTGCCCGACGCGGACGCCGAGCCTTCCGCGCCGTCCGACCTGGGACTCAGCGAGGTTCGTCCCGTTGATTCCCACCCGAACGCCCCACGAACCGCTCGCTACTCGCCCCTTTTGAAATCACATCTGACGTATTTCTCCCCCAAAACAAACGACGTCAGGGCGACCGCCTGGAGGTTCGCTGGGTCATCACCGACGACGACGACACAGACACCGTGGTCTGGTGGCCGTGTACACTCCGCGCCATCGACCCCGCGTCGTGGGAGCTCCACTACGACGCGAAAGAAACCCACGACTTCGCCGCCGAGGTTCGGCAGGTCACGTTCACAAACGCTCGGTGGGTGCGAGACGCCGGCGAGATGACGCACCTGCGCTGGCGGCGCGAGGGGTGCGATGACGACGACGACGTGGACGACGCCGACGCGCCGAACGACGACCCGAACATCGTGTACGCCGCGGAGATCGACCCCGACGGTGGGGACATGTCGCTGGAGGACTTGGTGAACAGGCAGCGGGTGGTGGATGCGGAGAAGAACGGGGGCGAGGGCGGGTTGGAGGCGGCGGGGATGGAGAAGTTCGCGTCGCTGCCGATGGAGCGGCAGCACGCGATGGCGGGTGCGTTTCTGAGCATGAAGCAGAAAATCACGGATACGCTGGCGGAGCTGACGGCGAGGCACGGGCCCGGGTACGTGGTGACAAAGGACGACATCGAGGAGGCGCTGGGCAGGAAATGAGTGTGAACCAGTCTCGTTTTCGAAATAAATGCACGATTTTAGACGACCGACAGGGGTGATCACGAGAACGCCGAGAACTGTCACTGCGGTCCCGTGTGGACCGCGGTCTATAACCCGTAAAGACCGAGACCAAATAATATCCAGACTGATAACCCATGACCAAATCAGGGGCAAAAATGTGGCTTCGAGCGCTCCTCAGCGTGTGTGAGAGAGATGTTCCTGATCCTGATGCCAATTGCGGGGCCACAATCGACGGTCGCGACCGCGAATCGAAGCGGCCAAAGCGCCGGATCGGATCCGCGTCGAACCGAGGGAACCGGACTTAGGTCGGAACTCCCCCGAATCGCGGCGCATCTCCGTCGCACGCGGCGAGGAGCGCACCCGCGTGAAGAATCCCCATTTGGCCATCGAGCGCCGGCTGAGGAGGTGAGCGGGTGAGAGATGCAGGTCCACCCCGATGTCTACCGATGGCTCGGGGTGCTCGGCATGATGGAGGCCGGCAAGCTAACGCCCCCGGCGAGCAAGAGGACCGGTAAAGTCATGGTCCCGGACGATCTGTCGGATCACTTCGAGAACGGACAGGTGCGCCCCCACCTCGCTCTCTGCAACATGGCTCGCGGATCCGGGACGCGGAATTGATAGTGGCGTCGTATCGCACGCGTTTGACGCCCCCATCGTCGCGTCCGATGGGTCCAGGAGCTCGATTACGCGTGATCTCGACCCGGTATCATCCACACGATCGCGCGGGTCGCGTCGCGGACCGCGGGACCCCGCCCAACGGGTCGCTGACCGAGCCCGCGGCCCGTTGACCGATATTGACCGCCCCAATCGCGCCCCGCATTTCACGCTGACCTCGCCCCGCTTTCCCACCCTCCCCCACCCCACAGGGTTTCGGCGAGCTCATGTCGAAGCTCGGCGCGATGCGTGGCATGCCCCCTGCGCCCATCGACACGTTCAGGGACGGCGTATCCCCCGTGGTTCGCCTCTACAACTGGAACCTGCTGGCGCCCGTGTTCAAGCCCTTCGGCATCGTCATGGACAAGACCACGAAAACGCTGGTGGTGGCTGGTGACCTAGACGCCGTCGCGAACGTTCTGGAAAAGTTCTACGAGCGAACCGTGGGCGAGCTCCCGCCGATCATGCCCAAGGTGGTCCACGCGTTGAAGCCCAAGCGCTCCAACACGCCCGACGTCTTCAACGGCGTCATCGACAACGGCGGATCCATGCTCTCCGACCCGGCGCCCATCACCTCACGCATCACCGCGTCCATGAAGAACGCACGGCTCCAACGACCGGCGCTCGTGGACCCCGCCGGACGCTCCCTGATCGACATGAACGACGATCCGATGTGGACCAACTCGCCGACGAAGATGCCGGGCGAGAAGGGCCCGCCGGAGAAGCCGCTGCGGGGCGCCGACGAGGAGGACGACCCGTTCGGGTTCCTCCAGGACCCGGACGCCCCGAAGACCCCGCTGGAGCTGCTCGGTAAGTCCATCGAGGCTAGCTTTGGTTTAGGCAAAGGTGAGGGCGAGACGCTCCTGTCGCGCCAGCCCGGCACGTTCATCGAGTGGATGAAAGGGCTGGCCAAGCCGCCCAAGGTCAAGGGACCGAACGCGGCGGCCACGCACTGGCTGGACGGCATCCGTACACACTCCAAGACCCTCGCGCTTCTCCTCACGGGTCCGCCGGAGAACCCGGAGGAACCCAGCGAAGGGTACGTCGCGTCTGTCTTTGACGCCATCGGCGCCGGTCTGTACAACAAAAACGCCGGCGTGGTGTCGTCCACGGTCAAGGCGCTCAAATCCGTGGCTCGGCACATACCCAAAGAATCGCCCGTGCTCAAATACGCGCACACGTGGATCGCGTCCACGGGCGGACCCTCCGTCGCCATCGTCAACGTCCTCCGCGGCCTGGGCGGCGATAAGATCGGGGGGAACATCAAGGTGGGCGACGCCAAGGCTGCCGCGGACGCCGCGAGAGCCGCCGCCGTCGACGCGGGCAACGGATTCGAGACGACTCGTCGCGACGACCTCGACCAACGCGGCGGCGCTCAGTTCGCGCTGGGTTACAACGCGTCCGACACATCGGGCGATGCCGATTGGTCCAGGCGCGCCGCGGAGGCTTCCGCGATTGCCGAGATGATCGACAGGTTCTGCGTCCGGGAGCCCGGGCACCTGCACAAGTTTCTGCTCAGCGTCCTCCGCGCGGCGGCGAACGCGAGTGAAAATCCAAAGGTTTACATGGACGCGCTCAACGTCCTCATGCCGGCGATGCTGGCGCGCGGGTCCGGCCCACGGCAGGCCATGGTCAAGGAGGGTACCCCCGGGTCCATGCTCCTCTCCGCGCTGCAGTGCGCGGAGGGGCCGGAGGACCTGCGAGAGGTTAGCCTCACGCTGCTCACCACGCTGTGGTCGGCTTTTCCGGATGAGATTGAGATCAAGGGGGAGGAGTGCAGGCAGGTGATCAACTGCCTGAAGAAGGCGGCGAGGGCGCCCGACCCCGGGACGAAGATCCACTCGCTCGCGTGCATGTTCCAGCTCCTCCACTCCTTCATCTCCGCCGCCAACGCCTTCTCCCCCGTCGTGTACAAGACGATCGTGTTCATGCTCATCGAGCACATGAGGAACGATCCGGTGCGCGACTTCATCACCGCCGAGCTCAAGCTCGCGCTCGAGAACCACGCTAACATCCCGGTCGGCATCCTCGTGGACCCCGTCGTGAAGCAATGCTCTCCCGGCGGTCAGCACCCGGGGCTGAAGCGCGTGGATTTCCAGCTCATGGCGGCTATGGCGGAGCACGCGAGGCTGGAGGCGAGGCCGGCGCTTCACCTCATGTCCCTCTGTCTGCAGTGCGCCATGGACCACGTGAAGGGCCAGGACCCACCGGAGGAGCGAGCCATCGCGCTCAAGGCTGCCACGCGGCTCGCGGCTAGGCTCCGGGGCGAGGATGCCGCCGAGGAGGTCATCGAGCGGTGCGCGGGGGGCGCGCTCAGTCGCATCGCCGCCTCGGCTGAGGACGCCACCGGAGACCCGGCTTTCGGCGAGATGCAGCGATGCGCCGGGGAGGCGCTGATGACGTGTGCGAGGTGCATGGCGCAGATTGGCGGCGAGGGCGTCGGCGCTTTGAAGACCATGATCGCCAACTCGGCCACCACGTTCGCGTCGCACAACGGAACGTCCCACCCGGACATAGAGGCGGCGTTGGATATCCTCCGCATGGCGGGCGACATCGGCAGCGGCAGCGAAATCGATTCACCGTCGCTTCACTCCACCCTCGACGCCAGGCGAACCCTCCCGCCGGGGTCCCCGTCCGGGATGGCGTACGACCGCCCGCCCGCGCGCGGTCGACCCCCCGTGGAGCAGCTCGTGGACTACGATCCACCCGGAGGAGGCGGCGCCTTTTCGCCGCCGCCCGTCCCGCTCGCCGAGCTCGACGTCGACTCCCCGGGTGATTTCGTCGAGCCGACCCATAAGGCGCGAAGAAAACCGTCGTCCGTCTTTGAGGTCAAGCCCAAGGCGCAGGTCAAGAGCAGCGGCTACGGCGCCATCAACCGGGTCGACCCGCGGTCCGACGTGACGCGTCAGAACCGCGTCTCGGATCCCAGCAGCACGATGTCACCCGTGATGTCGCCCGAGCGGCCGAAGCGAAGAGAGCCCGCCGCCGCGCCGAAGGGTCCGGTGCGATCGCCCAACGCGTTTATGCGCCCGACGAACGCGTCGATCCACCAGCGCTCCGGCGTCATCCCGGCGATGTCGGAGATGTCGTTGGAGGATGACTTCCAGTCCCCGTCCGCGCACGAGTCCCGGTTCTCCAGGCCTCCGGGTCCGAGCTTTGGCAAGCCAAAGTTTGCGAGCGGGTCGGTGTCTGGTCGGTCTACGTCTGGCGCGGCGCTCGCTATGCAGCGGGAGAAGCGTGAGGCTGAGATTCGACAGATTGCGCTCAAACGCGAGATGCGACTGGAGAAGGAGGCGCTGGAGAAGGAGAGGGAGGAGCTGGAGAAGGAGAAGCGCGACGCGGGCTTGCGACGCAGGCGCGAGCAGTGGGCCAAGAAGGCTGAGCTCAACGGCCGGGGGAGTAACTTCCTCGCGCTCTCGAATCGCGACCGCGATCAGAGCGGGCTCGCGCCCAAGCAGAGCACCGGCGTGGACGATAGGATGATCCGCACCGGCCCGCCCCCTGAGGCCCTCGCCGCCATGCTATCACCGGAGGAGCAGGAAGCTAAGGTGGCGGAGCTCAACGGGCTCCTCGCCGAGGACTCCCACGCCGACTTGCCCATTGGATACAAGCGGGTGAGAGGGCGGGACGGCGCGCTTCACGCCGAGCTCACCGACGAGGCCAAGGCTGCGGCGAACCTCGAGAAATCCCTCGAGAAGGTTCGCGCGAAGGCCAGTCTGTCACCGAGGCGCGTGCACGGCATCTACCCGCCCAAGGAGCTCGTCGCCTCGCCCCCGAAGAAGCGAGACGTCACCCCGCGGAAGCCCCGCGATCCCAACGAGAAAACTTTCCTTCAGAAGAAGAAGGAGGAGGAGAAGGCTCGCAAGGAAGCTGAGGAACGCGAGGCTCGCGCCAAGGCTAAGCGAACGGTCGAGAAGCAAAAGGCGCACGCGGAGGCGCTCAAGGCTGAGCTCGAACAGAAGAAGAAGGCTAAGGAAGCCTCCGACGCGTCCGCCGCGGCTGAGCTCCGCGCCAAAAAGGAGAAGAAGGCGGCCACCCTGAAGGCTAAGGAGAGCGCCGCCGCCGCCGAGAAGGCTGCGACGAAGGCCAAGATCGAGGCTTTCGAGAAGAAGCGCAAGGCTGAGAAGGAGGAGAAGGCGCGGCTGGAGAAGGAGCGCAAGAAGAAGGAGCTCGAGGACGCAAAGGCGCAGCGGGAGAAGGAGAGGCTGGAGATCAAGGCGACGAAGGAGAGGATCGCCGCCGAGAAGGCTAAGCGCGAGGCGGAGCGGAAGGCGAAGGTTCGGGCGGAGCGCGAGGCGGCGAAGAGACGGGCGAAGGGTGAGCCGGAGCCGGAGCCGGAGCCCGAGCCCGAGCCACCCGCACCCGAACCCCCGGCCAAGGGCAAGAAGGGCAAGAAGTAGGAGAGGGTCTTCGAGTCCACAAATTTGTTGTGAACAAAATTGAGAAAATTCGAGCATCGAGGGAGCAACCACGGTTCGTGAACCCGAAAATTGCGATTCTTCTTGGGGGGGTACCAACCAACAAACCTGAATTTGATCCAAGTCGTTTATCCATAACGCCATTTCGGGCGAATTAGACCAAGGAATGACGAGTCATCGGGAGGACTTTCTAAACGCTCGGGTCAACGCTTCTCGTGACGCGAAAATCCCTGAAAATGCGCTTCCAGCTCAGCCTCCGTGCCACAAGCACGTCACCCACGACGCGGTCTCCCGGGTAAAACCCCGTGTGGGACATCCTTTACGGTCGTCCGGACCGAGCGCGCACGCGTTCGTATCGGACGTGCTGGCGGGTACGGCGGACGAGCGGTCGGGGACCGGCGAGATTCTCCCGGGTATGGCGGACGAAACTCTGCTCGCGAATCTCGTCGCGAGCGGCGTGGATGTCGAGCGCATCATGGCGGAGAAGGTACGCCTTGAAACCAGCATACCGCGTTCCGAGGGGTTTATAGTACCACGAGGGTTCCTAGAGGAGCGCGGCGGGCGACGACGGTCGCAATCGCGCCGCGTCGCGACGGGTTCTACACGCGCGGAACTCAAAGTTCGGCCTTCTTTTTACTTCGCAAATGAATTCGCCCCGGGCCGAACCGCGACTGACCGCCCGTCCCACTTCGAAACGCAGCGCGCCGAGGGCACGAGCGAGGATGAGATTCTCGGGGAACTGTTCGAAGCCATGCATCCGGACGAAGCCGGCGCCGTTTACGAGTCTTACAACGGAGACGGCGACCCAGAGCTTCAGGATTCTCTCGCGCCCCCCGAAGATTACGAGGGGGCGCACGACGAACTCCCGGTCGCCGGGCGCGGGGAGGTGCCGGAGATGGCGCCCCGCGGCAACACGCCGGTGTCCACAGGCGACGGCGGATTTTCCGACGGGGGCCTGGACGGAACGTCGCCCAGGTCCGCGCGCGTCTCCGTCGGCCGGGGCGGGGGCACCCCGACTGGCTCGGTGAGGTCGATGAACACGCTGACCTCGTCTCACATCGGAGCGCACCACGCGCAGCCGTGGGAGAGCGCGATGGCCGTGAGCGCCAACAGCCCATCTAACAAACTGCCCGCGAGCCGCGGCAGCATGAGGCAGAGCTCCTTACGCAAGATTGAACGCAAGGATCCTTACCTGGCGTCGCCGGCCATCTCGCCAAAGCCAAAGCCGAACAGAACGACGCAGAACGCGAGCCACGTGCGCTCGGCTTCCCAAGACGTACCTTACTCCCCGCCGATGACGCGCTCCAGGGTGCACTCCAGGGCTGGGTCCGAGTACGGGGGATCCCAGGGCAGCGCCGGTAGCGGCGGGTCCAACGGGTTTGTGTCCCTGAAGCGGCAGGTGGAGGCTGAGCTGAAGGCGCAGGCGGATGAGCGGTGGCGGGCGAAGAAGACGGAGCTCGACGCTGACAGGGAGCAGCTCGAGATGAAGCTGGAAAGGCTCCAACTCGAGAAGGGTCTGTCCAAGACGGACGCGGAGCTCAAGGTGCTCAAGCTGAAGCCCTGGGAGCAGTCTAAACGGAATCGGGAATTCGACGAGAGAATCGCTCGGAACCAGGCGGAGCGAGAGGAGGTTGACAAGCTGATGGCGGCGAACCGCGCGCGGCGGCAGAAGGCCCAGGTGGAACACGACGAGTGGAAGATGAAGTTCGAGGCTGCCGAGCGGAAGCGCAAGGTTGACCAAGAGTTTGCCCTCCAGGCGGCGCTGAAGCAGCAGACGGCGGAGCTCTGGGAGCACCGCGCGCAGAAGGAGCGAGCGGATTTCAAGGAGAAGTGCATGAAGGATACCGAGAACGCCCTCAAGAAGAAGCTCTGGAAGCAGGACTCGGATCGCATATCGCTCGACAAGGAGGAGAGGATGAAGAGGGCGAGCTACCGAGCGCCTCTCGCGTACGACATCGAGCCGGTTGGCAAAAAGTTTCAAAAGAGCAAGCCGTTTCGGCGGCAGATCAGGGAGGCGCTCGCGCAGCGGGAGCGGGCCATATCCTCGGCGGGATCCGTGGAGAACATACGGCGGGACCACCTCGGCAAATACAACACCCGGTCGCCCAGCGCGGCGGGAGCCAGCCGAAGCGGCACGGCGTTTGATCGCGCGCCCACGTTTGGGATGACGGGGAGGCACGATACCCTCACGCAGTCGCTGTTGGGTAACAAGTCGCGGGGGTCAGCCGGCGTCGGAGGAGGCTCCCACCAAAAGATGCGCCCGAACAGGTTCAGCAGCGGCGGGAGCGACTACGCCTCGGACGACTACCTGCGGAACAAGGACGAGCACGGCCTGACCAGGGACGATTTGGACGACCTGGGATACCACAATAACCCCCACGCTCAGTACGACGATTGAGTTCAGAGCCGACGGATATTAGTGTAAAAAGTCACCTGCGTCGGCGTCTGTGTAAAGGGATAGCGATAGCGCGTCGTCGTACCGACTATCATTCACACAAGTTTACTAAAAGAATACCGCTATCGATCCACGTCGGCGTCCGCGGGTAATAGGTCCGCGGCGATATCAACCGTCTTGGCGGTCTCCGGCTTTTCTTTACCACTTGCAACCACCCGGTGCAACAGCACGCTCTCGGGCTCCGTCCCGGACCTGTGCGCCAGCGCGTGCAGATCCGCGCGGCTCGCGTGACACCACGTCGGCTGCTTCATCTCCCTGCCGTCCACGCCGTGGACGGCGCCCCCGCGGGTGTCCACGTGTTTGGTGATGTTCCGCCACCGCTCCTCGCAAACCGTCCCGCTGTGCGCTACGTCGGTGTACCCCAGTTGCCATAGCCAGTCCAGCGCCGCGTGCGTGGCGACGTGCTCATCCTGCGGCCCGAACGCGATCCGGTTCCGCGGGGATACCTCCACGAGGACGATGGGCGGGGCCGAGGCGGTGAGGAGCCTGCGCGCACCCTCCAAGATGTGCCGCTCCCATCCGTCGCCAAAGCCGATTCGCATCGCGGAGACGACGACGTTGGACTTTTCAATCTCTTCGTCGATGCTGGTGATGCCCGCCTCGTCGGCGATCTCGCACGCGAACGGCGAGTCACCGCGCGTCGTGATGGCATCGCGGGTGAGGTGAACCGGCACGCGCGGCGCCGGGACGTGAACCGACACACCCGCGCGGGCGGGACCGCGGCGAAGAAGAGCCCGCCGCCCGCGCCTTCGAACGCCGTCGTCGCGTTCGCCCTCGTCGTCGTGGGCGTACCCGTCGACGCCGGCGTCCATGTTGGTGTCCACGCGCGTCGCGTCAGCCTCGGCGAGCCTCTCGCGCGTTCGCTCCAACGCACCGTTCGAAACCCCGAGCAAGGTTTGGTCGACGTCGGTGACCTCGACGGGCGCGCCGCCGCCGCTCCTCTTCGCGGCGTTCGCGCGAGCGCCCCGGCCCCGCGGCCCCGCGAGCGCCTTCCTCGCGGCCGTCTCCGCGCGGGCGATCGCGCGGCAGTACTCCTCGCCGCGGCCGCCGACCCGCACCGTCCGCACGTCCACCAGCTTACCGAACCCGTTGTGCGCGACGGAGGCGCGAAATAATTCGTCGCCGCCGCCCCACTCGAACGCAATCACGGGATGCCCCCTCGCCGCCGCGGCGAGCGAGAAGAACCCCAAGCCGGCGCCCACGTCCACCAAAACCCCACCGCGCGGCGAGTCCCGCGCCGATAACGAACCGACGAGCGCCTCCGCGGAGGTGGGCGCCCTCGGCTCGTACCGTCCAGCCTGCCACCCGCCCCACTTCGTTAAACTTGACCCGCTCGCGTCAACCACACCCTCGGACGCGTTCGACCCCGACAGGTGCGTCAGCATGTCAAACGGGGGATCAAACGCGGCGCTCACCGGGTACCCCGCGCGCTCGTTCACCGTTGGCATGGCGTAGAACGGGTCCGCGCGAGAGAGCTGCGCGCGGTACTCCTCGAGCCCGCTCTTTCCCAAACCGAGAGACGTGAGAAAGAGGGTGACGTAATCGCCGACGCCCTTCTTCGCGGAATTCCAACCCTTGCGGGACTTCCACGAGCCCAGGAAGTGGTGCGCGACCAGCACGCCGGGGTCGTCGAAGGGCACGCCGTCATCGCCGGTGGGGTGGACGCCGAAGGAAACCTTGGGCATCACCCGCACGTTCCAAGCGTCTCCCGCCCGCCCCCGCGCGCCCGCAACCGCCGAATCGTGAAGCGACTTTGAAGCGTGAAGCAACTTTTCCTCCTCCCGCCTCGCCTGCGTCTCGGGGGTATCCTCGGTTCCCCAGGCGCTCGTCGCCAGTGGCGCGAGGACGTCCTTCGCCGCCCGGGAAGTCTTGGAGTGGAGCCAAAACTGTCGCACGATGACATCCGTGAACGCCCCGGGCCCCGTGCGCTCGAGCGTGTCCCTGTTGGTGTTGTTGGTGAACACCCGGTGCGCCGACCGGGCGATGTGATCGCATATTTCCCGGAGTGCCGGGTGCCCAGGCGCCCCGGCGAACACCCAGTTGAGCACCTGCCGCCTGCGCACGAAGTGCCTGCTGTACGCCATCTCGTCCGTCCGAAACTCGTTCTCCCACCCGACCACCAGCGTGTCGGTGCTCCGGAGGTACGAGTCCATCGGCCGCCGGCACTCCGTGTCTATGTCCGCGTACAAACCACCGCTGTGCAGCACGATCAGGTACCTGAAAAAGTCACTCCGTTCCACATCCTTGGGTAAGGAGACGTACGCGTCGTAGTACTCCGGGAACTCTCGTTCCACAAACTTGTAGCACTCCTGGTCGTTGTAAAATCGAGTTTTCCACCCAGGGTTCTTATCCGCCCAAGTTCGCATGAGCCCCTTGACCCGGTCCGGGACGTCCGAGGTCTTGTACGTCTGGTGAATGATCCGCGGGATCATCAGCGGCATCGGCGCGCCGCCGCCCCCGCTGATGATCCCCTCGTCGGACGTCCCGGGCCGGTGAAGCGCCGCCTGCGTCGACGCCAGCGTGGATCTTTCGTAAAGCCTGTGAAGGTCGTGCGACGGCGCGTAGCGTCCTGTGGTGTGCGGGAGACGCGCGCCGTACATGTCGCCCATCCCCCACGACGCCGCGTTGAACAGCACGATCATAGCGGTCATGGCGAAGAAGATGCGGCAGAGCTGAGCGTTGCCGGGGAGTCGGAACCGGACTTGGCATCCCAGAAAGTCGTCGGCTCCGTTCGAGTGCGTGGGGAGGAGCGAGGACTTGGAGCCGGCGCGAGTGAAGCGTCTTTGCTTCGAGGGCTTGACGCTCGCGAGGCTGCCGTCGCTGGAGTCCCCGCCGCGGTCGTCCACCGCCTCGTTCGATGCTCGGCTGGACGTTCGTCGCAGCGCGCCGGCTCCGCTGAAGTAGTTCCTCGCCGCCTCATCCTCCTGGTCCCTCGGTGGACCTCGGCCGTTGGCCATCGGTGGGCTCGGAGGCTGCGACCGCGCGAGCGCGGACGTGGATTGACTACGTCGATGCGCCGAGCCCCTCATCGCAAGCTCTCGTATGAGCCTCACCCTCTACCGACCCGATCCGTTGGTTCCCCGATATTTGAAAGTCGGCGCTTCTGAGCCACCCGATTTGTGATCGGCCCGACCCCCCCGAGCTCTCTCCTCACGCGGGCACGCACTCAGCCACGGGCGATATCGCGACCTAGGTGTCGCGAGTATCGCACGCGCGGCGCGCCTCGACCTATGAGCCGCGGGGTCCAGCTCTGGCCGGCTACCGGCGACGGAACGGCTTCCGATAAAAAAGTCAGCAGGAAGGGAGAGCTCGAAATCACAGCCACTTCTCAAATATTGAAGATCGCGCGCGGTATGAATATTGAGCGTAAGCACTACAAGGGGATTGAAAAGTTGCTGCTCGAAGCTGGAGCGGTCGAATAGATCCGTGAAGTGTGAAGTGCCATTCGTTGTTCCGTGTCACATCGTGTCGCTAAGTGATTTCTAATGTTACATGCCTTCCCGCGCCGTCACGCGAAGTTTCTGTCGTAGTACATATCCAGCGTCTTCGCCGGGATCCTCCGCAGCAGCTCCCGTGGAAAGATCCGAAGCAACGACCACGCCAGGTCCAGCGCCTCGAACACCGTCCGCCCCTCGTTGCCCTGGTTGATGAACTTACGTTCAAACTTGTCCAGAAACTCCAGGTACAGTAAGTCCTCGCCGCTGAGCGCCTCCTCGCCGACCACGGCTTTCATCGCCAGCGTGTCCTTCCCGATGGCGTAGTTTGCGTACAGCTGGTTGCTCACCTCACCGTGGTCCCCACGCGTCATGCCCTCCCCGATGGCCGACTTCATCAGCCGCGACAGCGACGGCAGCACGTTGATGGGCGGGTAAATCTGCCGGTTGTGCAGCTGCCTGTCCACGTAAATCTGCCCCTCCGTGATGTACCCCGTCAAATCCGGGATGGGGTGCGTGATGTCGTCGTTGGGCATCGTCAGAATCGGCAGCTGGGTGATGCTGCCTTTCCTCCCTTCGATCCGCCCGGCGCGCTCGTAAATCGTCGCGAGATCCGTGTACATGTAACCCGGGTAGCCCCTGCGGCCCGGCACCTCCTCCCTCGCCGCGGACACCTCACGCAGCGCGTCGGCGTAGGAGCTCATGTCGGTCAAGATCACGAGCACGTGCTTGCCGCACTCGTACGCGAGGTACTCCGCGGTGGTGAGCGCGATGCGTGGGGTGATGATGCGCTCGATCGTTGGGTCGTTGGCGAGGTTGAGGAACAACACCACCTTCTCGAGCGACCCGTTGCTCTCAAAATCGCGGCGGAAGAAATTCGCCGTCTCGAGGTTGACTCCCATCGCCGCGAACACGATGCAAAACTCGTCATCCTTATCGTCCAGCTTGATCAGGTTGCCAGCCTCGTCGGGCTGCTTCACCAGGCCAGCCTGCCTGCAGATCTGCGCGGCGATCTCGTTGTGGGGCAGGCCCGCGGCGGAGAAGAGCGGGATCTTTTGCCCTCGCGCGATTGAGTTCATCACGTCGATGGTTCCGATGCCCGTCTGGATCATCTCCTCCGGGTAGGTTCGTTCGGATGGGTTGATGGAGGAGCCCTGGATGTCGAGGTAGACCTCCGGCATGACGGGCGGGCCCCCGTCGATGGGCTGCCCGCTTCCGTTGAAGATGCGCCCGAGCATGTCCTCCGACACCGGCGTCTTGAGCACGTCGCCCGTGAACTCCAACTTCGTGTTCCGGCCGTCAACGCCGGAGGTACCTTCGAAGACTTGCACGACGGCTCGTTCGCCGTCCACTTCCAGCACCTGCCCGCGGCGCATGCTGCCGTCGCCGAGCCTGATGTTGACAATCTCGGCGTATTGTGCGGACTGGGGGCAAGTGGGAGAAGGGGGAAGGGTTTATGGTGAGCAGACGGGTGTGGATGACGGTGACTTTGTGTTCGATGCGGATCTCGTGGGTACACCGTAGGGTTGCGGGGTGGATCTGCGGGCTCGCTCGCTCACCTTGACCTTGTCCAGGATGACGAGGGGTCCGCTGACTCCCGTCACGGTGCGGTACT
>Ga0115567_10002109_pt1 | contig 19748 bp, 29 predicted proteins | sample COGITO_mtgs_1204_2_FD_88679 | JGI IMG/M metagenome (GOLD analysis project Ga0115567, IMG submission 88679) | Pelagic marine microbial communities from North Sea - COGITO_mtgs_120412 | ecosystem: Environmental > Aquatic > Marine > Epipelagic | place: Germany:Helgoland, sampling site Kabeltonne... | reverse complement strand
TTTTTATGGCTACGATCGATCCATTTAATAGGTACCTTGCTGTCTCACTTATTATTATTTCTGAATCGCTTTCAACTGTATTTCCTGCTGCATCCTTTAGCTTTAATGAAACGCCACATTGGGGACAACTTAGGGTTTGTGCATGAAATCTACGATCGTTTGCACTTGTATATTCTTTTTGGCAATTGGCACACATTGGGAAGCTTTCTAAGGTAGTATTTTCCCGTTCAAACGGATAGTCTTTCGTGATGGCATACCGTGGTCCACAACGCACACAACTAGTAAACGCGTATTGGAAGCGTCGATTTCCAGGTGCTAGTACATCCGATTTACATGCGTCACAGACAGCAAAATCTGGGGTGAGAGGTATGGAAATCCGGTTCTTTTTCTCTGAAGGAATAATCTGAAAATCCTTAAAATCTTTTGAAGTGATGCCTGCTAGTGAATGGGATTGGATGATCGCAGGTTTGGGTAGTTGTGCTATTAGTTGTTGAATGAAATGGTGTGCCTTTTCTTGTGTAGTAGTCAATACTATAATCACGCCGCTTTCATCATTTGAAACTTCTCCTTGTATATCAAGTTGTTTGGCCAATCTATACACAAAAGGGCGAAACCCAACTCCTTGAACCTGCCCTTGAATGGTTATTTTATAGGTTTGTTGCATTGTTAAATAGCGCTTCAATTCACGTCTTTTTTATTGCGATATCATCAATAATAAAAGCAATAACTTATCATCAAAATAGGCTTTAATTCCGCTTTTTCCTTTTTTTAGAGAAAATCCCCACCTTCCTAGTGAAAAAATAGCTACGGGAGGATGTCTCATTTTTTTACAGTTGTTCAACGCTTTTATGTTATAGTTAAGTACTGTGTATAAGCACCCAAACCAGATAGACTTGTCCTATTCCCGAAAAATCACCCCCTAGATAAACGGTTTGATTTTAAAAAGGATACAGTTTTAAATATACTATTTTCAAATTGAAATTATAAAGAAATTTGGGAGAAAGTAAATATGCTAAAATTTGTGGTTGTAGGTAAAAAAAGGAATTTATATATTCAAAGTAACTTTTGGCTTTGATACAATGTATGTAGTTGACTCTCCCAGCATACAAATATTTGGATTCGTTATTTTATTTAAAAATTGAAATGGAGTTTTCCTTAAAATTAGCTACATACAGTATATTTTCATCAAACAATACATCTGTGGGATAATTGATGTTGTTTCTTAGAGTTTGTTGTAAAACTCCGTTTAGGTCGTAAATTAGCACCCTATTGTTTTCTTGGTCGGTTACTGCAAAGCCATTTTTACTGAACGCTATGGCCGAAGCTACATTAAACCCATCCTCCTGTCCTACAACATTCAATAACTTTCCGCTAAAATTAAAAACCTGCACCCGATTATTGTAGGCATCTGCAACATATATTTTATCCTCCTGAATTTTTACGTCTATGGGATAATAGAGTTCCCCTTTATCGTGCCCTTCTTTTCCTATAAATGTAACTTGTCCATTTATTTGAAGGATGATCCTGTGATTGTAAAAATCGGCAACCGCGATGGTATCGCCCTTTACATTGAGTCCTGCTGGTGCTTCTGTCCTGGCATTTAGGGCAAGGTTTGATTTTTTGCCATTTTCAAAAGTCCAAATGGTATCCGTTAAAAACTCAGGGACATACAGTTTGCCCTTATTGAAATCGATATTCATGGGTCGTTTAATTCCCACTATAGAATCCAACACCTTTCCGCTAAGGTCTATTTTAAGCAACCTGAATTGTTCCGGGTCTGAGAACCATAAATCACTGCCTGTTTTGGCCAACGCTAAAGGCCGTGCCTTTGAAGGAAGTTCTATTTTTCTTTCAAATGTCCATTCTTTGTTTTCTTCGGTACAGCTGAAAAAAAATAGGAAGAAACCCAATACGATTAAAAATCTACCCATCGCTTTTTTTTGTTATCGCTTTAGGGGTAAATCCTGCATCCTCAATATTCTTGCGTATTGTTTTTTCGTCAACACTTTTCCCTTCGGCAATGGTGAGTATGGCCAATCCATTTTCCACATCAATTTTTATGGTTTCGACACCTTCAACTTTCTTAAGGTTTTTTTCCAGACCATAGGCACAATACGGACAGGCAAGGCCATCGACCTCAACTTTTACGGTTCCCTGTAATTGGGCATCATCATTTTGTGCGTTTACTGTCAAAGCGCTAAGGCCTATAAACAGTAGTATAAATAACTTTTTCATCTTTATTGTTTTAAAAAATTAATAATCTTGCTCCTATTCTTAAAATGTAGTTTGTTTGTTGATTAGCTGGGGCTGCCTCTGCCAATGGTATTTGTATCCCCGATTCAAAAAGGAGTTTCCTTCCCGCTATATATTGTATGCCAGGCGATAAAAATAAATTGTTTCCCACATTATCAAATACATAGTTTCCGTTAAGCTCCAAGAACACGTTCAACTGGTTGGGAGGATATTTTTGTGGCAATAATGGGTAGCCAAAAGCTATATTGTAAATTAAATTGTCTGGTAAACCACTACCAGCCAAATTATACCCCACTTCTCCATAGATACCATACTTAGTCGTCACATAACCATTGACCAAACTTAGGGTTGTTTGATAAGCATCTGTGCCAAGGGGTGGGCTATTTGATGTATTCCCCGTGGGAAAAGTTTCGGTGAGCTTAATTAACCCCCTTAATGTTTTTCCTTTTCCATCCTTTTTATAGAGCTGGTATTTTGTAAAGAATTTTAAATCTCCAAAACCCGATTGGGAATCACCAACATTAGGAGAAATAGAGACATAAGGCACAACCGCAGCTACCTGCCATTTGCTTGTTATGTTATAAGGCACAACCAATACCTGAGCATATGCATTCGCATTTTCCTTAGATATAATATTTCCGAAGGTACGAACACCTCTTCCTTGTACACCAAGCATGATAGGCGTATCTGTAAATATGGGAGGCCCTTGGGCGCTAACCATTGTTGTTACTATTAGTAAACAGCTACATCCTATTAATTTAGCTAGTTTCATATTAATTATTTTAAAAAATAGTTGCCAGCATCTGCCATTAACTATTTTCAATTTTTAAAATTATTAGTTTGCCCAATACCGGCTTCCATTAATTTTTCCTTGGTAATGGCCGAATCGTTGCAGCAATCCAGCAATTTTCCATTTACGGCAACGGCCGGAATCTTTTTGATATTGTAATCCTTCATTTTGGAAAGGCAGGTCTTATCATCGCATTGCTTTACCAAATCGTATGTTGTTATTTCGCATTCATCACAGGCCAGTTCCCCAATCATTTTAACGACTGGGTCACAAACTGGACAATTGGCTGTAAAAATTTCTACTTGACGTTTCATTTCTTTATTTTTTTAAAATTCATAAATCTTTTCTGTTAGTATCTGATCAAAAACAACAATTCAAAGGTAAGGCCGTGGGTAGGGTGGTCTCCAAGTAAAAAACAAAAAAAAGAGCTTACTTTTCGGTAAGCCCTTGATTTATTGGTGATAAAAATATGGTCTAAATAACAATTTAGGTTGGTTTAGCCTTAGCTACGCCTTCACCATCGATTCTTTTTCTAAGTGCATCTATTTCTTTCATTTGGGTGGTAAGTGCATCGAGTTCCAAATCTGGGAAATGTTTCCTAATGAATTCAATGCGGTCTTCATTGCCACAATCGCCAGGACAGGCTTCTACAGTTTCAGATATTTTTATGGCCAACGCCTTTCGATAGGTCTCGTCCAGTAATAAAAAATAAGCTTTATCCAATGCTTTTTGAGCTGCCTTGAACTGTATTAATATTTTTTCGGGATCTGTATCAGCTCCGAGCATATTCGACAAACCCTTCAATTGTCCTGTAATAGTGAGCAATCGGATTTTAATGTCTCTGCTTAAGTCTCTAGGTATCATATTTTTTTTAACAAAGATACGGAAGACCCTAGGGTGGTCTCCAAAAATTAATTTCTTTGGGGCTCTATGACATTTAATTTATCGTTCATAGAGGCTATCATCTGTTCATTGCCAAACGTTTTATAAATGTTTAGGGCATCTTCAAAATAAGGTTTTGCTTCCTTCTTTTTCCCTTTACTAAATAAAAAAACTCCTGCCATTCTATCTACCAGAGCTTGTGCAAGGTAGTGGTCCCATTTCGTTGTAAAATAATTTTCAGGCAGATTGAAGGTAAATTGAAAATGTTCACCTCCCGCAATGGGTTTAGCATTAGTTTTCTCTTTTATAAGTGACAATAAAGTTGGTGCTTTCTTTTCATTTTGAACAATCTCTGGTGGGGTACTAACGGGGTTTTCTGCGTTCTTATTCTTACAACTATAAACAGTGAGAATTAAGAACGTGATGCACAGTTTTAAATCAAATAAATGACTCTTATTTTTGTTCAGTTTTATAACAACAAGTTACTTAATTTTTGGTAATTGAGGCAACTGAATTTAAATAGACCAGCCCAATTTATTAGTTATTTTGTGCGTATTTTAGTGAACCCATGAAGCATACAAAAAATAAAATTATCGAGTCTGCCCTTCTTCTGTTCAATAAAAATGGTTTGGTAAATGTGCGCTTGCAACATATTGCCGATAATGTAGGGATGAGTGTAGGAAACTTAGCGTACCACTACTACAGTAAAAAAGCCATTGTAGAGGCTATCGACAAACAACTGGAGGATGAAATTACACCAGTGTTGCGCATGGAGCAGGAATTTCCATATTTAATTGACTTTGACAATCACCTTTCTTCGTATTACAATCTTTTAAAGCAGTATTCCTTTTATTTTTTGGACGTCTTAGAAGTAGAACGCGCCTACCCCAAATTACATCAAAAACGGAAGGAATACATTCATCTTATGATTCATCAAGTTGAAAAATGGTTACACCTTAACGTTTCCAAAGGTGTTTTTATGGCAGAAAAAGAGGATGAGCAATACCAACATACTGCATTAACTATATGGATGATCATAACCTTCTGGCTTACGCAAAAGGAAGTGCGTGGGGAGAAGGACGATAATGAAGGAACTTTTAAAAAAGTAGTTTGGAACCAATTGACTGCTCTTTTCACCGAGAGCGGACGAATGGAGTTTGAAGCCATTATCTTACCACAGTTAAAGTATTATGAAATGTAGCGAGTGTTGGTATAATTTAGTATTTTTAAATGAAACTTAAATAGTATGTGTTTAGCAATTCCAGGAAAAATAAATAGCATTGAAGAACATGAAGAATATGTGTTTAAAATTGGTAAGGTTTCCTTTGGAGGTATCTCCAAAAAAATAAACTTAGGATTGGTTCCTGAAGCGAAAGTAGGAGACTACGTATTAGTGCACGTAGGAGTTGCTATGAGTATTATAGATGAAGAAGAAGCAAAAAGAACCATGGACTTTTTACAAGGAACCGACGAGTTGGACGAATTAAACCCAAGGATCGATTAAAAACAAAAAAAAGACATGAAAATAGCGATTGCAGGAAAAGGAGGCGTAGGTAAAACCACTATAAGTGGTACCTTATGCAGGGTGCTTGCCAGTAAAGGAATTGAAGTGCTCGCGATAGACGGAGATCCTAATCCTAATCTTTCGGTGGTGCTAGGAATTGACAAAGATACGGCCTCCTCAAAAAATTTAAGTACCGATATTATTGAGCGCGTAGAAACTGAAGATGGAAAATGGATTTTTAGAGTAAAAATGCCTTTTCCTGAAATTTTAGAAACGTATGGACAAAAAGCTCCAGACAACATTACCTTATTAAAAGTTGGAAAACCTGAAAAAGCTGGAACAGGCTGCATGTGTGGATCTCATACGGTGGTTCGTGAGTTAATCCATTCGGCGTTGGCTTCCGAAGAAAATAGAATGATGATTGTAGACACCGAAGCTTCACTGGAGCACATGAAACGCGGTACTTCCCGCTATGTAGATAGGATATTTACAGTTGTTGAGCCCTATTACCGCTCCTTAGAAGCTGCCTCACGTTTTGCCAGTATGGCCCACGAACTAGGTATTGAAAATGTAGCCGCCATTGCTAATAAAGTTAGAAACAAAGAAGAGGAGCAAGCTATAATAGATTATTGTAAAAAAATAAATCTTCCCATAGCAGCCATGATACCCTATGATGAACAAGTAATGCGTGCTGACCTTAAAGGTGTTTCGGTTATGGACTTCGATAAGAATGCTAAAGTAGTACAAGCGCTTGAAGCATTTGCAACTACCTTGCAATCCTCATAAAATAAAAAAATAGTTATTGAGTCATTGCTATCTCAGAACTAGCAGGGCGTTTAAAGAATGTATCCTCGATTTCATTTTTGAAATCAACGTCTGAATAAATATATTCATCCATTACTTTTCCATTCGGCCAGTAACGTGTCCAACGATGACTGAAGGTAATAGCCCCTTCCTTTTTATGGTCGGTCCAGTAAATTTCTTCAGGTCTTGTTTCTCCCATATCAGATTTATTGTAGTACTCCATTTTATGGATAAGTTGATCTTGTGGGTCTACATAGAAACGCCAATGATCTTTACCAACCTCGGGATCATACGCTATATCCAACAAAGTAGGTTCTTCGCCAGAACTACCCATTAAGTTGAGATCAAGCATGTTTAAACCGGTAGATGCGATACTCGCTTGGATACCTGGATCTTTTAACTTAAAAGGCATAGAAAATCTATAAAAAGCCATAGACGAAGCACATAGTGGTTGACAAAACTCTGAATCACACATCATTCCTTCTGCTCTGGCCGTATCTTTAGGGTCTGCATTTTCTCCATCTCGAGTTGCCCAATACCCATCTGTATCTTTACCAACCCAAACAACACTGCCATCCTCTCCAACAGATTTTATTTGTAACAACACTTCGTTATCAGTCTTCTTGAAGAAAAATGTCTCGTTAATGGTGCGCAATACATCCCCATCTTCTGCATACAGGTTGTGAGTTCTGGTGAAGGTGCCGTGTTTGAGATTATTCCAAGCCTCCATTCCACCTGCTGCGTCAACTATTTCGGTAACAAATTCTTGGCCAGTAGGTTCCCGTAAATAGTTTTCCCAGGCATAATAGCCAACAAAGCCTAATGCTATCACTAAAATTCCTACATACGAAAGTTGAACACGCTTTACGGTAATAGGGTTTACTAAATCCTTAATATGCAACCCAAACCACCAAGGTGTTTTTTTGGCTGCATATTGCTCCCTCTTGTCTAGTTTTTTTTTGGTTTTAATATCTTGACTCATAACAAATTACTTTATATTAAAATTACTGAAAAAGTTTGATATTCTATTTTCTATTAACTTTTTTTTTGGCTGCTACAATTGTAACCAGACTTTTAGTTTATCGATAGCAATGGGTATGGCATCTATAACCGTTTTCGTCATACCTATGGCAAAATCGTCATGTTCTTCTGCCTCACAGCCTAAAATATAAATTTTTTTAGGCAGAACATCTAACGCTTTGGCCAGCATTAGTGCACGTATGGGATTGGTATAATGCATATCTGCTAAAAATGTTCTTTTTTCAAAAACTGGCATTTGTTCTATATCTGCCACCGATTCCATTTCCCTAAAATAAATATGTCCTGGTACCTCTCCCCACGCAACAGCATCTACAAGTATTAAAACATCGTACCCGTAATGTAATTCTTGTACTAGATGAATACCTCCTATACCTACTTCCAAAACTTTAATATACTCTGGAACTTCCACTTTTTGGGCAAATTCTTTTACAAATTCCATCCCAAAAGCATCGTCTTGCTTTAATTCATTTCCAACACCCGCAATAAGAATAGTTTTTTCTTTTTTCACTATTCTGTTCTTTGTTTAGCGGTAAATACACCCTCATCTAAAACCTCATCAAAAAGGATATTTTCATTTATATATTCCGTTCTTTTATCTAACAATTCCCTATTGGCGCTCGTGTTATACCCGTCTCTTTGTTTGTTGATCTTAAGTCCGTCTACATCTATAAATGAAACATACGCTGTATAACTATATCCATCTCCATAATCTAAAAAATTCGCAGCAGGCGTGTAAGTGTCCTTGTCAAAATAGTACCACCAAGTATGCAATCCGCCACTGCTTCCTGCTCCTTTTTCATAAGTAGCTTTTACTGCATGGACTATTTGATTATTGGCCAGCGTGTCTATTCCTTCATATTCCAGAATGGTTCCCTTGTCTGCCAGTTTAAAAGGCATGCACATGACATAATGTGACCCAAATGACGAATTCCAAGCCGATTTTTTATCATCTTCATTTGTGAGGACCACTCCATTTTTAAGCTTCCACGCTTCTACTCCATTGTTTAGTATTTCGTATAAATCTCCATTTTCTATCCAACTCATTTTTGCCTTAAAAGTAGGTTGTAGTTGGTATTGGTGTACCTGTTCCAACTCCTTTTCTTTGTTCCCAAGCGAATCGTAATATTGAATTCGTTTCACATACGAGAGTGTTTTTTTCTGCTTCCATTGCTTCCAACCACCAGCCTGTTCTATGGCTTTTAATACAATAGCCCCTGCTTTTGTATCGGGCAGCATTAATTGTTCAAAGGGCGCTTCTACTTCATTATTTGTCAACATCTCTTGTTTCGGCTCCTTATTGTTGCAGGAGGTAAAGATCAAGGTGAGGACAAATAGAATCAATATTCCGTGTTTCATTCTGTATTTTTTACTTCACTTTTATGAAAATCGTACAACTCTAATAGCGTATTTATGGTGTAATCCTGCTTTAATGTTTCACTTAACTCAGGGTTTTCTGCTTCCACTTTCTCTAGGATCCGCGCTAAAGGTTCCCGATGCAACAAATCAAAATACTTTAGCAATGATGTAACATAGTCACGTACGCCTTGATCGGGTAGATTTTCAGATTCCTGTACCAGCTCCTTTACTTTCTGGACAATTTCCTTAAATTCTATGTTATTAAAATATACAGGTTTCATAGGCTTAATGACTTGCACAGTTATGGACACAATTATCTAGTTTTACCCCATCTGTTCCGTAGCAAAATTCACAATCGGGTCCGCATTCTCCGTGACCTGCTTTTTGCATGCCTTGAAAAGCTTCGGCAAAGTGTTTTCCTCCTTCGTGTTTTCCAATTTCTGAAAGGCTATAAAAAAATGTGTTTTCTTTTTCTTCGGAATTTAAAAATCCTTCTGCTACTAATTTTTCCAGATGATGGTTCAGATTTTCTTTCGACGTGTTTAAAAAAGGCAGCATAGTAGCAAGATTCACATTAGAACCTATTCCTTCTCCATTCATCCAATACAGTACCTGAAGAATTTCATCTTTCCAGAACATGGTCTGGATGGGTGTATTTTCAATTCCTTTAGTTTTCATGACTCATTTCTTCAAACAATTTGTCACCTTTCAATGCTCCTGCCCTATCATTTGGTGTAATTCCTTGTGATGCGATTCGGTGAACTATCTCAAGTATTTCGGGTGTTTTTCGTTGAACTTCTTCGCTTAAATGCTCTCCAGCTACCTCTGAACCCGGCTCTACATCTATTAAATATAACTCTTTTGGCCAAATTTTAAAGAATTCTCCTATAACCAATAAGTTTTCTACCGAAATAACACCTGTTGCAGCATCACCAATACACGCCTGTATCTGAGTTTCTGAAGGCAAACCACCTTCCCATTTAAAAATAGATATATCTCCAATGTTTCGATACTTTCTTTCTATCGCAACCAAAAAAACCACTCTTTCAAATGGGATTTCAAGTGTTTGAAAATACTGAACAATTGCAATAGGCCCCCAATTCATTTCTTCCACAACTACTGTATTCTGAAATTTTAATTCCCGAATTTGAGGCAATAATATAGGGCCTACGGAATGATTCCGAAGCAATTGATACCCTACGGTTCCTATGATGGTTCTTTTATTCAATTCCACAGGCACAGGTTGTTACTTCTCGGGTTACCATATGATCACTGTCTTTTGCCATGATATGTGTTGTACACGGCATACAAGGATCGAAACTGCGTATGGCGCGCAGTATGTCTATGCCTTTATAATCTTCAGGTTTATCAAATTTTTCTAGCACTGGGGTATTTAACACCGCTTCTTCATAGGGCCCAGGCGTGCCCCAAGGTGTTCTTGGTGCTGCATTGAGTGTTGAAGGCGTAATAATCTGGTAGTTTTGAATCACTCCTTTATCTACTACTAAATGATGCGTTAAGAAACCTCTTCCTGCTCCCCATGCTCCAAAGCCAATATGAGTGCCCGTTTTGGGGATTTCAAATTTTGTACTTATTTCATTTTTACCTTGTTTTAAAAGATCCATCGCTAGCAACCAATTGTCCATGGCCACCATAGCAGAATACGGGATACAATACGCTCTTGCGCGGTTGCGTTCAAAGGCATTCCAATGTTCGGGTATATGCCACTCTAGTGTTTTTCCGGGTAACTGATGTTTAGGCACATGTATTTTCATGCTATGTCCGGTATTCTCCAAGAATTTACTTTTAGGAGCCACTTTTGCTTTCGCGGTTATATACATTCTAGAATACGCACCTGCTTCCATTGGCATTCTATCCCACGTTGGCGAGGTATCCCAACTGTAACGTTCACGCCAGCTTTGTTTCCCTGGTTTTGGTATAGTTTCCTTATTCCAAGGGTGGTTTGGGCTCAAAGGGGTTCCTAGTGGGTCTTCCTTGTATTTGTGACCATCCCATTTTTCGTAATAAGAATGTTCTACAAACTCTTCAATTCCTGCGTTTAATTGCGTGAGTTTGGTGGTGACCACTTCTCCATCTACTAAAACGCCAGGGGTTGACCAACGGGCTTCTCCCCAAGTATCACAGTTTTTGTAAGTAGCATCATACGCTTCAGGACGATCCCAAACTCCAGTGTCCATCATAGTTGCAGGACGAACACCACATTTTGCATATTCTGGGTTACTCTCTAAAAAGAAATCGAACACATCGTCCCAAATCCCTGTGGTTTTTTGTCCGTAATCAAAGAACTTAACCAAACGGCTGTACACCTCATTTAAAGTTGAAATAGTCACAGTAACCGAAAGCCCACCCGGCACTACCGACTGGGGATGGGGATACTTCCCTCCTATTAACACATACGCTTCCCGAGCTACACGTGTCATGCTTAACGCTTCAAGGTATAATTTTCCTTTTAATGGATTCAGGTCTTTCATGATGTCCAAAACCGTGTCATAGCCATGAACATCTTTGTTTTTTGCCTTCGTATTCGCGGCTTTTTCTATAAGTTCTGGGTTGGTTTCTTTTACTAATTCTTCAGAATAATCAGGTCCCGCCAATAAGAATAAATGTAAGGGATGGTCGTATAAATACTCGATTGCGAGTAATATATTTCGCATCACTACACCCAAAGGCGGTGGCTTAATTCCTAGCGCCATTTCAATAGCCAAGGCGGAACAGGTGGCGTGAACTCCTCCACAAACCCCACAAGCACGGCTGCTTATATAGGCCGCATCTCTAGGATCTCTACCTTTCAATATAACCTCATACCCTCTGAATAACGTAGCCATAGAATTTGTTGAAAGTACTTTTTTCTTTTCCAAATCTACCACGCTGTGAAATGCAAGGGCTCCTGCAACTCGAGTTACGGGGTCATAATCGACACTGCGGATGAAACCATTTTTCTCCATCAAGCTTTTTAGCTTGTCTTGTTCCACTCCTAAATCTACTACTTTGTGTTCGTACGGATCGTCAATACCTTCTTTAAGATAAGCGTTTCCTTGTTCATCAAAGGCAATAGGTAAGTTTTTAAAACACATATGTTTTTTTTTATTATGACTAAGTTACAAGAACTCAGACTAGTTTCAACACTTTTGCAATAGCCACTAAATGACCATCTACGGAAGACAATCCTCCATGTAATTTTGATAAAGCTCCGTTAATTACTGTAACCTTACCCCCTAAAGGTTGCGTATCTTTCGCTATTTTTTGAAGTCCACCTGCAAGCCCTTCCAAATGAGTTCCAGCTCTTCGTAAGGCTACTATGATCATAATTAAATAGACGACCAAAACCAAAACTAACAGCACTACGATAATCACGGTTGCCATAAAAAGAAATGAAGTATTCATAACTACTATTTTATATTTTCAGCTCTTTTTGCTAAAGTTATTTTTAAGGTATTCGTATTAGCATCTATAGATCCAGCCACGTCTAGAATTCCAGAAGCAACCCCTATCGTATCATCTAAAGCACTAATGCGTTCGGTATTTCCTGCCACACCCAAGCCTGCGGTTTTCATTTCTGAAAAATAACGCTCAATAGATCGTGCGGCTCTCCAAGTACGGTGTAATAAATGGATAAGGAACGGTAAAACTAATACCGTTACAATTAGTAATATGAGCCATAATATTTGTACTGTGGTTTCCATGTTATACTTTTTGTTTTAAGGCAGCCTTAATGGATGCTTCGAGCTCACCATCCACAACTTTTAATCCATTAGACGTTTTAGTGAGCGTATCATTTAATAGCGTAACCTGTGTTGGTAAGTGGCCTGTTTCAGTTTCGATGGCCCGAAGACCTAGTCTCAATTTTGCTAAATAACTTTTCCCATCACCTCCAATACTGTCTAATGTATCAATAATTATGTTCAGGTATTTCACCAACACAAAAACTAACAGCAAAACGGCTAGTATGGTTATTATCATTAATAGGACTGTCATCTTTTCTCGGGATTTGATGCTTTTAGTATACAGGCTGGACAACCCGGACAACCTTCTATATGTTGAGTGATTGCTTTAGAACCGCCAACAATAGCAACTGCTGTTGTTAAAATAGAAGATACCACTTGATTTGTGGTAGTTAAAAACAAAGGAATATGTATCGTATTATTAGCCACAAGTTTCCCGTGTGTCCAAATATCTGCCGCAGTAGCGTCTATTTTAATAGCTGTATTTTTTATCATATGTAATAATAATGCAATCACGCCTATCACTACCAGACCTAGTGCAAGTGATATAATCCATAAAATAATACCTGTACTCATACATTAAATTTTTTAACTTACTGCTTCTAATGCTTCTGCAACCAAGGTCGCATGTTCTTTAATGGCTGTGGCTTCGGATTGTATGGAAGTTGCCACGCCATTTGTTTTTTCCAGTTCCCAAATACTATTTGTATTCTGTTGTATTTCTTTAACTACTTCCAAAGCAACACCAGCTAGTTTTAATATTCGTTTTGCAGCGAGCCAGATTAAAATCAACAACACTGCAGCGATAATAACTATAACCCCTACAACAGCAAGGCCTATTAACCATTCATTATATAGCGCTGTGTTTTCCATACTACTTATGTATTTGATCCAGGTTTATGACTATCTGAGTATTGCATTTTTTGGTAGGCATAGTGAACCACTTTTCGCAACGTACTCTGTTCGTGTACATGGCCCCACCCTGAAGGTACGTGACCCTGTTCATTCCATCTATCGGTTCTGTTTAGATAGGCCATAGACATCCGTCTTAGATTTCGAATAACAGATCCCGTTGCTTTTGAAATTGTAGAAGACACTATGGTACCAGGTGGCGTTTTATAAAAAGGTGCAAATGCATCTGGAAAGCCAGGCATGGTACACCCTATGCAAGGAGCTCCAACATTCATACAGCCTCCTACATGATTAATTGCTCCCCGTTTATTGATATTACATTGTACTACAGGACCCCAGCAGCCAATTTCAACCAAACATTCTTTGTCGCCGTATTCTTCGGCGAATGTCCCTTCTTCGTACCAACCAGCACGAGTACAACCTTGATGGACGGTATCTTCAAACAACCATTGGGGTCTGCCTAATTCATCAAACTCGGGCAATGGTGCCAATCCGTTTAAAAATAATAATACCGATGCAATAGTTTCAGTAATGTTATCTCCTTGAGGCGCACAACCAGGTATATTAATAACCGGTAGACCCAAGGTACTTCTATAATCCTCCCCTAGCAAATCCATTACGCTAGCTGCATTGGTTGGGTTATTTGCAGCTGCTGGTACTCCGCCCCAAGTAGCACAGGTTCCCACTGCAATCACCGCTGCCGCATGTTCAGACATTCTTGTAATCCAACTTGAGGAAGGAATTTGTTGAGGATCGCCATTTTCATCTTTATCTGCTCCTAAGCCCGCCCAATAGCCTCCACTTGCGGCGGCAATACTTTCATCCATAATGGAACCTTCACACAGCACAACAAAGGGTTTTCCTAGTTCTCCTTTAGCTGCCAATCGAAAAGGTTTCATAAACGCTTCACCAGCATTTACCGCTAAAACAGGATGGTGTAACACCACTTTTGCAGCACCAGGTATCGTGCCATTTAGTAAATTCTCTACAGAAGGGCTCGAGGCACCTACAGCTGAAATAGAACATCCATCACAACTGCCTCCAGCAATCCAAAACGCATGAACCTCATCCACACTGTTTGGCAAAACAAAATTATCTGGATTTGGTAAAAGTGCTATTGAAGACATCGTAGTTATTTAAGAAAACTAGTATAAATTTACATGATAATGCACAATATTTTTATGAATTAGTCAATAAATAAATAGAAAACATTTTCTATTTTCGAAATAAACATTCCATCTCATTTCAAATTAAATGATACGGTAAGCGTACATTTGCCTATATTAAAAACATATTTAATTTTTATCGCTCAAATTTTAGTATCTTTTCGAAAAGAACATATTCTATGAAAAAAGCAACTATAGCACTCTTAAGCAGTTTACTACTATTCGCCTGTAACATTCAAAAAAAGGAGAAAGACGTTGCGCTAAACACTCAAAAACGCACATACAGTATTGAAACTGTCGTTGAAGGCATTGATAATCCGTGGGGAATGACGTGGCTTCCAGATGGCAGTATGCTCGTGACCGAAAAAAGCGGCACCCTCTATCAGGTAAAAAACGGAGAAAAAACGGCAATAGAAAATGTCCCTGAAGTCTATAACCGTGGGCAAGGTGGCTTAATGGATATCGAAATTCACCCCAACTATACCGAAAATGGCTGGATTTATATCACGCATGCGTCAACAGACGGAGAAGGTGAAGGCGGAAATACAAAGTTGATTAGAGCCAAGTTAGAAAACGGCGGGCTCACACAGATTGAAGATCTTTATAAAGCCACTCCAAATTCTACGCGCGGACAGCATTTTGGTTCAAGAATAGCATTTGACGATGAAGGCTACCTCTATTTTTCGATTGGAGAAAGAGGCGACCGTGACGTAAATCCACAGGACATCACTAGAGATGGTGGCAAAATTTATAGATTGAATGATGACGGATCAATTCCAGAAGACAACCCTTTTTATAACGAACCTAATGCTAAGAAAGCGATTTATACCTATGGAAACAGAAACCCCCAAGGAATGGACAAACATCCCGAAACTGGGAAAATTTGGATCCACGAGCACGGACCCAAAGGAGGCGACGAAGTTAATATCGTAAAAAAGGGTGCCAATTATGGTTGGCCGGTGATTAGCTATGGTGTAAATTATAGCGGCTCTAAATTTACCGAGATAACCAAAAAAGAAGGAATGGAACAACCCATTTATTATTGGGTACCGTCTATTGCGCCTTGCGGAATGACCTTTGTAACGGGAAATGTATATCCAGACTGGAAAGGGGATTTACTCGTCGGGTCCTTAAAGTTTAGTTATCTTGAATTATTAAAGCTCGATGGAGAAAAAGTAACTGCAAGAGAAAGAATTGCTGAAGAAGTGGGCCGCGTGCGTAACGTAAAACAAGGTCCCGATGGATTTATTTACATTGGTATCGAAGGTCAAGGTATCGTGAAAATTGTTCCCAATAAATAAAAAAACATGAAATATATATCCATACTGATTGCTGTTTTACTGATGAGTACTTCGTGCAATGATTCTACAAAAAAAGAAAAAGAACAGATTAAAATAGGTCAGAATCGCGTAACCCAACCACAAACTTCGCTTGAAAAAAGCATCAATCGTGGCGCAGTGGTTTATAAAGAATTCTGCAATCAATGCCATCGCCCCAAAGGGAAAGGGGTTGGAAGAAGTTTCCCCCCATTGGCAGGATCAGACTATTTAATGGAAAACAGAACCGAAAGCATAAAAGGGGTTAAATATGGCCAAAAAGGAGAACTCGTCGTAAATGGTAAGATTTACAATGGAGTTATGCCGCCCATGGGCCTAAGCAATAAGGAGGTCGCAGATGTAATGAATTACATAATGAACTCTTGGGGCAATGAACAAGAAGAGATGGTGACTGAAGAGGAAGTCGCTGGAATTGTGAAGTAGTTAATTGGCGACTGGGTAATTAGTTAACCGGTTTGTTTTATTACGCTAACGCCTATTAATTTATAGATCCATTTAATTTATTGGCGTGGTATGGAAATGACATTTCAATGTTATGAAAAATATGTGAATAAAAACTACCCTCATTGGTTTGCCTTAAAAAAAAGCACTAATTACCTACGCAAGTAATAACCTATTTAACCAATTACCTAAACAGCTATTGAACAATTTCCCTACCTTTGTAAAAACAAAACCTCATGCTCATCATTGGCATTGCCGGCGGTACCGGAAGCGGAAAAACAACAGTTGTACAGCAAATAGTGGCCGAACTTCCTAAAGACGAAGTTTGTATTATTTCGCAAGATTCATACTACAAGGATACCAGCCACCTCCCATTTGAAGAGCGGGTAAAAATTAATTTTGACCATCCCAATTCGATCGATTTTGATCTTTTAGTGACTCATTTAAAAGAACTTAGAAAAGGAAACTCCTTTGAGCAACCTGTATACTCCTTTGTAGATCATAACCGTACTGGAGAAACCATGACAACATTCCCACGGCAAGTTGTTATTGTGGAAGGAATCCTGATTTTAACCCATCCCGAAATAAGAAAGCATTTTGACATCAAAATATTTGTGCATGCCGACAGTGATGAACGTTTAATACGAAGGTTAAAACGAGACATTGCCGAACGGGGACGCGATCTGGAAGAGGTCTTAAACCGTTACCAGACGACACTAAAACCCATGCATCAGCAATTTATTGAGCCCACCAAGGAGTTTGCAGATATTATTATCCCTACCAATCGTCATAACACGGTAGCCGTAAACGTTATTAGAAGTATTATAAATCAGAAATTAGAAAATACAGCAAATTGAATTTAAAAGAATTAAAAAATAAGAGATGGTTTAAAATGGTAGCAAACACCTATGTTATCATATTGCTTTTATTTTTAATTTGGATGCTTTTTTTTGATACCAATTCGTTTCTAATTCACAAAGAGCTAAACGACGACATCAATGCACTAGAGGAAAACAAAGAATTTTATCAAAGTGAAATAGAAAAAGATAAAGTTTTCATAAACAAGATGAAAGATAGTTTTGAAATGGAAAAGTTTGCAAGAGAAAAATATTACCTTAAAAAAGAAAATGAAGATATCTTTATCATAGAACATGAAGATAGCCTAAAAAAGAAGAAGGATGAGTAAGGAACTTTTTCAAGATTTTGAAACTGTAACCGCAAAAGAGTGGAAACAGAAAATTCAAGTAGATTTAAAAGGTGCGGACTATAATGACACCCTAGTCTGGCAGTCACTGGAAGGCATACACGTAAAACCTTTTTACCATCAGGAAGATTTTGAACAACCGTTTCAAACCATTCCGGGCCATCCCAAACAATGGAAAATCGCACAATCCCTTTTTATTGATGACGAAGCAGTTGTAAATAACCTGGCAATTGATGCCTTGGCAAGAGGTGCAGAAGCGCTTATTTTTGTAGCAGAATCACCTTTCAACTTTAAAGAAGTTTTCAAAACTTTCCCTTTCAACAAAAGTGCTATTTACTTCGAATTAAAATTTCTTTCCGAAGATTTTATATCAAAACTGAAAGCATTCTTAACGGCTAAAGAGGCAACAGTTTATTACAACATAGATATCATTGGCAATCTAGCGGCTACAGGAAACTGGTATCATAACCTGAAACAGGATCATGACATTTTAAACCGTGTTGTGACCGAAATAATTTCAGCAAAAAAACAACACTCGATAAGCGTAGATACAACAACCTATCAAAATGCCGGTGCGAATATGGTGCAACAATTGGCTTATGCTTTGGCGCATGCCAATGAGTACCTAAATCATTTCTCTTCCGAAGAAAAAAGTGATGGTTTAAAATCGCTTCCGTTGACATTTAAAGTGGCGATAGGAAGTAATTATTTTTTCGAAATTGCAAAAATTAGAGCATTACGTGTATTATATGCTACACTAGCAAAAGAATACAGCCTCCAAGAAACTTGTCATATTATTGCCACACCATCGAGACGCAATAAAACAATTTACGACTATAACGTAAACATGTTGCGCACAACGACCGAGTGTATGAGTGCAATTCTTGGTGGCGCCGATACCATCTGTAACATGCCTTATGATGTTTTATACCATAAAAGCAACGAATTTGCAGAACGAATTTCAAAAAATCAATTGCTTATCTTACGGGAAGAAAGCTATTTTAGCACGGCGAGCAACCCTGCAGATGGCACCTATTATATTGAAAGTATAACAAATGAGCTTGCTGATAAAGCACTGGAACTCTTTAAAAATATTGAACAAGGCGACGGATTTCTAAAACAGTTGAAAGAGGGTGTTATTCAGAAAAAAATTAAAGAAAGTGCTACAAAAGAACAAGCGTTATTTGATGATGGAACCCTAAAATTGGTAGGAACCAATTACCATCTTAACAAACAAAACAAAATGAAAGATGAACTACAACTCTACCCTTTTATAAAATCAAATCCCCGTAAAACATTACTGGAGCCTATCATCGAAAAAAGGTTGGCCGAAAAAGTAGAACAAGAAAGACTAAAAAATGAATAGACCTATTTTAAAAAGTATCGCAATCCTAGCTTTTGTAACTCTTTTCGCTTGTAAAGAAAAGAAGGAAACAACAAATACAGAAAGCAACACTAAAACCCAAATTGGAACTGAAACGTCAGCCGTTTCAGGAACAGTTCATTTTCTAGATTATAGTGGCATAAAAGTATTATTGCCAAAAGATTATGAACCCTATTCTTTAGTACGATACCAAGAGCTGCTGGATTCTGAATTGACAAAGGAAATGTCTAAAATGGAAAATTATCGATTAGGGCAGTTACGAAAAATGGATGGAAAGTTATATTTGTTCTACAATAAAGCGAATAAATCAAATATTGCTATTAATGCCACGCCTCACATTTCTTTTGAAAAGGATAATGCGCAAGAGCTATTAAATGGTATTGCTATGGACAATCAGAATTTGCCAAATCTGGAGAAGCTGACGATCGAAAAGGTCGAAGCCAAATTTAGCGGCACTAAAAATCAACAGGTTTTTAAAGCAGTATATGAGTTTACAGACAAAAAGACAAAAAATCATTGGTTTACAACAAACTATATTATTTCAGCCAATGAAAAAACCCTTTTTATGGAAATAACGCAACCAGAATTAATTAACTATAATCCGTATATCGAGGAAATAGTTTTTTAAGGAGCGTTGCTATTAGTAACAGTCTAAATTAATAAGATCATGAGTGAATTAGCATTACAAGCCATTTTAGGAATTGTCTTTGCAATCCTGGGCATCGCACTTATTGTAAGAACTAAAAGTTTAACGAATTCAAAATATTTTAAACTCCTATTTATTATTGTAGGGATCCTTATGATTGGTTTCGCTATTTATCTAGCGTTTGAAGGATTATATCCTAATGAATAGTCTTTAAAAAAAATATATTTTAATGTCGAGAAAAAAGCTGCAACACCTTACGTTAAACCGAAAAACAGAAACTAAAAT
>Ga0115567_10002107_pt1 | contig 19763 bp, 23 predicted proteins | sample COGITO_mtgs_1204_2_FD_88679 | JGI IMG/M metagenome (GOLD analysis project Ga0115567, IMG submission 88679) | Pelagic marine microbial communities from North Sea - COGITO_mtgs_120412 | ecosystem: Environmental > Aquatic > Marine > Epipelagic | place: Germany:Helgoland, sampling site Kabeltonne... | reverse complement strand
TTGCTAAAAGCCATTTGAAAATCTGGCTCGGTATTACCCACCTGTGTTGGCGTAGAAGGTAATGGCCCATCAGGACCATCAGGATCTAAATTACCTACCAATTGGGTAACCGGCTGTCCTTCTTCAATATAAATGGTTCCTAGGCCTAATCCAAATCCAGCACCAGATAGTGCAAATGCAGGAACATCTAACCTTGTAACTTCAGAAGTATTCTTGTAAAACTGTACTCTTGTGTTCCATTTAAAGTTTTCGCCGTCAAAGACATCGGCGTTAATAGCCAGTTCAACACCTTTATTCTCTAACTCTCCAAGGTTTGTGGTTTCTCTTGTAAAACCAGTTGATGGCGGTAGCGCTCTACTTAAAATTAGGTCTTTAACGGTTTTCTTATAATAGGTTGCTTCAAAAGTTACTCTGTTGTTAAGTACTCCAATATCTAAACCAACTTCGTACTCTTGGGCAGTTTCTGGTTGTATATCTGCATCACCACGTATTCCACCAATAGAAGTACCTACTGAACCGCCAATGTTACTAGTTCCTAAACTTGTAAAAGTGGAACCAAATTGAGCAGCATTACCTGTTTCTCCATAAGCACCTCTAAATTTTAATGAGTTAATAGCATCTACTTCCCAAAAATCAAAATTTGCTACGTTTACAGCTAAAGAAGCCTTTGGAAAACCATAAAATTCATTTGGATCTCCATTACGCGTGGACTTATCAAAACGATATCCAACGGTGGCAATAATTTGATCTTTATAATTACCCTCAACCTGCGCAAAATAACCTTGTTCTTTTTCTTCACTTCGGAACTGATCTGTCACTTGATTTGCAGATTGATCCACACTCGTCTGCCCAGCGGCAAGACCCGTACCTCTCGCATTAATTAAATTTGCATCTTGGTATAAATACGCAAACCCTACTTGGGTTGTTATTCCAAGATCCCCATCCATGGCATCATGATCCCAAACTAAAGCAGTCTGTGTATTAAACTGCGTGAAGTTGTTTTTTCCCTGTGCCACAAAACCAGCATCTGGTCTCCCTTGCTGAGATTGATGAATTTCAGGTACATACACAAACGTCTCGTTCGCTAAATAATCTACACCGGCACTGTTAGAAAAACGAACTCTGTTTTTATCTCCTGTATATATTTTAGTATTTAAAGTAAGCCCTTGAATAATACGGTTGTTTGTATCTTCATTTTTAGCTTGATCTCTTACAAAAATTGGATTCCCACTAAAGTTGGGGTTGTTTGGATAGTTACCGTTCTCATCAGGGAACAGATTGTTCCAAGGTCTTGTAAAAGCCAAAGTATACCCATAACTCAATCCTCCTTCATTCTCATTACCTGAAAAACTACGACTTGAATTACTTCGTACAAAGTTAGTTGTTGATGTAAAATCAAACGTATTTGAAATTTTATGCTCAATATTACCTCGTATCGAGAAACGATCGAATCCTGTTTTTTTAATAATACCTTCTTCATCACGATACGAGCCACCCACATAAAACTTCGTTTTTTCATCCCCACCAGTAGCACTCAGGCTCGTCTCGGTAATAATCCCCGTTTCACCATAAATAATATCTTCAAAATCATAAAGTTCTCCTCTTTCAGCAATAGTTGCATTAAATTTGTCTACTTCATCCTGACTTTTATACGTTTCTAAAACAGAAGCGGCGGTCCATGGTCGCATCCCTAAGGCATTTTGAAGTTTATTAATACCCGTGTCTTGCTTAAATCTAATCTGTGTTTTACCTCTATTACCACGCTTAGTGGTTATGATGATTACCCCGGCACTACCCCTTTGCCCATAAATGGCTGCAGCAGAAGAACCTTTTAAAATTTCGATATTTTCTATATCATTAGGATCTAAATCAGCTAGACGGTTACCTGAGTTCTCTTCATTACCAGCATTCGCTCCAGAAGCAAATCTTAAACCAGATGGGATCTCTACGTTATTCACATAAATACCATCTACAATAATGAGTGGTTGGTTATTACCGTTTATTGAGGTAATACCACGTAAACGTAAAGCAAAACCTCCACCCGGTGCTCCAGAGGAAGATGTAATGTTTACACCTGTTACTTTACCATAAAGCGCACCATCTACGGTAGATTGACTTGTAGTACCTACTAATTCTTCGGCATTTACCGTACCAACAGCGTTGGCACTATTAGATCGCTTCACCGAAGATGCTAACCCTGTAATCACAACCTCTTCCAGCGCCTCTGACGATTCTGCAAAAGTGATGTCAAAATTTCCTCCAGCAGTAACAAGTTGTTCTACTGTTGTATACCCTAGTGAGGAAAATTCCAAAGTAACGGGTAAACTGGCCACATCAATGGAATATTTACCATCAATATTACTGGTCACCCCATTAGAGGTGCCTTTTTCAATCACGTTTGCGAAAGGAACCGTATCTCCTTTCTCGCTTGTTATCGTTCCAGTTATGGTCGTCTGAGCGAACATAAAACATGGAAAAATAAATAATAGTAGCAGGAGTTTCCTGCGGTTAGAGTTTTTTTGTTTCATAATTATTAAATGTTTGTTATTTGCTCGAAAATACTAAAGATTTCTTAATAAAAAACTATTTTTTTTGATATTAACAAGTCACTTTCACAAAATCTCTAAGTATCAAAATAATATAATAGGTATTTCTCGTTCAATTTTTTTAATCTTCTTAAATTTGCGCCTATTTAATTTTTTATAAAAAACACGCATAAATGTACAGATCTCATTCTAATGGCGAACTACGGGCCAAACACATAAACGAAGAAGTTACACTTGCAGGATGGGTTCAAAAAACCCGCGATAAAGGGTTTATGGTTTGGGTAGATCTTAGAGATCGTTACGGAGTAACCCAACTCATTTTTGACGAAGAACGGACCCCAAAAGCAATGATGGAACAAGCCGCAAAACTAGGTCGGGAATTTGTAATACAAGTAACTGGAAAAGTGATTGAAAGGGAATCTAAAAACCCCAACATGCCAACTGGCGATATAGAGATTTTAGTTTCTGAAGTTACCTTACTAAACCCATCACTCACGCCTCCTTTCACCATAGAGGATGAAACCGACGGCGGCGAAGACCTAAGAATGAAATACCGCTATCTCGATATAAGAAGAAAACCGGTGCGTGACAACCTTATCTTTAGACACAAAGTTACCATGGCAGTGCGTAACTTTCTTTCTCAAAAAGAGTTTATTGAAGTTGAAACACCCTACCTTATAAAATCAACTCCAGAAGGAGCAAGAGATTTTGTAGTGCCTAGCAGAATGAATGAAGGGCAATTTTATGCACTTCCACAATCACCACAAACCTTTAAGCAGCTGCTTATGGTAGGGGGTATGGATAAATACTTCCAGATTGTAAAATGCTTTCGAGATGAAGATTTACGCGCCGATAGGCAGCCAGAGTTTACACAAATAGACTGCGAAATGGCCTTCATCGAGCAAGAAGACATTTTGAATACTTTTGAAGGATTAACAAGACATTTATTAAAAGAAATTAACGGAGTTGAGGTAGGAAATTTCCCTAGAATGACCTACGACGACGCAATGGCAACCTATGGAAACGACAAACCGGACATTCGATTTGGGATGGAGTTTGGAGAACTCAACAAGGTTACACAGCATAAAGATTTTGGTGTTTTCAACAAAGCCGAATTGGTCGTTGGTATTGCAGTGCCAGGCGGAAATAGCTACACCCGAAAAGAAATAGACAAACTAATAGACTGGATCAAGCGTCCACAAGTAGGCGCCTTAGGCATGGTTTATTGTCGTGTGAATGAAGATGGAAGCTTTAAATCCTCTGTAGACAAATTCTATGATCAAGAAGATCTCGCCAAATGGGCCGAAGTTACCCGTGCAGAAAAAGGAGATCTTATTTGTGTGCTTTCTGGAGACACCAACAAAGTGCGTGCGCAACTTTCAGCATTAAGAATGCATTTGGCAACCGAACTAGGGCTGCGAAAGTCGGATGAATTTGCACCTTTATGGGTCATTGATTTCCCACTATTAGAACTTGATGAAGAAACGGGCCATTACCACGCAATGCACCACCCTTTTACTTCCCCTAAACCGGGCCAACTAGAATTGCTAGACACAAAACCAGGCGAAGTAAAGGCAAATGCGTATGACCTTGTACTTAATGGAAACGAAATAGGAGGCGGCTCCATTCGTATCCATGACAAAAAAACACAAGCGATTATGTTGAGACATCTTGGTTTTACTGAAGAAGAGGCTAAAGCACAATTTGGATTTTTAATGGATGCGTTTGAATATGGAGCTCCACCACACGGAGGTATTGCTTTTGGTTTAGACAGACTCGTTGCTATTCTTGGTGGCCAAGAAACAATACGGGATTTTATTGCTTTCCCTAAGAACAATGCAGGTCGTGATGTTATGATTGATGCGCCCGCTCCGTTGGATGCAGCTCAGTTAAAAGAATTAAACTTAAAAGTTGAAATCGAAAAAAAATAAGCAACTAAAAGCAAAACGATGCGAATACTCAAAATAGTTGGATGGATTGCTTTATCTGCTTTGGTTATATGTGTCGCGCTGTTTGCTTTTTCTTATTACAATTACTTCGGTAAATTTCCTGAGGACCGTAACAAATATTCGGACTATATCGGTCACATAGATCAAGAAACTGCATTATTAAACGATGTTTTTACCTTATGTGGTGAAGGTGCTATTTACAAGACTCACCATGGGGCGCCAAAGGATGCTTACAATGGAGGCAAGAATACCTTTAAAAAGAGGGTTTTAGAAAGTTACAAAACGAATGGTGCTACCGAATCAGGATACGTAAACTTTCGGTTTTTGATAAATTGTGAAGGAAACCCAGGTTGGTTTGAGGTTTTGGAGATTGATATGAACTATGAAAAAACAAACCACAATCCAGAAATGGTTTCACAACTGCTGAGCATTACTTCAGACCCTACTAATTGGTCTATTTATAAGGTAGGAGAAGATCCTGTAAATTATTATCACTACGTATCATATCGAATTGAAAATGGAAAAATTACTGAAATACTGCCTTAAAAGCGCTCTGTTTATTGTGCTTTTTTCCTGCAACAATTCCGAAGAGAACTTTGATCATTTATCGCAAGCAGAAAGACAAAAACTGTCTACAGAAGTCTTTGATGGAGGAAGTCATCTTCCGCAGGGTTCGGTAAAGAGCATGACCCGTATTGAGCGTGCCATAGCCATCGATCCTGGCAACTGTGATGCCGTTAGAGAACTATCTGTTGCGTATCTCAAAAGAGGAATGCCAGATAAATGGAAACCCCAAATGGATAAAACCGTGGAATGCAATCCAGAGATATGGACCGGCTATCGCGGGTATAATTATCTATGGTTTTATAGGGACTACAAAAGGGCCATTGCCGACTTTAATGCCACCGACTCAATCACCCCAGACTTTACAGAAGCCCCACAAGGCCATAGCGTTGATTTTTGGCGCGGCATTGCGTATCTAGGTCTTAAAGAGTATGCGCAATCCATTTCTTATTTTGATAAGCATATCGCTAAAGAAACCGCCGAATCTGGCGAAGATTGGGTGGAACAAGAGGCCTTTTTATATAAAGGGATTGCACATTACGAAAACAAGCAACCAGAAAAAGCGTTAGAAAGTTTAAATAAAGTAATACATTACAGTAAGAATCTAACGGCAGACGGAAAATATTACAAAGCACTCATACTAGCCGAACAACAAAATTGTACCAAAGCACTTTTACTGGTTAATGAAGCGATCGCAGATTTTAATAACGGTTATTTTAACAGCCGTGATTATGTAGAAACAATACGCCAAATCTATATGGAAGACCTAAACAAATTAAAAACGCAAGTAGACACATGCCTGGCAGCAACTATTTAAATCGTTTTCTGATCTGGAGGTTAAAATACATTCCACAGAAGCAATTTATCTATATAGTAAGCATCCTAATTGGTTTTTTATCAGGATTGGCCGCTGTTATCATAAAAAATGGAACGCACTTTATCCAACTTTTATTAGAAGGCACCTTAATTAAGGACTATCACACGACCTTTTATTTTATTTTTCCCATTGTAGGGCTGGCACTAACCTATTTACTTTTAAAGTATGTTATTAAAGCGAGACCCTCTCAAGGAATACCTGCTACGTTATATGCAATATCGAAGCGGAAAGGGATCATGAAAAAGTTCCAAATGTACGGCAGTTTAATTGTTGCGCCTATTACCGTTGGCTTTGGTGGTTCGGTTGGGCTAGAAGGTCCTACCGTGGCTACAGGTGCGGCCTTGAGTTCAAATTTATCAAGAGTTTTAAATCTCAACCAAGCAACACGCACGTTATTAATAGGTTGTGCGGCAGCTGGGGCCATGTCTTCTATTTTTAAAGCACCCATTGCAGCCATCATTTTTGCTGTTGAAGTTTTTAGTCTGGACCTTACCTTAATATCGCTTATTCCGCTACTATTAGCTTCGGTATCTGCTATTATAACGTCTTATTTTTTCTTCGGAAATGATATCCTTTTGCCTTTTTCTATTGAAGATAAATTTGTCTTAAAAGACATCCCACTATACCTTTTACTAGGCCTAATCGCCGGAATGGTTTCGATATATTTTACATTCATATATGAGTGGTTTCAGAAGTTATTCGAAAAATGGGGCTCGCCTTTAAAGCGACTTGTCATTGGTGGCTTGGGCATAGGTGCGCTCGTGTACTTTATTCCGCCACTTTATGGAGAAGGCTACGATGTTATCAACAATCTCGTTCAAGGAAATCCTGAAGTCGCGCTTCAAAACAACATTTTTAACCTGGATGTCTCTAATGTCTGGGTGGTCATAGCACTTTTATTAGGGCTCGTTCTTTTTAAGGTAATCGCAAGTTCTCTTACTTTTGGCGCTGGTGGTGTAGGTGGTATTTTTGCACCCACCTTATTTATGGGAAGTATATTGGGGTATGCCACCGCCAAAATTATCAACGTTTTAAATATTGTTTCGAGTCCTGTTTCAGAAAGTAATTTTACGTTAGTAGGCATGACGGGACTAATGGCGGGAGTTTTACATGCCCCGTTGACCGCAATCTTCTTAATTGCTGAAGTTACTGGCGGCTATGAACTCTTTCTTCCTTTAATGATCACTTCGGCAATCTCGTTTACCATTACAAAACATTTTATGCCCCATTCCGTTTATGCTATGGAACTAGGCAGAAAAGGAGAGCTGATAACCCACGACAAAGACCATGCAGTCCTAACTTTAATGAATGTAAAGTCGGTCATCGAACAGAACTTTAAGAGTGTACATCCTAAGATGACCTTAGGCGAAATTGTGGATAAAGCCGTTATAAAATCAAACCGAAACATTTTTCCGGTTATTAACGCGGAAACGAGAGAACTGGAAGGCATTATATTATTAGACGATTTACGTCCCGTGATGTTTGACCGATCCTTATACGATGATTTAACCGCTCAAGACCTAATGAAAAGCCCGCCAGACGTAATACACCTTGGAGAAGACCGAATGACAACGGTCATGCAAAAATTTCAAGATACCGCTGCTTGGAACTTGCCAGTGATCCTAGATGGAAAGTATTATGGTTTTATATCCAAGTCAAAGCTATTAACCGCGTACAGAAAAAAATTAATTGATTTTTCAGGAAAATAATTTATACATGAGACATATACCCTCACTTTTACTAATATCCGCTATAATTTGTACGTGTATCGGTTTTTACATCCGGGCAGAAGATTCGGCTACGGGCGAATTTTTAATCGGGATTTCTATTGCGGTCACTTTCTTTATCACGATGCCCGTTTTTATCTATCAACGCTGGAAAAATAGAAACGTTAAAGATTATATGTTGACAAAGGAAAATATCGAAAAAATGAGAGATTACAGTAAAGAGAAAAAATTATAGAATTAGGCTTATATGTTAAAATTTCACATATAATTAACATATCAGGATGAATTTTAAGTACATTTGTTCTTTATTAATCTATTATTATCATTACAATGGAAGGAACAGTAAAATTTTTTAACGAATCAAAAGGTTTCGGTTTTATCACAAACGATGAAACTGGGAAGGACATTTTTGTGCACATCACAGGCCTTAATGGCGAAGCTCTTAACGAAGGTGACAAAGTAGAATATGTTGAAGAAGAAGGAAGAAAAGGAATGGTCGCAGGTCAAATACGTGTGATCCACGATTAAGATATATCTTATAACCATCAATGAAAAAAGCCCACGTTTGTGGGCTTTTTTATATCATAATTTTGAAATTCAATACTGCTTTTCCTAATTTGAAATACGGACCGTGTTTCCTTCCCGCACTGCACGATATTGCTGCATAGGAAACAAATCTGGATTGGTTCTGTGTTCCCCAGAAATAATATTGTATTCATTAGAATCAGATTCACAAGGACAGGAAGCAATAGGTGCTTCAACCGTCATGCGAGAGCAACTGTTTGGCGGGTGGTTTGGATCAGACAAATCAAAAGCGGTGTATAGGTCATTATTTACATTATAGACTACAATACCCTTAATCCCCTGCTGATTAATAATTACACTATTACCAGGAAAATTTAAACCATTGTATTCTGGCAAACTAAGGCTAAGGCTAAGACTAACCAATGGATCTACTAAATTAGGATTATCCGCTCTCCTATCATCATTTTTAGAGCACGACATAATCAAGAAACCTACTAAAAGCAAACATATTTTATATTTCATTTTCAAGTTCTATTTTAATGCCACAAAGATACAACATAACGCATAAAAGTAATTTTTTGTATATTTGTTTATAGAAATCCCATAACGAATGGGATTTTTTTGCGTTCCCGCTATTGCGGGAATGCTCGCATTTTAGACAAAACAAAAAGAGTAGCATACCCATTAAAAATGAAGTTATGAGTAAGATATCATATTATACTGCAGAAGGATTAAAGAAATTAAGAGACGAACTGAATCAACTTAAAGATGTAGAACGACCCAAAGCTTCTCAAGCAATTGCCGAAGCAAGGGACAAGGGAGATTTAAGTGAAAATGCAGAATATGACGCAGCCAAAGAGGCACAAGGCATGTTAGAGATGAGAATTTCAAAGATAGAAGAAACCTACGCCAATGCCCGCGTTATTGATGAATCACAACTTGACACCTCAAAAATTCTTATACATAGTCAAGTAAAGATAAAGAACGAATCTACCGGTGCCGAAATGAATTATAAATTGGTAGCACAGAGCGAAGCCGACCTTAAGACCGGTAAGATATCTGTAGACTCTCCAATTGGCAAAGGGTTACTGGGTAAAAAAGTAGGTGAAACTGCAGAAATACAAGTGCCAAATGGCACGATGACATTTAAGGTATTAGAAATTTCTAGAGATTAAAATAAAAAAAATGGCATCAATTTTCACTAAAATAATAAACGGAGAAATACCAAGCTATAAAGTTGCTGAAAATGACAACTTTATAGCTTTCTTGGATGTAAACCCGAATGCTAAGGGACATACACTATGCGTTCCTAAAAAGGAAATTGATAAAGTTTTTGATCTGGATGAGGAAACCTATACTGAACTTATGAAGTTCTCTAGAAAAGTAGCGATTGCCATCGAAAAAACAATCGACTGCAAACGTGTAGGTGTTGCTGTTATAGGATTAGAAGTGCCCCATGTGCATGTGCACCTCATCCCTTTAAACACTATGAAAGACATGACTTTTTTAAATAAAGTTTCGCTTTCAGAAAAAGAGTTTAAAGCTACTGCCGCTATGATTTCTGCAGCACTTTAATTCAGAAAAAAATAGTACCCCAAAGCTGCCAATATAAGTACATCTACAAAGATGAACCAATAGGCTAGCGCTTTTAGTGTATATCCCTTACTTTCGGTAACAGCCAATTTCTTATTATAGTCATACACCCTTTCTATGTCTTCGTTCCAATCTACAGGATAAATAGTTTGGTTACATGTATGACAATAGAGACTATCATTGGTTTCAGTAGCTGCTTTTTTATAAAACGGAGTTTCCTTAATAATCTGGTTAAACTTAAACTCTAATCCATCTGTGGCATAACAGATAGGGCAGTTATTGGTCAGTTTTGCGGTATGTATGGTTCTTTCGGTAGTGTTCATTAAGTATCAAGTAAACGTAAAGCAATTTCGATGGTAGTTCCTTTACCCGGAACACTTTTTAAAACGCGAATTTTACCATTATGGTATTCGACCACAATTCTTCTTGCTAAGGAAAGGCCAAGACCCCAACCTCTTTTTTTTGTTGTAAACCCGGGAGTAAAAATACGTTTATGGAGATTCTTAGGGATTCCTTTTCCAGAATCGGTTACTTGAATGAGCGCATATTTTGCGTTTTTTACAATTTCAACATGGATACTTCCCCTACCTCTCATGGCGTCAATCCCATTTTTAACGAGATTCTCTACTACCCACCCGAATAATTGCTCATTTAATTCAACAAATAAAGGTTCATTAGGTGTATGTATGGAAAATTCTATAAGTTTAGAGCTTCTTCTCTTCAGATAATCGAACGCAGCCTTTGTTTCTTCAACCAACTCCCTTTTTTCAAGTGTAGGCACAGATCCAACTTTAGAAAAACGTTCCGTAATAGTCCGCAACCTATCTACGTCTTTTTCAATTTCTACAATGTATTCTTCATTTACGTTTTCAGTTTTAAGAATTTCGGTCCAACCAACCAATGAGGACAGTGGCGTTCCTATTTGATGCGCTGTCTCCTTTGCCATTCCCGCCCAAAGCTTATTTTGTTCTGCAGATTTTGATGTTTTGTAAAAAAAGTAAAGTACTCCAAAAGATAATAGTAAAATCAATATAAGTACTGCGGGATAATACTTTAGCTTGTTTATCATGGATGAATTACCATAATAAACCGTTTGCAATACTTCTCCGTCAAAATCAACATCTATAGGCTTATATTCTGTTTTGAATTCTTCAATATAATTTTTTACCTCTTTAGGTGTTAAGTTATCTTCATTCTTGATATTTCTAGCGGTATACACGTCTTCCTTATGAATATAGACAATCATAGGTGTTGTTGTATTGGATGCAAGAGTGACCGTAATAAGATTGCTCGTTTCTCCCTCTAGGTCTATCTGCTCATTAAATTCCTTTTGAGCTTCTGCCCAGACTTGCATCTTACTGCGCTCATTCTCTTTTAGTTGGTTAAAAAGTAGAAAGGTATTCCATAGGATCAATGAAATGATCGAAACAGAAATGATGATAAAAATCCAACGATTTATAGTCGTTTTACTAAACATAGCGGGAGTTTAAAAAAAGCTAAATATATAAAGTAAATATGTTAATATTATTGCCCAATCAAGTTTTTAAACCCTTTTTACTTTAAGTACCTTTGCAGTTATGATTTCGTACACACCAAATGAATTGAGCACAGGCAAGTTACACGGCTATCTTTTAGGAGCCGTATCACCTAGACCTATCTGTTTTGCCAGTACAGTGGACAATCAAGGAAATATAAACCTTTCTCCCTATAGTTTTTTTAATGTGTTTAGTGCTAAACCACCCGTTATGATTTTTTCTCCTGCCAGAAGGGTGCGGGATAACACTACGAAACATACGTTAGAAAACATACTTGAAACCAAAGAAGTGGTCATCAATATTGTAAGCCATGCGATGGTGCAGCAAATGTCCCTTTCTTCTACGGAATATGCCAAAGGCGTCAACGAATTTACAAAAGCAGGGTTTACTGAAGTACCTTCAGACATTGTAAAGGCTCCGAGAGTGAAAGAAGCACCCGTTCAATTTGAATGTAAGGTAAAAGAAGTTATTGCGCTGGGAAATGAAGGTGGCGCGGGTAACTTGGTTATTTGTGAAGTGGTGAAACTTCATATAAACGAAGCCATATTAGATTCCGAAGAAAAAATAGACCCTTCAAAAATTGATACGGTAGCACGTATGGGCGGCAATTGGTATAGCCGTGCAAAAAATGGTATGTTTGAAGTACCTAAACCCTTATCAACGTTAGGTGTTGGTATTGATCAACTGCCAGAAAACATTAAGTCGAGCACTATCTTAACAGGAAATGACCTAGGTATGTTAGCCAATGTAGAGCAGCTACCCAAAACTCAAAATGGTTTTACTGCTGAAAAAGAAACACATAAAAAAGCACAAGAATACCTATGCAAAGGTGAGATTACTGAAGCATGGAAAATCTTAACATCAAAATAGAAGTTTAATTTAAAAGATACCCGCCTTCGCGGGCATGATTATGGAAGTACAAGGAAAAATCAAAATGATCGGTGAAACACAAACGTTTGGAAACAATGGTTTCAGAAAACGCGAAGTTGTAGTCACAACAGAAGAACAATACCCACAACACATCATGGTAGAGTTTGTGCAAGACAAAACAGACTTATTGAACAATTACCAAGTGGGTAATAACGTAAAAATCAGCATTAATTTACGCGGCCGTGAATGGGTGAACCCACAGGGAGAAACAAAATATTTTAACTCGATACAAGGATGGCGTTTAGAAAATGTCGATCAGTCTGTATCACAAAATATGCCTCCTATGCCCCCAGCAGATGCTTTTGAGCCTGCCAATGATCTAAATGAAGACGAACACGACGATTTGCCTTTCTAGATAAAACCTATTGATAGCAAAAACCATGAATAGACAAATCGCATTTGGGTTGTCTATTCATGGTTTTTCATTTTCACATTAGCATGTATCTCCTCGATAAAAAACTATGGTTCCCTGACCCTTCTGAAGCATCAGAAGAAGGACTTCTTGCCATAGGCGGTGATTTATCTGCAGACCGTTTGTTATTGGCTTATAAATCGGGCATATTCCCTTGGTATGACGATTCGCAACCCATATTATGGTGGAGTCCAGATCCAAGAATGGTTTTATTTCCAGAGCGATTAAAAGTCTCTAAAAGCTTTAAAAAGGTAATCGCTTCGCAACTATTTAAAATTACTTTTAATACTGCTTTTTCTGAAGTTATTGCAAAGTGTGCACACATTGTTAGAAATGACCAAGCCGGAACATGGATCACTCAAGAGATGCAGCAAGCCTATATAGACCTCCACAAACAAGGGCATGCACAATCTGTTGAAGTTTGGCAGGGTGATACGCTCGTGGGCGGACTTTACGGCATTGATCTTCCTGAAAGAAAGCTTTTTTGCGGTGAGAGTATGTTCAGCAGTGTTTCAAATGCCTCAAAAGTTGGATTTTATCACCTAGTTCAAAAATTAAAGTCCGAAAACTACAGCCTCATCGATTGTCAAGTTTATACCGAACACCTGGAGCGTTTAGGGGCGCAGGAAATTGATAGGAATGTCTTCTTATCCTATCTGTAGGAACATTCTGTATTTTTGAATACCGTTCATCGAATATTTTTGTTAGTTTATCAATATTTTATCATATTTGAGTTCCAAATTTGATATTACCTAAAGCCTATGTACTCAAAATTCCCCGTTTTGATCGCACTCCTATTTTGCGGTTTCACACTCGTTGCGCAAACAAAAAAAGGCGACGTCAATAAAGATGTAGATATTACTAAAGTTTATGAACAAGTAGTAAAAGAAGGCTACGGCACTACGTTGATCTACGCGGATCTAGCAAATGCACATTATTTTAAAAGCAATTATGCGGAAGCAAAAAAATGGTTTGAAAAACTCTTCTCTGAAGAAAGATCAACAGACGCTACATTACGGTTTCGGTATAAGCAATCGCTTAAAGCATTAAGTCTAGACGTTCAGAATAACAAATATCTTAAAATGCCTATGACTATCTCTAGCACAAATTAAACTTGATTGTATCTAAAGCAGTCAACCAGGTGGTCATTTACCATCCCGGTGGCTTGCAAATGCGCGTAAATTACGGTAGAACCTACAAATTTAAACCCGCGCTTCTTTAAGTCTTTACTAATTAAATCACTTAAAGGAGTATTTGCCGGGGCTTCGGCCATAGATTTTAGCGAATTCTTAATGGGTTTTCCGTTTACAAAATTCCAGATATAGGCACTAAAACTACCAAATTCTTCTTGCACTTTCATAAAGGCTTGTGCATTGGTAACGGCAGAATTTACCTTCAGCTTATTTCTTATAATCCCTGCATCCTTTAGTAACGCATCAATTTTAGCTTGTTTATAGGTAGCGATTTTTTTATAATCAAAATCGTCAAAAGCCTTTCTAAAGTTTTCACGCTTCTTTAAAATAGTGATCCAACTCAACCCTGCTTGAAATGTTTCCAAAATTAAAAACTCAAATAAGGTTGTATCATCTTTAACGGGTACGCCCCATTCTTCATCGTGGTACGCTACATAAAGGGGATCGTCTCCACACCAGGGACATCGCTTCTTTTTCATACTTATATTTTTTTGTACTATCTAAAGATAGTAAGTTTACTACTTTATCAGCGTCTTAGAACCCATGAAAGAACAAAACATCCCAAAAATAAACACTGTAAAATTATTTAAAGAAGCACTAAAACAATCCTACTCGTACGATGACTACAGAACCTTGGTCGCCCAACATGTTGCTAGCAAAACGAGCACGGGGCCAGAACAGACCGATGACTTGTCACAATATACGCTGTTAAACGACTCACGAATGCGCAGGCTTGATAAAACAACCAAGATTGCCGAAAACATAAAACAAGATTTTTTAGCTTTTGAAAAAAAACAAACATGGCTTGTACTCACCGAAAGTTGGTGTGGCGACGCAGCTCAAACGATGCCGGTAATCAATAAATTAGCCCGTCTCGCACCTCATATCAATTTAAAAGTTGCACTGCGTGATGAGAACATAGCACTCATGAATCAATTTTTAACCAATGGGAACATGTCAATACCCAAACTGATAATTTTAGACTCTACTACAGATGAAATTATCGGGGATTGGGGCCCGAGGCCTTCTGAAGCTACAAAATTAGTGAACGACTATAAAACAAAACACGGTTCGTTAACACCAGAATTTAAAGAAGAATTACAAGTTTGGTACAATAAAAATAAAGGTCAAAATACCGCCGAAGACATTCATAAATTAATCTCTTAATTCTGTCCCGGAAAATTATAGGTGATTGTTCCCAACTGTTTATCTTTTCCTGCTTTTGTGGTAAATCGAGCGCTGTTCGCATAGGTGAGGGCACTTTCAATCAAACAGCCATTTGCGGTTGTAGACATGCCTTTGTTATAGGTCGCTTTTTTGACCTTACCCAACGCGTCCACTTCAATAGAAATAACGATTTTACCACCGCCTTCGCAGGTATAGACCGGATTGGGAAGTGCTAAGGCGTTTCTATCGATAAGGCGATAACTTATGGTCGTTCTTTTATTTGATGATTCTCCATCGTTCACTTTGCCCTTTTCAACAGCAAGCATCGCTTTTGCTTCTTCAATTTTTTTCTTTGCTTCTTTAATCCCTTCAGAAGTATTTGAGATCCCATTATTTGCAATCGCTGCATCGATCTGCGCCAACTTTTCTTCGATGGTTTCTTCGGAAAGTTCTTCAGCGTTTTGCTCTAATTCTTTTAAGATTTTTTCAGCCTCATTATAAGCCCTGTTGGTTTCAATAATGGTCTGCTTCTGTTCGTCTACCTGGGCCAGCGCTTCCTCTTCTTCAGGAATGGGCAACTCTTCTTCATACTCAACATCATACTTTTCTAACACGATTGCGGGTTCACTAGATAGCTTCACACTGTATAAGATCAAGAAGAAGATCCCGAATAGTAGTGACGTTATTAGAAAGGCGCGGTATGAATAATTAAAATTCATGGGTACAATAACTGAATTTTTAAGGAAAGTACCTCAAAAATCAGCCCAATTATATCTTTTTTAACGGGTTAGCATTTCTTCAAAAGACTCAATGGTTATTGCATCAGCAACCGAAAAATCTCCAATTTTTGTTCGTCGTAACGCACTAAGATGTGCACCATTATGCAAGGCAATCCCAAAATCATGGGCTAAAGAACGTATGTAGGTTCCTTTGCTACACGTAACCCTAAAGTGAACTTCGGGTATTTCAATACCTGTGATTTCAAAAGTTGAAATATGAACTTGACGTTTTGGGATTTCTACTTCCTCTCCCGCTCTGGCGTATTCGTAAAGCCTTTTTCCGTCTTTTTTTAAGGCTGAAAAAATGGGCGGCTGCTGCTGAATGTCGCCTATAAATTGATGTGTAGCTTCTTTTATTTGAGCTTCGGTAATTGATGCCGCATCAAACGTTTGATCTACCTCTGTTTCTAAATCGTAACTGGGCGTGGTTGCCCCTAGCGTGATCGTTCCCGTATATTCCTTGTGCTGCGCCTGGTAGGTTTCTATCTTTTTTGTAAACTTGCCCGTGCAGAGAATGAGCAATCCTGTAGCCAATGGATCTAACGTCCCCGCATGACCCACTTTTAGCTTTTTTATATTGAATTGTTGTCGAATCAACCAACGTACTTTATTCACCACTTGAAAACTGGTCCATCCCAACGGTTTGTCAAACAATAATACCTGGCCTGCTTTGTAATCTTCTTCTGTCATGCGCTATAAATTCCTACTCCTATTGCTATTAATCCAACAATCACGCAGTATAACGCGAAATAGGAAAGCTTACTCTTTTTAACTAGAGAAATCATCCACGTACATGCGATTAAACCGCAAACAAAGGCCGCAGCAAAACCAAGGCCCAGTGTTGTAAAGTTGGTTGCATCGGTTGTTAATTCGCCTCCCAAAAAATCTTTAGCAATTTTCCCGAAGATCAACGGAATGACCATTAAAAATGAAAAACGGGCTGCTTTCCCTTTGTCATTCCCTAATAAAACCGAGGTTGAGATCGTTGCACCGCTTCGTGAAATCCCTGGAAGCATGGCGATTGCTTGCGCAATACCAATGACGAATGCATTACTATAGGAAACGGGTTTTTCGGTATTTTTTGCTTTATCGGCAAACCATAACAACGCTGCCGTAACAAGCAACATGGCGCCTACAAACGCAATATTTCCTCCAAAAAAAGATTCAAGCTGTTCTTCAAAGAGCAGTCCTACAAAGACCGCAGGAAGCATTGAGATAATAATTTTGACAATAAATTGAGTTTCTTCGTTCCACTGAAACTTAAAAAGCTGTGTACAAATTTCAAGAATGTCTTTTCTGAAAACAACAATGGTACTTAAGGCAGTAGCAAAATGGAGCACTACTGTAAAGAGTAAACTCTCTTCGGGAACCGAAGTATCGCCCATAATAGCCTTGCCCAATTCTAGGTGGCCACTGGAAGAAACGGGTAAAAATTCGGTAAAACCTTGAATGATTCCAAGGACGATGGCTTCCCAAGCATCCATGGATTACTTTTCTTTATTTGGATTGAGCAAAATCGCATATACTTCGATCCCAAAACCAATTAAGATCAAAGCAGGTGCTAATCGAATGCGCCTCCAACTGTAGATTTCTGGATTAAAGACGGTGGGGTCATCGCTGCCACCACCCATCATGAGAATAAAGCCCAATGCAATAAAAGCGACACCTATCAACATAAACGTGTAATTCTTCTTTTCAAAGATGAATACCGTGTCTTTTGCTTTTTCTTTTCGTTTCTTTTCGCCCAAAACTGTTATTATTTAGTTTTCAGAAGGGATTCCTTCCGAAGAAAATTCAGTAAAAATTAGTTCGTCGTCCGTTGCCAACTGCTTAATATGCTTCGATTTTCCATAAAACATTTGTGGCAGGTGCAAGGTAACTTTTTTATTCAATACTTTAGAGCGCATTCCTTCTAAGGTGTATCCGCGTTCGAGGCCTCTGTTTATATAGTAAAAATCCCCATTTGGTGCCGCAAATACAATGTCTTTTACACCACCCTCATAAATCTTAGAAACCGTGATCTCTTTCACTTCGCAGTTTTCAGGTTTGGAGCTCTTAACGACACAGCTTTGCAGCCCGATCATGACAACTACCAAAAATGCTATTTTCTTAATAATAGAGCTCATCGGTTCTTAGGTTTAAAAATCGTTGCGTCGCAAAATAAGTGCTGATCCAAGTAATAAAAAAGCCCATAAATAAAATAAATGCAAACAAAATACCGAGCAATATTTTATCATGAAAAAGCTGCAACTCCGGAAAACTTCTATTTAAATAATAAAGTACAACAGCCATTCCTGCCATCGCTAAAACAGCGCCTATAACACCTAATTTTACACTGTTCCAAACAAACGGACGTCTAATAAAGCGCTTGGTAGCACCCACCATCTGCATGGTTTTTATGGTAAATCGTTTTGCATACACTGAAAGCCTAATGGAACTGTTGATAAGCAATACCGCTATAAAAAGGAACAAAGCGGCTACCACGAGCACCCAAAAACTTATCTTTTTTACGTTATCTGTCAATTGTTGTATGAGCGGTTTATCGTACACCACATCATCTACAAAGTCTTTGTTTTTTATTTCGCTTACGATTTCCTCAATCTTCTCTGGCGTTACATATTCGGCAATCATACGTACGTCGATGCTGTTCTGTAACGGATTATCACCCAAATACTCCATAAAATCTTCGCCAATCACAGCGCTATGCTCTTCCGCTGCTTGTTCTTTTGAAACATAGTCGGCTGATTTTGTATAATTAGCCAACGCTAAGCTCTGTTTAAGCTGCGTGATCTCAACTTCTTTTGCAGTGTCTTTTAAAAACACCACCACCGGGATTTGCTCCTTAAAGTAATCACCTACCCTTTTTGAATTCAATACCAACAAGCCTAATAACCCTAACAAAAACAGCACTAACGAAATGCTAATCACAACACTAAAGTAGGATGAGATCAGTCGTCTTTTTTGATATTTTTCAAAGGATGTTGCCATAGGTTGGGTTAAAATTTGGTGTAAAAATACAAAACTAAATACGAGCAGCGAACAGCGAAATAAGGAATTTTAATTCTACCCAACAAGACTATTCAATACCCTGTGTTTTACTAACGTTCAAACTTTTCTCTTTCGTACAATAGCCGTAAATTTGGCCTTTATTTTTGAAACTGCGACAATGAGCAACTATCACTTCAACGACATCGAAAAAAAATGGCAAAAGTATTGGGAAGAAAACCAAACTTTTAAAGCCGAAAACCAAAGCGATAAACCTAAGTATTATGTGCTGGACATGTTCCCGTATCCTTCTGGGGCTGGCTTGCACGTTGGGCATCCGCTAGGGTATATTGCAAGTGATGTGTACGCGCGTTACAAGCGGCACAAAGGTTTTAATGTACTGCACCCACAGGGATATGATAGTTTTGGATTGCCCGCAGAGCAGTACGCCATACAAACGGGACAGCATCCCGCAGAAACTACAAAAGTGAACATAGAAGGTGGTGTGGATAAGGCAGGAAATGTGATTAAAGGCTACCGCAAACAGATGGACCGTATTGGTTTTTCTTTTGACTGGAGCCGGGAGTTTAGAACTTCAGATCCGTCGTACTACAAATGGACGCAATGGATTTTTACTGAAGTATTTAACGCGTGGTACGACAACAAAGCCGATAAAGCACGACCCATTTCTGAATTAATCTCAATATTTTCTTCGGAAGGAAATGCAAAAATTGATGCTGCTTGTGATACTGATATTACTGTTTTTTCTTCGGAAGATTGGAACGCTTTTTCTGAAACGGAACAACAAGCGGTTTTACTAAAATATAGATTGACCTATTTAGCTGAAACTGAAGTCAACTGGTGCCCCGAACTTAAAACGGTGCTTGCCAATGACGAGATTGTAAACGGCGTTTCTGAACGTGGTGGGCATCCTGTCGTGCGTAAAAAAATGACCCAATGGAGCATGCGGATCACCGCCTA
>Ga0115567_10002106_pt1 | contig 19767 bp, 15 predicted proteins | sample COGITO_mtgs_1204_2_FD_88679 | JGI IMG/M metagenome (GOLD analysis project Ga0115567, IMG submission 88679) | Pelagic marine microbial communities from North Sea - COGITO_mtgs_120412 | ecosystem: Environmental > Aquatic > Marine > Epipelagic | place: Germany:Helgoland, sampling site Kabeltonne... | reverse complement strand
GCTGTCGATTACAAAACTCTGGCGTTAAAAATTCTTCAAGAAAAGTAATGTCATTATGAGTTTTCCTAACATCAAATATTTTCTCTCTTCCTAGATTTGTTTCTCTATTCCAATTTTCTTTTTCGAACATATTTGTACATTCATTATACTCTTTACCAAAACGTCCAGTATCCCAACGGTACTCGATATCTCTCATAAGCTCGATACCAACTTTATAGGGATTAATATTTTGTTTACTCATGGCCATAACACCTGAGTGTTTCTCAGCAAAGTCTATGAATTCATTTCCATTCATAGCTTTAGTGGTTAAAATTTTTGAATGCCAATAACTTGCCCATCCCTCGTTCATGATTTTTGTCATTCTTTGAGGTAAAAAGTAATAGGCCTCTTCTCTTAAGCAACCTATGATATCAGCCTGCCACTCTTCTATAGGAGCTTCTTTGATTAAAAATCTTAAAATATCTCTATGACCTTTCCAATCAATATTCTCATGGGCCACAAGCTCTTCAATTTCCTTTTGAGTTTCAGCCGCTGGTAAATGCTCGCGCTTTCTCATAAAGGATTTTAGCGCAGCAGATCTATCATCGTAATCATAACCATTGTTTTCAGCTTGTATCTGAGCTTCAATTTCTTTTTCCTCGCGACTTTGAATAACTTCTTTTGATTCAAAAAGATGATTGATATCAATAAGGTTCTCTAAAGATAAAACTTTATCAATGAATTGCTCAACCTCATCAACTCCATACTTATCCATATAACGTCTGATCTTAGTAGCGTTATTGGCCATGACATCCATCATTTTTCTATTGGTTCCAGAGAACCACATATTATTTTTGAAAAAATCATTGTGTCCATAAACGTGGGCCATAACTAGTTTTTGATCAAGCCAATTGTTAACCTCTAAAAGATAAGCATAACAAGGATCAGTATTGATAACCATTTCGTAAATTTTTTGAAGTCCAAAGCGATACCCTTTAGACATTTGATCGTAATCCATACCAAATTTCCAGTGAGGATACCTAATAGGAAAACCACCTTGAGCGGCTAAGATATTAATTGTATCGTAATCACACATCTCAAAAACTTGGGGGAAATAATCTAAACCGTATTCATCGGCGTAGCCTTGAATTTCTCTTTGAAGCTCTAAGAGCTTTCCACTAATTGGTTTAGATCTATTCATTATTTACCTTTTCCTAAAAAATCTTTTATGGAATCTAAGATCGCTTCTTTGCTAGGAATCTTACTCAAGATTACATCCTCTGAATCTTCTCCGTATTTTTTAGCCAGATCCTTATAGAACTGTCCAGAACCATAACGACTCTCTACCTGCCCATAACAAAACATATTTGAATTTGGCAGCAAGAAGTTATCCATAAGGTCTAAACAGATCTTTGTATCGTCTCCTGACCAATTATCACCATCACTAAAGTGAAATGGATATATATTCCACTCATCTGGATTGTAGTCAGACTCAATAATACTTTTACAAAGCTTAAATGCAGAGGAAATAAGAGTTCCCCCACTTTCTTTAGTTTTAAAAAAGACATCCTCCTCAACTTCTTTAGCTGAGGCATCGTGAATGATATATCTCATTTCAATATCTTTATACTGACTTTTTAGCCAAAGATTTATCCAAAAAGATTCAGTTCGCACTATTTCTTTTTGCTCCTCACCCATTGAACCGGAGACATCCATCATATAGATGACGACAGCGCTATTTTGCATTGAAATTTTTGTATCCGCTGCTCGATAACGATAGTCGGCTCTTATAGGAACGACTCTTGGATTATTAGGGTCATATGTCCCCATGGTCATCTGCCTCTTTAAGGCATTTTTGTAAGTTCTTTTCAAGTGCTTTAGAGAGTCGGGACCAACTGTACCGACAGAAGTATACTTATCAACAGTACTTGTAAGCTGTTTTTTACCTTTAGGTTCAATCTTAGGAAGTTCAAGTTCTTCAGCTAATATGGAAGCTAGCTCCTCCATATCCATTTCAACTTCAAGCTCTTTATTCCCTTCATTATCACCGGCTTCACCTTCTCCAGGCTCACCATCTTCAGACGGCTTTCCATCTACGGGATCACCTTTTTCGCCATTACCTTGTCCAGCTCCACCTTGAGACTCTCCACCAAATTTAAATCGCGGGATATCAATGCTAGGCATAGGAACAGTAAACTTATCGTTTCCCTTTGGGACGATCTGTTCACCACTAGAGATATACTTTCTAAGATTATCTCTAATTTTTCCTTTAACAATTTTTTTAAACCTAGAATGGTCTTTTTTTATCGGATGATCCACTTAACCCTCCAAGGGTTTTTATTAAGACTTGATCGAGTCACCTTTAGCGAAAATACTTGCAACAAAGTTTAATGCATCTGTTGCGCAAATATCACAATAACCAAAGTTTTTAATCAATCTAGTTTTTACAACATCAATTTTCTCTTGAGTTGCTTTATCTACAACATTCGAGATGATCGTTGTAAGCTTGATGCTATCTTTTTGATCTTCAAAGAGTTTAAGCTCTAATGCTCTATGAAGTCTTTCATTCATTTTATAATCAAATGATTTTCCTTCAATCGCAAGAGCTCCAATGTAATTCATAATCTCTCGTCTAAAGTCATCTTTTCTAGATTCAGGAATATCAATCTTCTCTTCAATTGATCTCATAAATCTTTCATCAGATCCCTCTAGCTTTCCAGAGTATTTATTTCTAATCTTTTCTTTTTGAGTATAGGCCTTAACGTTATCAATATAGTTTGTACAAAGAGTCTGAATAGCACTCTCGTCAACGCTGATTGCTTTTTGAACATCATTTTTAACGATGTCTTCATACTCTTGTCTTGTTACAACAAGCATCTCTTTATACTGATCTAGAGCTTCAGGAGAGCTAATAAGCGTGTGATGCTTAAGACCTGATTCAAGTTCATTAAAAATCATAAATGGATTTAAACAACCAGCATTAGCATTTTTAACTAGAGCATTTGAAATTTTATCTTGGATATATCTTGGAGAGATACCATCGAGTCCTTCTCTAATCGCTTCTTTTCTAAGCTCTTTAACATTATCTTCATTGTAACCAGGAAGAGTTTTACCGTTATAGAGTTTTAGTTTTTGTAATCTAGTAAGATCTGCTTTTTTAGGCTCTTCAAGTCTTGTTAGAATTGACCACATACTGGCCATATCAATTGTATGAGGAGCAATGTGCATATGTGGAATTGTCTCAGAGTTAAAATCTTTTTTGTAAATTTTAACTTCTTGATCAAGTCTCGTTATATAAGGCACGTCAATTTTTACAGTTCTATCTCTAAGTGCTTCCATGAATTCATTTGATTGAAGTTTTCTGTACTCGGGCTCATTTGTATGGCCTAGAATAACTTCATCAATATCTGTTTGAGCGAATTTTTTAGGTTTAATTGATTGCTCTTGAGATGCTCCTAAAAGGTCATATAAGAAGGCAACATCAAGTTTTAACATCTCGATAAATTCAACAATCCCTCTGTTAGAGATATTAAATTCTCCATCAAAGTTAAAGGCCCTAGGGTCTGAGTCTGATCCATAAAGAGCAATTTTTCTATAGTTGATATCACCTGTTAATTCAGTAGAGTCTTGGTTCTTCTCATCTTTTGGCTGGAAAGTACCAATACCGATTCTATCTTTTTCAGAAAGAATAAGTCTTTTTACTCTGATATGACTCATAACCTTATTCCAGTCACCGTCATATTTCTCCATATACTTACCTAAAATATAACGACAAGCAGGATTCACTTCACCTTTAATTTTTAATTTATAAATTGTATCAACTTTTGTATTCAACTCCTGAAGAAGCTTTGCTCTAACTTCCATTGGAACTAGTTTTAATGGATCTTCGTGCATTGGGCTTGGAAAGTGAGTGTCACCACCTAAAATTTCTGTAGGCTCATCATCAACCCACTCATAAGTGTACATGGCACCTTCATCAGTTTTGGAATAATGCTCTAAACCTTTTTTTAGAAGTCTTGAAATTGAAGACTTCGCAGAACCAACTGGACCGTGTAGTAAGAGAACTCTTTTTTCTGTACCGTAACCTTGAGCTGCCGATTTGAAAAAATTTACAAACTTCATAAGGTGAACATCAGTTCCAAAGATTGCATCTTTTCCATTATTAAGAGGATCATCAAAAAAATGATACCTCGTTATTTCTTTTTTATATTCAGTATAAGTAGAAGTTCCAAAGGACATGATCATGTCGTGAACTCTTTGAAATGAATTTCTAGCGATATAAGGATTTTCAGTGACTAGATTCATATAATCTTGCAGTGACCCACTCCAATGAAGATGAGAAAAATCTTTTTTCGAGAAGTTCTCTTCTATAAATTTATGTATATCAATGCTCATTATTATCCTCCAGTGATAAGTAGTTCTCATCTTCTATTGTACCCATAATACCATAGTGAATTAAAGGTTTTTTTTAAATTTAGCTAAAAGGGCCAGATTGATACTTGTACTTATTACACAAGTACTAGATACATGTTTTTCCGAAAATTTCTCCAGACAATTGATCGCACTGAACATCTAGGTTTGGATCTGTACCAACTAAGGGTTGATCTGCCTCTGTTATTGCGTCTAGGTTCCAGTTATCTAAGTTGATATACTCAAAACTGCTAGCATCATAGAATAAAGTTGTAGCAATCTCCAAAGCAGCTGTATCGAAGTGTGAAAGGTCTATACTTGTCAATCCCGATGCCTCAAAAAAGAGGCCTTTCATATTAGTTACTTTTGAAGTGTTAAAGCTACTAATATCCAAAGTAGTGAATGCCGTACCATTGAACATACTCCTCATATTTTCAAGGTTACTAGTATCAAAAGACCTCAAGTCAAGATTAGAGACGGTATTATTTTGATAGAACATAGCGTACATGGTTGTAACTTTTGATGTACTGAAGTGTGATAAATTCAATGAGCTCAAACTCGTAGGCCCTCTAAACATTTGGCTCATATCTTCAACTTTAGAAGTATTAAAAGATGAAATATTCAAATTAGAAAGTGAACTCATCTCTCTAAACATACTGGCCATACTAACAACATTTGAAGTATCAAAACTTGAAAGGTCTAGGTTCTCAACCATTGGTGATTGTCCGACTAGACCGGTCATATCCGTCACACTTGAAGTATCCGAGCCAGTAAAATCAACTGTTACAAGCTTATCACACATGGCAAGTATATAAGCTATATTAGTAACATCAGAAGGCACCTTCCCTTGATAGGAGACTAAATTATCTGCATCATAAAAAGCATACCAAAGCTTTTTCCATCCTACCTCTCCGATTTGATTCACTTCAATAAGTTTATCTTTATCATCCTTTAAATAGGTCGTCATAGCTTCAAACTGTCCAGTCACCTTCACCTTATAATCACCTGCTGCACTATAGGTGTGAGTCAGCTCAGTTGTACTCTGAGAGCTCTCAGGTTCAGTTCCATCCCCCCAATCGATTACGTAGTCATAGTTATAAGCTTCAAAGTTACTTGTAGGAAAAGTTAAACTTAAGTCACCATCACCATAGCTGGGGTCTCCAACTCTCCATGTGGTTACAAAAGAGTTATCGATAGAGGTTCTTGTGCCTCCAAGTTGTATACTTTTACAAGATATAAGCATGCTAATGGATATAAAAAGTACTAACTTCAATTGTCCTCACCTCCAGTTACGGTACATATTACCTTAAATCTAATATTTTACAAAAAATAACTGCTTCTAAGCTAATTGTAGTGTCAAATAGAGTGCAGATGCCAAGAATTAATGACAGAGTTTTACAGAACTATTTTTCTCAAATTGCCCTACAGAAAAAATCCTATATACTTAAATAATATTGATTTTATTTGGAGTAAAAATGGGGATCATATCTAGCGGATTATCTGATATTGGAATGAAAAGAAGTACTAACCAAGATTCTATATGCCTTTATCCACAAAAAGCTGCATTCTTGCTTGCTGATGGGATGGGTGGACACAGTGGTGGTGATATAGCTTCTGGAATTTGTAGAGAACAATTCCCAGCTTTAGTCGAAAAATCTTTAGAGATGAAAAATGAAAATCACTTAGAATATATAGTCCACGAGATTAATAAAGCAATTTACGCTCACGCCTCTAAGAACGAAGAACTCAAAGGGATGGGCACAACAGTAACTACTATCATCATTCACGACAGTGAGCTAGATATAGCCAATGTTGGAGACTCAAGAGCATACCTATATAAAAGCAATAAAATATTTCAACTTACAAAAGATCACTCTTTAGTTCAAGAAAAGATCAATATTGGTATGTACAATAGAGATCAGGCCAACAAAGATCCACACAAGAATGTTCTAACTAGAACAGTGGGTTTTGAGGAAAAAGTAGAAGTCGATACCTTTAAGTACACAATAGCTAAGAATGACTTATTTCTTTTATGCTCAGATGGACTGCATGGAAAAGTGAGCGATGAAGACATAAGGTTTATTATAGAGAAGAACCTACCCAATCCCGAGACAATTACTCAAGATAATTTAAACACTCTGTCGCAAAACCTAATTGATCAGGCCAATGCTAATGGTGGTCAAGACAATATTTCCGTAATTCTAGTTTATTGCCAATAAAGTATTGTAATCATTGCAAAAGCGTATGAATACTCATAAAATATGATCTAAATATTTCATACAGATCGGAGATACCTAAAGTTGGATAAGCACTTTACAATTATGATTGTTCCTGAAAAGAATAAGGGAATTAGATCTTTTAAGATCCCAGGGTTTTTATTTAAATCCTTGGCGTTAATTGTTGTCGTTATTTCAGCTTTAATAGGAATTTTTATTTATGACTACTCCAAAATATTGGGGCAAATTCACGAGAACAAACATTTATCTTTAGAGAACAGACAATTAAGAGAGCAAATTCAACTTTTCCAAATGAAGCTCAACTCACTAAGTGATGATCTGTCTAGAATAAATACCTTCGAGAAAAAATTGAGGATAATTACAGGACTAGAAGATATTGAAAAGACTCAAATTCCTCTAAAGGGCCCATCTGACTCTCAAATGATGGATGATCACTCTCACCATGATGTCCCCCAACAACAAGAAGCTGAGCTTGAAACTAAAGAGATGAAAAAAGAAGTTAATTTAGACTTTAACTTTAAGACAATGCAAAGTGATGAGATTTATAAAAATTATAAAAATATTTACGATAAAAAGATTGCAGAGAACTTGGGCTTTAAAGATAACTATCAAATTACCAAAAGATGGTCTGAACTTATAAAAAATAGTTTCACTCTCTCAAAACATTTTGCAAGCTTCGACTACAAATACCTAAAGATAAAAAATCATATCAATTCAATTGAAAAAGATATCACTCAACTAGATCAGTATCTTTTAGATAAAGACTCTGTTCTAAAATCGACTCCAACTATTCTTCCAGCAAATGGTTGGATAACTAGTTACTTTGGCCCAAGAATCTCTCCCACTTCTGGTAGAAGAAAAATGCACGAAGGACTAGATGTGGGTGGAAGATATGGAACACCAATTGTCGCTCCCGCTGATGGGGTGGTTACCTACTCTGGAAAGAAAACGGGGTTTGGTTTATTCATACAGCTTGATCACGGCTATGGGGTTGAGACGCTTTTTGCTCACGCACAAAAGCTGCATGTAAGAAAAGGCGATAAGATAAGAAGAGGAACATTAATTTCAGAAATTGGAAATACAGGCTATTCAACGGGACCACATCTTCACTACGAAGTGCGAGTTAATGGAATTGCAGTAGATCCACTATATTTTGTATTACAATAAACGGAGAATATATAAATGTTAACTAAAGTTATGAAAACGGTTTTTGGAACCAAACAAGATCGAGACTTAAAAATACTGAGTCCTATTTTAAACCAAATAAATAGTTACGCTGAGGGAATGAAAGCTTTAAGCGATAAAGAACTTCAAAACAAAACTCCAGAGTTTAGAAAGAAGCTAGAAAATGGATCGACTTTAAATGATATTTTACCTGAAGCCTTCGCAGTAGTTAGAGAGGCTTCCACAAGGGTTCTAAAGTTGACTCCCTACGATGTTCAAATTGTTGGTGGTCTTGTTCTAAGTGAGGGTAAAATTGCAGAGATGAAAACTGGTGAGGGTAAAACTCTTACTGCAGCTCTACCGATGTATATTCACGGCTTAACAAGTCTTGGCGCTCACCTTGTCACTGTTAACGACTATCTTGCGGCCAGAGATGCCGAGGAGATGGGTGTACTTTATAACTGGCTAGGACTAAGCGTTGGCTGTATTACTCACGATATGGACGATGATGAAAGAAAAGAAGCTTACAAATGTGACATTACCTATGGAACAAATAATGAATTTGCTTTCGACTATTTAAGAGACAACATGAAGTTTGATCTTGATGAGTACGTACAAAGGCCCCATAACTTTTGTATTGTCGATGAAGTCGATTCAATCCTAATTGATGAGGCCAGAACTCCTCTACTTATATCTGGACCAAGTGAAGGAAAAAGTGATCTATACGTTCATGCAAATAAGCTCATCCCAAAGCTTGAAAAAGAAACACATTTTACAACAGATGAAAAATCTCACTCTGCCGTTTTAACAGATGAGGGTGTAGTAAAAATACAGGAACTTCTCAATATCGAAAATTTATTTGATGTTGAAAACATGGAGCATCTCCACCATGTGAATCAAGCCTTAAGAGCTCATCACCTATTTACAATCGATAATCAATACGTTGTAAAAGAGGGTAAGGTTATTATCGTTGATGAATTTACAGGTAGACTTAAAGAAGGATCGAGATGGTCGGATGGACTTCACCAAGCAATCGAAGCTAAAGAAGGCGTAAAAATAAAAAGCGAAAACCAAACTCTGGCCTCCATTACTTTTCAAAACTACTTTAAACTCTATAATCGTCTTGCTGGTATGACTGGTACCGCCGATACTGAGGCAGAAGAATTTAAAAAAATATATGACTTAGACGTTATTGTTGTTCCAACAAACCTTCCTATAATTAGAGAGGATAATGCAGATTTAATTTTTGCAAATAAGCTAGCAAAATATAAAGCTGTTGCTGACCTTATAAAAGAATGTAATCAAAAAAATCAACCTGTCCTAGTCGGTACAATCACAATTGATAGTTCAGAGATTATCTCAAAATTTCTAACCGAGTACGGTGTTAAGCACGAAGTCTTAAATGCCAAACAACACGAAAGAGAAGCTGAGATTGTAAAGAATGCAGGTCAACCAGGATCAGTAACGATTGCAACAAACATGGCCGGTCGTGGTACAGATATTAAGCTTACTCCTGAAACCTTAAAAGCCGGTGGTCTCTACATCATTGGTACTGAAAGACATGAGTCAAGAAGAATAGATAATCAGCTTAGAGGTAGATCAGGACGTCAAGGTGACCCCGGTGCATCTAGATTCTTCCTATCCCTTGAAGATGATTTAATGAGAATATTTGGTTCTGATAAAATTAAGTCTTTCATGTCTCGAATGGGAATGAAAGATGATGAACCTATTGAACATAAAATGATCTCCAATGCCATTGCAAAAGCACAAAAGAAAGTTGAAGGTCATAATTTTGATATAAGAAAGCACTTACTAGATTTTGATAATGTCATGAACGAGCAAAGAAAAGTTATCTACAGATTGAGAAAAGAAATTCTTGATGATGAAGGTAATGCTGCTCTTGTAAGCGAGATGCTTGATGATGTAGGACACATGCTTGTTCAAGTAAACACACCTCCAAGAAAAATTCCTTTAAGTGATTGGAACTGGGAAGACATCAACTCTGGCTTTCAAAGTGTTTTTGCAACGGATATAAAACTTAATGTGCAAGAGTGCTCAGAAAAATACAACAGCAAGCTAGATAAGTATATTATTGGCAAATCTAAAGAAATCCTAGAAAAGAAGCTAGCCGAATACGATGAAGAGCAAGTTAAGTTAACCTATAGAGAGGTACTACTCTCAACATTTGATCAGTTCTGGAAAGATCATCTACTTAACATGGATCATCTAAAAGAAGGTATTAACCTAAGAAGTTATGGACAAAAAGATCCACTTGTTGAGTACAAAAGAGAAGCATTTGCTCTATACGAACAAATGAAAGAAGAAATTAGAAAGGCCATTGTAGAGAGAATATTCAGTGCAAGACTCTACACTGCTGAAGAAATCGAACAGATCAAGAAATCACAACAAGCAGAGCTTGAAGCACAACTTGCAGCCCATAGAAGAAGTATTGATGCTCAAGAAAAAGCTGAAGAAGCAAAAACATTTAAAAGAAGTGCAAATAAAGTAGGAAGAAATGATGCTTGCCCATGTGGTTCTGGGAAAAAATTTAAACACTGTCACGGAGCTTAAGGTTGAGCGATGATAAAAAAGACTCTGATGACATCACTCGAATTGAGGATTTATCAGACTTTATTCATGATGAAAGCGATGAAGACATCTCTTTAGAAGATGAGGACTCTGAAAATTTAATGGATTTAGAAAAAGAGTCTTTTGGTGAAGCTACTAGCTTTATGCAAATCCCCGATGAACTCGATAACTCTTCCGAGCCTATAGATGAAGCAGACGAAGAGGATAGCTCCATCGACGATGCCACTGATGATTTTAACCCAGAAGAATTAGAATTTGCTCAAGGAGAGGACTTCGACAATACTGACTTTGAGCAAACGACAGACTTTGACTCTGATGACACACAGATTGAAGATGATAGCTTTGAAGAGCATGATCTTGACTCAAATGAGTTTGAGACTGAAGATACAGCTCTAGATGACAACAATCTTCAAGAAGAAGATTTAAAGTTTGGATCAGATGAAGATGAGATCTCCGAAGAAGAAGAAGAAGAAATTCCAAATACCCAAGAAGATCTAGTCGAAGTGCAAAATGAACATGCGATGCAAAGTGAGCCAACAACTGTTGGGAATATCACTGCCCCACCAAATAATTATAAAGAGCCTGAAACCCTAAAAGATATAAATAAATTTGCCGAAAATATTACAAGCTCAGATTTATCTATTGAGGGTAATCCCCCTTTTAGCGTCATATTGAAGTCGATAAAATATCAAGAAGATGCAGATGAGATACTCTCTTTATTAAGAGAGTTTAAAATAATTAAAGATGACCATATCGAAGACACAAAAAAGTCATTAGATAGAGGGCAAATGCTCATCCCAAGGCTAAGTGAATACAGTGCCATTACTCTTTGCCATAAGCTTAGAAGATTTGATCTAGATATTTCTATGGGTCTGAGCCAAGAGATGCATAGTGCCTCATCATATGAATCAATTGACACAGGCCTAGTTAGTAAAAACACAGTCTACTCCAATAAGAAACTCTACAAAAGTTTTAACTCAGATGAAATACTAATAGAAGATATTCAAATAACAAATATGAACTCATTCGAGAACTTTACCATAATTGAAAATCTCAGTGTTAAGTCTAAATCTTTATTTATTAATAATGAAGAGCTAGCTCCAGAGAGTTTTGATGAGAACTACTCTAAATATCAAATAGCACTTGCTGACCAACTAAAAAGTGAAGCTATTCACCTAGATGCGAATGCATTAATTAACTTTAATATTGCACTCATAGCCTCACCTACAAACTCACAGGTTACAAATATAGTCGCAACGGCCAATGTTGTTAGGATTAGGCCAAAAGAATGAATACAGATAACTGCGCCGATATTATTATCATTGGTGGAGGAATTGTTGGAGCATCCATAGCCCTAGAGCTTTCTAAGAGCGATAAAAAAGTCATTCTTCTAGAGGCGAACGAAATATCCTCTCAAACTTCAAAGTCTAGCTCAAAGATGCTTCACGGTGGAATCAGATATTTAGAAAATCTAGACTTTAAACTTGTCTTTGAAGCATTAAGAGAAAAAAATCACTGGCTCAAGAAAAAACCAAACTTGGCCAAAGAGTCCGCCTTCTACCTTCCTGTTTATAAAGAATCGAAGTGGCCGTTGTGGGCAATGAAGTTTGCAGTATTCTTATATAATCTACTCAGTGGTTTTAAAAATAAAAAATATAAAAGTTTAAACCGTCATAAGTTCACCTTACTTTTCCCAATGGTAAAAAATGATGGTCTAAGAGGAGCAGCGGCTTATAGCGACGCTATAATTGACGATGAGTTCTTTACTATCGAGATCGCAAATGAAGCGAGATCTAAAGGTGTAAAAATTATTGAGAACTCAAAAGTTTCAAAGATAGAAAAGCTTAATAGCTTATATGAGCTGAGCGTAAATGGAGAGATTTTTAAATCAGAGAAAATTATAGTTGCGGCTGGTCCATTTACAGATCAAGTGGCCAAACTTTATTTTTCAAACTGGGAAAATATTATGTTGCCATCTAAAGGTGCTCACCTTTGGATAAAAAAAGAGTCCCTTCCTGTATCAGGAAATATGGTTCTGCAAACAAAAGATAATAGAATTATTTTTATTATTGATCATAAAGAAAAAGTTTTAGTTGGAACAACTGAAACTGTTCTTGATCCAAACGAAGTTCAGTTCGATATTGAGGCAACACCTACAGAGATTCAATATATTCTTGATAATGTTAACAACTACCTTAAAAATAAGACACTTACCCAAGATGATATCTTAAGCACCTTTAGCGGCATTAGACCCCTAGTAAAAGAGGGAAAGAACTCAACGAAAACATCTAGAGAACATGTCATCATCGAACCTGATAAAGGCTTTCATATCATTGCTGGTGGAAAATATACCACATGTAGAGTAATGGCCAAGCAGATGGTCAAGAAGTTGAGACTATAAATTAAAACCTATAGCCAGCTCCAAACACAACTCTAGGCCCACTTTGAGTTTTGTCATACTCAGAATTACCAATTTCAGTTGCAGAGAACTTTAATGTTCTAGAGACATATTCAATCTTGGCCCTAAAAGAGACTCCGATTGCTGTAAAGTACTTCATACCTCCACCGAATCCAATTGCCGTTGTACTACCTGTAACTGTTTGTGCAGTACCAGTAACACCAGCTCCAGGAGTATAAGATGAACTCACAGATCCAATGAGCAAAGAAAAGTCGATATAAGGATTAATTTTTGACAAGATACTTGGTGAGTGAAAATGATAGCTCAACCCACCACCATACTCATTTATAGATTCTTGAGCCGTAGAGCCTTGAAAAGAAATTGTGCTCGAATCAGACAAAGCATAAATAAATCTTAAAGAAAGATTTGCTAACTTTCCTTGTAAAGATTGTAAGTAATATTCTACTGATAAATTAAGATTAACTTTATTATCAGCACCAGAGAACTCAGAGCTACTATCTTTGGCCACAGAACTTAAATTTTCAAATGCCCCACTCGCATTGACCTCAATTTTTTTGTTTGTCGTCTTAGGAGCAGCATCTATTTGCCATTCTAGATCTTTCATCTCAGCTTTTCTTTTTGCTTCTTCTAGCGGATCAAAATCATCAGCTCCTTCAGCCAAAGGAATACCTAAGTTTCTTGGATCATTAGTTATGACAACATCAGACTGATCATCATTAACCAATGTACGACTCTCATCTTTTGTCACTTTGAGCTCTGTCGTGATCTTAAGTTTTAAAACTTGATCCTTGATAATATAGTTATTATTAATAATCCTATATAATGACCAAACTGATCTTGTGGGAGAGACTTTAACAACTACACCTCTAGCAACAACACCGGTTGAGAGATAAAATTTTGCATGGTTATTTTTTTCTAGGCCATCTTCAATACCTATATTTATAAGTATCGTTTTTTGAGAAGATGAAACCTTAACGACTCTAAGGGTAAGCTTGGAGTCTACCTCTAAGGCCCAGGCCCAAGAAGATATTAAACTTAAAAAGACAAAGATTTTAATCATTTTATTTCCTTAATAAAATCTACTTAAAGATATACCTAATTTACCATCAGTGTAGCTAGTACTTGAAGCAAAATTAGTTGAACCTGTGGTTTTACCCAGTTCAACTGATTCAATCTGACCATATACTCTAGCACCGAATGAATTAGAAAAATTATATTTTATGCCAGCTCTAAAGCCAGGAAAAACTAGTGATTGATAACGAGCGTACTCTTGAAGCTCACTACTAAAGAGGCTCGAGAATCCAGTTCTAAAGCCCAAGCTCATAAAAATAATATTTCGATCTAAACTACTTGCATTTAAGAATGGATACCAATTTATAAAGCCAGCAAAAGAGTACTCTTCTTGAGCGGCATTAAAGCCACCGATGGTTACACCCGACTTGCTGTAGCGCCCTTCAACTTCAAAGGTAAACTTATTTATTGACTTAAATTTCTTAAGTACAAAGAATTCAGCCGCAAAACTAATATTTACATCAGTAGTATCAGCTTGATTCGAGCTTGCCGTTTGATTATTTAAAAAGCTTGTTCCAAAGTTTAGATAAAACTGTCTATCGAACTGATGAGCAGAAATACTTTTCCTTCTCTCAATCTCTTTAAGTTCTCCCACCTGGAAAAGCACACGAGATAACTCCTCATCACTTAGATCGTCAGACCAAGAATTCCCTTTTTCGAGATAGAGCTTTGAGACTTTCTTTATATTCTCATCCCTTCTAACTTCTTCATTTTCTAGTTTTTGAGATTGAGTTAAAAAGATCTGATCTCTTTCAATTATTCCCGATCTGTCAGAGACATTGGCCTCTTTTAAAAAATGATAAATCATCTTATCAAATGTATTAATACTTTTAATCCTCTGATACTCAGCGGCTTTTGGGCTTATGTATATTGGAGTTGAGCTTGTTGTATTATTAACTGTAGATGATCTATCGACATCAATTAGCTTTACGTCATAATCAATATTTTTATTATTTTCTTGCTCAATAGCTGAGCTGTAATAGGAGTCTTTCTTTGCAGATAATTTATCTGGCCCTTGAGTCATAGATTCTTTAACATTCTTTTTTTGATTTTCTTTATTTGTAATAATTTTTTTTCGTGCAATCTTTATAGGCGTTCTACCCTTTAAGAAATCACTTAGTGTAAAAAACAAGAATTTTTGATCTTTTTTAATTTTATTTTTAAAAGACTGAGTCACGACCCATATTGAACTTTTAACTCTCTCTTTTATTAAACGAATTTTTGCAACTGGATAATAAACATCTTTAGCCTTTTCTTGACCTTGAATTTCTTTCTTTGATGAACCTAAAAGATATGCAATTTCATTTTTTTCAAAAGACCTCGCTTTTCCACGGTTTAAAATAATAGTTTTATTTGACTTTGAAACCCTTAAAACCTTAGCAATACTATCACCAATATTTTCAGACTTTGCTGCAGACGGCGCAAAGATTAAGCACATTAATGATAGTAAAATTATTTTTGTCATACTATTATTGTAACCATTTGATTTTGTTTGGAAAGCATTTGCGTCACAAATAATAATTTTTCTCTAAGCGCATAGTGTCATATTTGAATTAAAGGGTAACTTACTGTATTATCGTAGACTATTTTAAGCAATTAACAAAAGAGTAATCATGGCAAAAAGAAGAAAAGAAAAACGCACTTATAAATATGAATGCAATCTAACTGGTGAAGAATATATACTTACAAAAAAAGTAGATAAGCCTGATGACTTAATGAGTGTAAAAGCTTACTACGAAATGCATCCAGAAGAAGATGATAGACCAGATCACGTTAAGAAAAAACTAGGCTTACTTGAGGAGAACTAATGCAAGATAGAAAGTTAATTATCATTGGCTCAGGTCCTGCTGGTTATACTGCTGCTGTTTACGCCTCAAGAGCTGATCTTGCCCCACTAATGATCGAAGGACACGAGCCAGGTGGACAGCTTACTACTACAACTGATGTAGAGAACTTTCCAGGTTTCCCTGAAGGAATCATGGGGCCAGAACTTATGGCCAATATGAAAAAACAGGCTCAGAGATTTGGAACAGAATACCTAGCAACTCATGTAACAAAAGTGGATCTATCAAAAAGACCATTTGCAGTTGAATGTGAAAATGGAAATAAATTTACAGCTGAGTCTTTAGTTATATCAACTGGAGCTAGTGCAAAATATTTAGGTCTACCAAATGAGATGGAACTTATTGGGAAAGGCGTTAGCGCATGTGCCACTTGTGATGGTTTTTTCTATAGAGATAAAATCGTTCACGTTGTTGGTGGTGGGGATACAGCAATGGAAGAAGCTATGTTTCTTTCAAAGTTCGCCTCAAAAGTTTACATTCTTCACAGAAGAGATGAATTAAGAGCAAGTAAACCAATGCAACAAAGAGTTTTTGATAATCCAAAAATTGATGTCGTATGGAACACTGAAGTTGTTGAAATTCTAGCTGATGATGCTGGAGTAAATGCAATAAAAGTTTGTGACACTCAAACAAAAGAAATCTCAACCAGAGAAACTGATGGTCTCTTTATGGGGATTGGTCACACACCAAATACAGGTTTTTTAAATGATCAAATAGATACTGATGATCACGGATTTATAGTTACTAAGGGTAAGCACCCAGATACAAATGTTCCAGGTGTCTTTGCTTGTGGTGATGTTCAAGATTCTTATTATAGACAAGCGATCAGTGCAGCTGGTTCAGGTTGTATGGCCGCGATGCAAGCTGAGAAATTTCTAGAATCAAACCCTAGAGATTTATAAAACTTAATATTTGCAAAATTGATAAAATAACTAGGGTGCTTTATGCACCCTTTTTTTGTCCCTATCACGAAGTAAATACTCGATAATACTTAGAAAAGATTACCGATTAAGTCACTTAAGTATTTAAAATCTAATTAAAACTTAATTCGCTTTGACATTGCCCCCCTAAAATCTCTACAATATAAATGTAGAAAAGCAGGATGCCTTTTTCTCAATCTCAATAAAGATGAACTATTAATCCAAGGATGGAATAAAATGAAATCTCTTTTTAACTACCAAACTCTCCACGTTACACTTGAAAAAGAAACCAGAACTCTAAAGGTCGAACTCGATAGAAGCGATAAAGAAAATGCTATCAATCTTGAGATGCTTTTTGAACTAGAGTCTCTTTTTGCGTGGGCCAGTAATAAAGTTGAAATTAGATCAATCCTCTTATCAAGTACAAGTGATATATTCTCTGTAGGTTTTGATAAAGAGCATCTAGAGAAACTTAATGAAAATCAAATCGTTAAGATAAATGATAAACTTCAAAAAATTGTTCATGCAATGCTACATCTTCCGCAAACAGTAATCGTCGACTTAAAAAAGGGTGCAAGCAATCTTGGTTGTGAACTCTCAATTGGTGCTGATATCAGAATTGCTGATCAAGCAGTAGCATTAGATTTCAACCATCCAAGCCTAGGTCTTACAGCAGGCGGCGGAGGCATGGGCCTTCTAACTTCAATGGTTGGGCAAATGAATGCAAGAAATTGGCTACTAAGTGCTAAAAAAATTGGCGCTAAAAACTTAAGTCAAAGTGGCTTCGTTATGGATACATATAAAACAGATGAAGAGAGAAGTTTTGTTGTTGAGGAGCTACTTGAGAATGTATTCAATCAAGCTCCTGTTGCAAGAATTCAAACAAAGCTTGGAATTTTAAGTCCATTTCTAGAGCAATTTGATAACGCTAATAAACTAGATAAGAAAATATCTAAAGCAACTCTAATAACTGGTGACTGGAAACAGCAAGAAGAAGAGGCCATGAAAGCCAAGAGTATGAGCTATTCAGTAAAACTAAGCCTAGTAAAAGGTGAAGAAAATAATACGGGTCTAAGAAATTAGAGTTAAGTTTTTATAATTTAAATTCTCGCTGTGGGAGTAGCAAATAAAAAATCCTCCTCCCCCAGCTCCACATAGCTTTAATGCATAGTCACCACAGTTAAGTCCATCATCCCAAAACTTTAAAAGATTCTTAGGAATCATATTCTTAAAGTACTTTAACTGAAATTTTGATATTTCATTTATATTTAAAGAGAAGTTCTTTTTTTCACAGTCAAAAACATTTTGAATACAATTATTAGAGAGCTTAATATATTTCTTTAGCTCCTCATCTAAGGTTGGACTAGAGAAGTCTTTTAAAAAGCTATGAACAAGAGGCGCCGTATGCCTTTGGATATTAGAATTCAATAAATAAAATGCACCGAGTTCACTTAGTTTAGGCCTATCAACAATCGCAACATTATGATCCTTATCCGTATAAAGACACTTATCCATAAAAGAGACAAGTGGATCGATACCAGATGACTTACCGTGAAAATGAGACTCCATAATTGAGAAATACTCTTTAAGTAAAGAGAGTTCCACATCCTTTTTAAAAGCATACTTATCAAAGACAGCACTACATAAAGCTCCGCTACTGCCTAGACCCATCCCTTGCGGAATAGTGGAGATGAATCTCATGCCTTTTTTTACATCTTTTTCAAATTTATCAAGATCCATTTGAGCTTTTAAAATACGCGAGTCATTTAATGATTCATAAAACTTCCATAGACTCTCATCAACTTCAAGACCTGTGATCTCTAAGTGTCCACAGTAGCTATGAAAAGGCATAATTAATGCATCAGCGCCTTTAATAACTGCATATTCCCCAAAAAGAATAATCTTACTTGGATGAGATCTATTCAAGACTTACCTCTTTAATAATTGGCCCCATTCCCATTTGATCATAAATGACTTCATTATCGACACAAAGCTCTTTTAAGGAATTATCGATAAATTCCTCAACAATGGCCTTATCACTTGCAGGATAAAGAAGATGTAAATTTGCTCCTGCATCTAAAGTAAAGTAGCAATGAGCGTTTGTTTCATTTCTAAAGGTCCTAATTCTTTCAATAGATTTTAGAGTGTTTGGTTTCATGAGTATAAAACTTGGGTTTGAAGTCATCATTAAAGAATGAAGACTTAGGGCCTCCTCTTCTAGAACTTGCCCAAAAACACTTAAATTACCAGAACTAATCGCATTAGTAATTTTCTCTAAATTATTATTTGCTTGTTCAATTCGAATGTTTCTATAAATATGATCATCCATAAGTTTATGTCCAGTAGTGCTGGAGACTGACTTAACACCTTTATCTATTATCAAAATCGCGTCGTTCAGATCCTCAAAAACATCTGAGATGGGTAGTAGTGGCAAAGCAAAGTCATCGCTCGACTTTGGAAGAGAGCTCTTTCCCCAATGAGACATTTTAGAAAATAGACTTCTAGATGCACTTCCGGATGCCAATCTGGCCAAAGAGCTCATCTGTTCAATAGATAAGTCATGTATAGCTTTTTTATTTTGAAAACTTGCGATAGCAAAAACTAAAGCACTCATTGATGAAGCCGAAGAAGCAATTCCTGATGAGTGTGGAAAGGAATTATCACAAGAGATAGAAATAGAGTGATCTTTTAAAATGGGAAAGCTATCTATTTGCGCTTGTAAAAAGCTTTCGATCTTATCTTTAAAACTATTTTGAGCACATCCTTCAAATTCAAAATGAGAGATAATACTATCTTCTTTAGTACTAAAAAAAACTTTAAACCGAGAAGTACATTGTTTTAAAGTCATACTAACAGAAGGGTTTATTGGTTTTTGAATACCGTATTTACCCCAGTATTTAACAAAAGCGATATTTGATGGAGAGGTAACCTCAATAAACTCTTCGCTAGATTTGAATCTGCTCATCTCGACTGCCTAGTATACTGCTTTGACTACTTAGGTTTCTTTGAGAAATAAGATCATCAAATTTTAAAACTGTATTGAAATTTTTAGAGTTAAAGTATCTTTTTGTATCTTCAAAGCTTCTATTTGATGTCACAAGGGCAAAGTCTCCGCCCCAGGCACCAAGAGACTT
>Ga0115567_10002103_pt1 | contig 19778 bp, 31 predicted proteins | sample COGITO_mtgs_1204_2_FD_88679 | JGI IMG/M metagenome (GOLD analysis project Ga0115567, IMG submission 88679) | Pelagic marine microbial communities from North Sea - COGITO_mtgs_120412 | ecosystem: Environmental > Aquatic > Marine > Epipelagic | place: Germany:Helgoland, sampling site Kabeltonne... | reverse complement strand
TCGCCCTCCTACCACTCTGGTCCGACCATTCCGAGGTGACAGCACCCTGGAGGCACAACCTCACAGTTCGTCTCCGCCGCCCAGACCGAGGTCATGGTCCTCACTCCCTCCCAACCTGCTCTCTAGTATTTCACTCTGCAGCGTTCCGCTCGCCTCGCCCATGAGCATCTTGAAGGTCCCGACGATGGCCGGCTCGAACTGCCAGCCCACAGGCGTGTTAGGGGGGGCGGACGGCAGTCAGCTTGCGCGACGCGCTAGGGGAGAAAGAGGGGGAGCTAGGGAGGGCGGCACCTGGTGTCCCGCGATGATGTGTCCCCGCACGCAGTAGCGCCGCGGCTTTCCCAAGGTGAAGAGGCCGCGCTTTTCCGGCGCCAGCGTCACACCAGGCCGCACCTCACTTTCCCGCCGCAGCCGCTCCTCCTCGATCTTTCTCTCCTCCTCCTCTTCCGCTCGTCGAAAGTCCGGATGGTCCGGGTGCAGCGCCGCGGCCGACGCATTAGGAGCCGTGGCAGCTGTAGAAAGAGGCACCGCCTTCTCGTCTGTGGCCACATCATCGAGAGCTTGAAGTTGCCGGCGCTGCAGTTTCAACTGCTCCTCGATTTCAGCCCAGCCATCGATGACGTCAATGTCACCAAGGAACAGGAGATCAGACCAAAGCCCGACCCCCGAGCACTTTAGACGGAGAACTTGCATCCAGAAACGGTCCTTGCCCGCATCTTCAGAGTAGTAGATGTTCCAGCGCCCGCGCAGCACGCCACCCGTCAGGCCGTTGTCAGAGAGTCGGGAGAACTCATGCGTCGCAAATGTCCCGTTCTGGTGAAGATCGAGCTGCGCCGGGTCGCGTGCGCCGTGAGCCACAGGCCCTCTCAATGAAATCAGCGGCGGGGCGCGTTGCGCTGGGAGCGCAGGAGTGGGTCAGGGGCAAGAAATGCCTGCATGGAGACACGGTCGCCGTCGAGGGTGGCGGAGGCGGACCAGCAATCAGCGAATCGCGCCAGCACCGCTTGATCCGAGCGCCCACCGAGAGCGAAGCCTGATGAGGCGCGCGAAACCTTTTTTGGCGGTGGGCCACTTGGGGCCATGCCGAGACTCGCGCGGCCGACTTGCTGGCGAAGGGTGAAGCGTCCGAGCCAGTCGGGCTCCACTTCGCCGTCTAGCACGTTGCCCTTGACAACGGAGCCGTACGGGCCCTCAGCGTCTCCCTTGATGGCACCTGAAAAGGTCAGGATCGATCGCGAGTACTCCTGCCCCGCATGCCGGTCAATGACGATGGTCACTTCCTCGTGTTTCAGCCGCCACGAGCCGTGGGTCAGAAAGTACGCGTCCCCCATCTGTAGCCGCTCCTGCAGGGTCTGGACGCGGGCACTGACCCTCAGACCTGATCTTTGGGAGAACAGCACACTCTAGAAATAGAGTTTTTCAGCATGTATCACTGGTGTTGATGGGTCCATTGACATAAGGGCAAGGGCGTGCCTGCTCCTCTGTGTGCCGTGGAGGCGAGACGGAGCCGTCTGGGTAAAGCACCAGCTTGCTCGTCTTCTTCTCATCGTCCTGTGTCCATTCGACCTCCCATGTGCCCACTAAATCCCGCTCACCAAAGCCTTGTGCCTGCTTGGTTCGCGCAAAGCTTCAGTGTGCTTCCTCACTCAGGCTCTAGACATGAGGTCACGATGGGGCTCAGGATAACAGATCCCACTCTACTCACGACCAACACGGCACCGCAAGGTAGGGGCCGCTTCTTCTGGATGACATATCTGTGACATGGACTGTGCCTCTATGCCACCATCGCTGGGGCGTGGTCCTATGTTCCATGCTCTGCGGCGGCCCGCGCTGCAACGGGATGGTGTGGGACCTGGTTGCTTCTGTCAACATAGCCCTCCCAGCCCGGCTGCCTCTCCGATATCATGCTGAACCCCGCCCCAAAACAGCGACATTGCTTCCGCTGAATTGCATGCGCAAATGCGGCGTGCCCTCTAAGGGTTGCACTCATCAGCGGCAGTGGAGCAACTGCTGGGCTGGCGAAGGCAATGGCGTCTCGTCGGGGCAAGGGCGCAGCTCCGCACAGTGACAAGGCGGAGAGCGCAAGGATGACAACCATGGTGATAGATGCCATCACTGAGTTTGCGCCAAACGCGCTCAGTCCGGTCTGCGGGAAAGGCTACCGGCGCGTTGCAGCTGGCGCGCGCGTTGCGGCTCTTGCCCTGTGTTTCGGCTCGAAAATGGGCTCAATGGGTTGCGGTTTCGGGACACTCTCAGTGTTCCTACCTGTATACATTACATTCTGTCCCGCATTGAAGCCAATCAGATTGGCCTCCACTTTTGGAGAGCCCTCTACTTTTGTCATTGTGCGCTCGTCCTGATGCTCTCTCTTCCCGTTCAGCTGGGGCGTCTATCAGCACTCAGGAGGGCATAGCCCCAGCTGATAGCACGCAGCTAAGACAACCGGCACCCGCGTGGCAGCGGCAGCGTGCCGCGCGCACACCTCGTGTGAGGTGGTTCGATTTGTGTAACGAGACTCAGGTGGAATCTCCGTCTCTAAAAAGTGTCCCTATGATGGGACACACGATCCTATAATGGGCATCGTGCAGTACTTTCCCGCGAGACATGGTACTGATTGCTGCAACGGCCCCGTTAGGGGCCGTCACTCGTGTACTGTCAACATCCTCTTCCAGACCTTGAGAACCCACGCTACATTGCATCTCTACCTGTGGAAACTCTTTGCACGAGGGAACTGTGCTCCGGATATTGGGTCGTGTGACATTCATGATCTTGCTTCATTTTCCAACGAATAAGAGATTGAGGCCCCGCGACCGAACACGAAGCATCAAGATCTACGCCCTACTACTTACAGCCCACAGCTTCCTACATCGTAACCATGAGGGCAGCGCCCCCATTGAATAACCCCACCTCCGCCCCTGCCCTAATCGCCCAAAGACCCAGGCCCACACTCTCCCTGCCCCGGGTAGCCCAAACTGGATAGGCATCTGGTTGAACATCAGCCCTGGCCCCCTGTGAGCCCGGCCGTGTCAAAGACAACCCGATCGGGCCCAGCAAGAAGTCCAACCCCGCACCACCGCAGCCCCACGACCATGCCCTGGAAACCCTTCGCGCTATCGCTGGGACCAGAAGTATGACTGCATCTCTGTCACGTTTGGTGAGAGGCGCGCTGCAACCCCCCCCCCCCCGAACGCTCTGTCAGGATATCCGCTCGCAAGTGGGAGGGTCGTCAGTGTGCGGGGGCAGCAAAATGGGGAGGGCAGCCACGACGGGGGTGCTCGCACCTGCAGTGATATCGACTGCCTTGCGCTGCCACTTGTCAGCCGCCGCCAGGTCCCCACGCTTGAAGCGAAGGAAGCGTGAGTACCTGAAGGAACCGAGCGCTCAGTGCTTGGCGGTAGAAAAGGACTGGAAGGCACCCGCCCACAACACCTGTGCCTAGTGGTTTCTGCCCTTGCGACTCAGCGCTCAGCCCCAACCCATCAAGAGGCCCACAATAACGCCGCATGCAGTATGGTGCTGAGCGGGGCGTCATCAATGAATCGTCAACTGATTCGTGGGGAAGCGGCACGCGCGTGCCGCCCGAAGCGCACCAAGATCCGCCTCTTGTTGCGCAAGTCGCTTGCGCTCACACACCCCAGAACTGCATCCCTCATGCCGTACTGCTAAATGTAGCACACACGAAAGAAAATAGAGAGCGCAGCAAGGATGCGGCCAAGTGCGGGAAGGCAGCTGCGTCGCTCGCGGTATTCCCACGCTGGCAGCCACGGGGAGGCAACCGCACGAGCACGAGCCATGCTCATAGCGAACGGCACGCGAGCGACCTCAAACCATCAGGGGGCACGGAAACATGGAACACTACGCGGCTGCGCGCGTTCCTTCCAGGCAGGAGGCCTTGGGGCCGACGCCAAGCAATGGCCGCAACAGATGTGTGTACACAAACTCGTGCAAGCAGAACTGCCTTGCTCGGCCCCTTTAGCAAGAAAGAGGGGCCTGAGACAGGCGCAGGCATGATGAACGAGTGAGTACAGGTGGGTACTTACGCAGCCATGGCGAAGACGTCCGCCGGGACCTTCTCGGCAGCCTCGCGGAGACGCTCCTCCTCTGCATCCCGAGCTGGAGACGGGGTCGAGCGCGCGGCCTCCTGGTAGTTCGCAGTGAAAGAAAGCGGCTTTCCGGTGTCGGGCATCCTTAATCTACGTCGTCACGAGAGAATGTTGGCGTGGAACTGAGAAAGGTGAGGGGGGGCGGCTGCAGGCGGATCCCGATGCGTTCTCCCCCTCAGAGCTTTGTGGTTTTTCCGGGAGCGTGGAGGGCTGTAAAAATTCACGAGGATTGCCGGAGCTTCGATAGAGGCCAAAAGTAGACTACTCGGCCACAGGACAAATGTATGACACAGATATTTGTCATGTGGCCGTAGTAGCTGGACGCGCCAGATCGAGATCGGCTGACAAGTGCCTTGTCGCCTGTGTCCCAGCCGGCGTTCGGGCGAGATGGCTCCCAATGGTGGATCGGGGACCAGATCGCAGGACGATGAGTATTTTGACGGCATTCTCATTGCAACCGTCAACGCGGTCACAAGCCCCGAGAAGCTCAAGGACTTGATCTCGAGCGTCGAGGTCCCGGCAGAGGTACATCCTCACCCGACATCGTGGGCTCAGTTCCTGTTTCTTCCAGCGGTGCCAAGAAGTCAGACAACGGCCTAGCGCCTCGTGATTGTGTACCTAGGCGCTGTACGGTATGACGGCTAGCTGCTTTTCCCAACCGTTCCCCTCGCTTTTGATCGCCGGGCCCCTCCCTGGGTCCACCGAGCAACTGAGGATCATACCAGTTTTGAGCCACCCGTGGTGTGTTTCCCATAGCTTTGCCTCATTGACCGCATAGTTCCGTGGCTGGGCACGGGTCGATGTGTTCACCTGTCGGGTGCAACCATCTCTCCTGCTGTCAAGAGGAACCGGGGTCCTTGACTGGTCAAGCACGTTTCGGGAAGATGCGAGTGGAAGCGGAAGCACGCGCAATTCTTGTGTCGGATCCGATCAGATCCTTTCGTTTTGTTGGGGCAGTACTGGCCTCCCACGTTCTCTGCCTGCTTCGCACTGAACCCTGATCGGTTAGCAGAAAATTGCGCAGCAGCACACGGAGTCTCTTCCGGCTGTCCAAGACCTCGATTGGCTGGCAGATGTTGACTCGTCTGCCCCCAACCATATGCACATTCGCGCGCGTAAATGTTTTGCATCCTGTCTTGCCAGCTAACCTGGCTCAGCGGGCCCTGCGGGCAAGTGATTGGGAGTAGATTCAGAGCACGACTCTCCCTGAAGATGCGGCTTGGCGCAGATGGGCTGAAGGGGCTGAAGATGGCCCAGTGCCCGCGGGGGCTGATGAGGCTCAATTCCGCGCCCTCCGTAAGGTGCTCTCGCTCAAAGAGGTACTGCCCCTCAGCGAGTGGTTGATCGCAGGGGAGAGCGGTCCCTCAAGCGCCCGCGCTCCCCTGTCCCAAATCCTGAGCGCCCCCAGCTCTTCCGTCCGAGATCTTTGCCAGGGCCCATCGGGGCCTCTATTTCAGAGGCCTCGAGGTCGGGGCACTCTTCGGAATTCCATTCTTCTCAGAGACCGGCACCCTCTCATTTGGAACCCTCGGGGAGCCCTCGGCTTCTTCTCCCAATAGCGCGCGCTCGTTGACCCTCGCCGCAGTGCGCGCCAGCTGACTGGCACCGGTGCGTGCGGGGTGTGGCGCAGCTGAGCAACTGGAATTACGACATGTTCAAGGCAAGAGACGTTTCACGAGGGCATGCGCTGCTCTCGGTGTCGACGGGTGCGCTGCAGCACCTCGGGCTGTTCGAATCGTGTGGTATAGATCGGCGCAAATTCCATCGCTGGTGCCTGAGCGTGGAGAGCGTCTACAATGATTGCATCTACCACAACACGACACACGCAGCGGACGTGTTGCATGGCTGCTATGCTGCGCTGCAGCAGACGGAGCATCTCTCTGGGCTACTGTCGCACGACGATATGCTCGCTCTGCTGCTTGCCGCGGCTGTGCATGATGTGGGGCATCCTGGGGTGAACAATGCTTTTCTGGGGCAGGAAGACCACCCCCTGGTACAACGCTACGGCAGCGCCTCCGTGTTGGAGCACTTCCACGCGAACACGGGGCTCGCGCTGCTCGAACACCCCGCCCTAGCGCTTTTGGCACACATGGATGACGCGCGGCGGGCGGCAATCCGAAAAACGATCGAGACCCTGATTCTGCACACAGACATGGCGACCCACGACGCAATGTTGGAGCGCCTACGCGTGCGGATTTCGGGGCGTCGTGCCAACTTGCGGCTGTCAGAGAGTGCAGAGCGCCCAGCTAAGACAGTGCAAGTTAGTTCGGCAGAAGAGCCCAAGTTGATCAAGCAGAGGAGTGTGACGGAGTGGTCCCCCCCCTGCCCACCGTCGACTTATTCATACTCACCTTCGCACGTCCCGGTCCATGCTTGCCTGCCCAGACTCACGTATGCGCACAAGGTTCTTCAGCGCGCATTTACCCGGCGCCTGCGCGCAGGGTGATGCTCCCGGAGTACGAGTCCGACGGAGAGGAGATGCCTTCGCCACTAACGGGCGTGAGTGGGGCTGCGGCGAAGGATCCTGCGGCGGCGGCGGCTGCGGACACAGAGCCGCTACTTGCGATGCAGGTTCTGCTGCACGCTGCGGACCTGAGCAACGTGTCCAAGGAGTGGCACATCCACGTGCAGTGGACGCACCGTGTCCTCTCTGAGTTTTTCTCCCAGGGGGACCTCGAGCGCCACCTCGGCAAGCAGGTGTCGCCGCACTGCGTGCGCGACCTTCGCCAGGGTCGCACCAACCAGAAGCAATTTCTGCTCAAGTGCGTGCTGCCGCTGTACCAGCTGGGTATGAGAGCAGTCCCGCACGGCCGCCAGCATTTCGAGACGTGCATCGGACAGATGAAACTCAACGCACAGCGCTGGGAAGAACTCGGGTACTAGAGCGAGTGAGGATGGGCGCTGAATTGCTGTGCGGGGCTTGTGGTAAACGAGGAGCATTTTGTTTTGTGTGAAAAAACGTGAGGTGCATCACAACAGTACGAACATACACCGTTAAGAAAGCCGCAGCACAGCTACCGCTGCTCTGACCCTTCGACCCTTCGACTCCTGACTTGTGACTGGAGTCGAAGTTTGTCGATTTGTCCATTAGCCTCCGCGCAATTATGCCTTGACCTTACCGATGATTTCGTACTTCGCAAGGAAATAGGCCTCCCAATTTTCCAGGCTACCACGGATCGCACACCGCCTCAGCCGCTAATCGTTCCACAAGGAGGGACAGGCTGGCTGGGTCAACTGGAGTGGCGGTGTACCAGGTCTGCTCTTCGGGCGTGAGATCGTCGATACGCGGGTCCTGGTCATCTGGACGCGTCTGCATCTTGCCCAGCATCCGCGACGCGTCCTTGCCTACGCCGCCGCACACGCCGGTGCCCCCGTTCAAAACCGATCAAGAATGAAAAGCGCACAGGAAGAGTACACAACCCTGGCCCTGACCTAGGAGGCATGGGCCCCGCGGCATGCTGCTGGCGAAGGGGCAGCTCGCAAGACGCAGGGGTAGGACACGCCGTGAGAGCCCACTGCTCTCGGTGCAGCGTTTGAGGGCGGCACCCGCAAAAACGCCGTACGGGCCCTCTGGCCCGTACAGGTCTCTCCGACCCGTAACATCAAAGATGTTTTCCTTGATGACGACAAGGACCGCCTTGCTCAGATCGGTTCCGTCAAATTCCAGCAACTCCTGAGCCGTGTAGTCGCGCTTTTCCACAGGCTTCACCTCCACAGGCTCTGGCTCAACTGCACAGCACAAGCGCCCCACAGCTATCAAGCCCTCGCCCGCGCGTACTAGGTGTACTGTCGCTGATATCAAACCATTGCATGTTCACAGCGGCGGCGCTGGTGGCTTCTGTCAGCGCACAAGATCAAACAGGGACAGCGCCGCGATGTCTTACAGGGCCTCCGCATCGCGGCGCTGTCCCACTGTGCCACCTTGCGCATTTCTGGACCCCGACAACCCGTACTAGGTGCGCAAGAGTCCTGAAGGACACAGTGCAGCCAGAACGCAGGGGATGATAAGACGCGAGACCCGGGTTCGGGAATACCATGTTCATCCGCCTCAAACTTCTTGGGTGCCATCCACCTGTTTCGTGGCCAGCCACCGGTTTCAAAACGTCGTGCGTGCACACTTTTGCAGTCGGGTGAGACAAAAGGATGTTTCCCCAACAAAGGTGGCTGCGCGCTGGGGATGTGGGACACCGTAGAATCAACCATGCCACCCCGAGCGTCACGAAGACTGGCACCTGCGCACCCACACGAGATGTCACGCGTGGGATACGGATTTCAGAACATTGCCCAACACGCCAAATGTTGCAGTTCGAGGTTGTACCTCCTGGCCGCGAATCGCCTCGCGCAGCTGCTTCAGAGTAGAGTCTGCAGCCGCTGCCATCACTCGGGTGAAGGGGACGAGACCAAGGACATTTTCATAAGTCAACAACGGTCGGGCCGGCTTCCAGGACACAAACCAGGTCCTTGCGAGGTGGGATAAGACGTTCTGCGAGACAGACCATGAAAGCTGCCGTTCGCTCTGAACTGTTTGGGGGGGGCTGGGTCCTTGGCGAGAGACCTGTCCCGGCCGTAAAGGCTGGCAAGGTTCTGGTTCGAGTCAAGGTGGCAGCGTTGAACCCCATCGACTACAAGCTTCCGCGGATGGTGGCGGGAGCCGTGCCTGGCCTCGACGTAGCCGGGGTTGTCGAAGCGGTCGGAGCAGGAGTCAGCGAATTTTCTGTTGGCGACGAAGTCTTCGGCAAGGGAAGGGGAACAATAGCAGAGCTCTGCAGTACCAGCGCCAAGAATCTCACCAAAAAACCGCTGGAGATGCCCTGGGAAGTTGCGGGCGCGGCAAACACCACATTCCTGACCGCCTACCAGGCGTTGACACGGCACTCAAAGCTACGCCCTGGACAGTCTATCCTCATCATCGGCGCCTCAGGGGGGTCGGGCCCCTACGCTCTCACTGCGGAGCACCACACTGCCTCGCGCCGCACTGCGCCGTGCAGCTGAATGGAGGCGGTGTTCGACGCAGGTGCGGAACGGCCGGAATACAGATTGCGCGCAAGCTAGGGGCTGCCGAGATAGTGGCGGTGTGTTCTGCAGGCAACTTCCCTTTGGTACAAGGGTTGGGAGCAACGCGCTGTGCGGACTACGGCGACGCACAAGCCTATGACGCGCTTGTGGATGGCAGCCGCTTCGATGTGGTGTTTGATTGCGCGACAGGCTCTGGTTCCGGGGAGAACTATGACGCCGACGCGCGGAAGATGCTGGCCCCGGGGGGCAAGCGCGTTGCGCTCTCCGGCAGTAAGTCACCCGTTTTCTCGGCCCAACGCCCTGTCCAGCCCGCGCCACACTCGCGCGCCCAGCGCCCAGTGAAAACGCGCCACGCGCAGCCCCTTTGCAATGGATGAAGTGTCTGACGGGTCTTCAGTCCACCAGCGCGCCCTATTGGCTGATGACTACCGGTGAGACCCCTCCAGCTGCCGATGCGCCTCGAGGTGAGCCGCTTTACAACGCCGCGCCCCTGAGGCTGTGCCCAAGAGAGCGGAGGGCCGGCGCAGATCACAATGGCGCGGACCTCGCGGCGGTGACCAATCTCCTCGCGCCTCTCTCGCTCGCTGTAGACTCAGTGCACGACCTCTCTAACCAAGGCGTGGGTGCTGCGCGCGCGCGCGTGGCCTCGCGCCGCGCCCGCGGCAAGGTGCTCGTGCGCGTCGCGCCGTGAGAATGGCGCTACGCCGCCGTGCCGAGTGTGCAGGACACAAACAGGAGGTGTGCTGCTGGACTGATAGACAAACCCTAAACCCTAGATTGTGAGCTCCGTGCACAGCTGGAGAGGCGATTTGGCGCATGCGCAGTGAAGGGAAAGAGTGCAGCCATTTTGTTGGCCCTGAGAGTCAAAGCACATGCACGCAGCGAGCCCCCGCCTCGAGGTTATACCCCGCGTATCGCCTCCTTGGCACCTCCTGACGCAGAACCGCTTAGCTGATGGCATCGATAGTGGCACGCCCCTGGGCGCGGAGACGCGAGCACCGCCACGCGGTCGCCGACGCTCGGGTCTCGACCGCGGCGACGAGCTCAGCCGAGGTGCGCGCGGCACTGATGAGGCTGGGCTGCATCTCAGGCGCCCGGTCCTTCCACCAGTCTCCCCCTCGCACGTCCCACCCTCGCACCCGCTCCGTCTCCAAGTTTGTCGTCAGCCCGAGCGACGCAGATGTCCACTTCTCCGCTCCCCCCACCAGCCTCTCCTGCGCCACAGTCGCGGGCGAGGGCCACTCAGCGCGGTGCTGCGCCGGGCCGAGGGCGGAGTTGAGCGCTTGCAGCGGTCGCCATTTAGTTCCGGCTCTAGTCGCCAACTAGATCTAGCGCTAGTAGTGCAGACGGCGTTGTATCCGCGCCAGGAGGGATGTCAGCTTCAGGGTTTCCTGGCGCGGCTGGGGCACCGGTCCCGTGGTGCCTCGCGGGAGGGGCCCAGGTGGAGACTTACCGACTGCGCCGCCCTAGGCTCCCGGTCTCTCTCCCGCCCCTCTCGCGAGGGCTGATGCCCGCCGTCGGGCCACTCTGGACCGTCCTCGCTGCCATTCATGTTCCTTCGCGCCCACATCGCCGCCAGCACATCTTTCGTGGCGCCGTCCGCAGGCCCCGCGCGCCCGGCGTGCCGCGCGTCGGCCGCCGGGTCGCACACGCGGAGATAAAACGCGCGGGCCAAGAACGCCTTGCCGGAGAGGTGGCTTGTCCTCGCTGGCAGCCCCCGCGGCGACGCCACTGCCGCCCACACACACAGCGGCCGCGTCAGACGCAACGCCGCCTCGAGTCCGGTCACGGGGGAGGGAAAGGAGGGGGGCAGGACTCCCGTTGGCGCGGCGGGCTTGGGCCGCGTCGTACTCTGCCTTGCGCTTGTACGATACCTGGAGAAGAGTGGCGAAGAAGCCTGGCAGGGCGTGGCTGCGCTCAGCCGGGGAGCGGGGCGGCAGGGAGGCAGCGGCCAGGCGCAGCAGGCGCGGTGCGGCAGGCGCAGCAGGCGCGGGGGGAGTCACCTGGGAACTTGGAGAAGTGGGGGTGCAGGGCGTCGCGGCGGAAGCGCAGCAGGCGCGCGGGCTCGAGGGTCTCAAAGGTGCTCTCGTAGGCGTAGGGTTCCACGAGGCAGCGGGCTCCCATGGTGGCGGGGGGGCGCAGGACCCCGATGGGCTCCGCGTGCGTGCCGTTGACGCGCTTCTCGATGAGGGCGCCGTGGGTGAGGAGGAAAAGTGAGTCGCCCAGCGACCCCTGGTCCACCACCTTGGCCTGCGCGGGCAGCTCCAGCACCTCCCCCGCGGCCACCACCCGGTCCTGCAGCGCCACCGGTGCCCCCGCAAACACAGGAATCTGCACCACCTCCGCGTGCGTCGCGCGCTGCTCCGGCCGCGCGGCGCGTTCCAACAGGTACTCACCCGTGTCGGGGCGTGCGGCGCGCCCGGCCGCGCCGGACTCCTCGGGCCGCGGCGCGTGGGCCGCCACGCTCGCGGTGTGGAGGTCTGCGGCCGTGTCGTGCACCAGCCCCTCGGCCGCCCAGCGCTCGCGACGCGACTGGAACGTCGGCAGCTCGCGGGTGGCGGTCGAGCGCACAAAGATTTTGTCGCCGTGCCCCACCTGGATGTCCTGCTCCGTGAGGCAGTCCGACACGAAGCGCAGGATCAGGATGCGGAAGTTCCCCGCAGGCTCGGATTCGAAGGAGACGATGAGCGTCTGCGCCTCAAGCGTCTCGAGCTGCACCTCGATCGAGGTGCATGGCGCGAAGGGCGGGTTTGGCGGGTGCTGGCAGAAGAGCTTGAAGCGCTCGCAGACCGCGAGCGGGAGCGAGACCTTGGCGGAGAAAAAGGAGGACGCCGCCACCGGCGGATGCCGCGGGGAGCCGGCGCCGTCCTGCTCGCCAACATCCTTCTCGCGGACCGCGCGCCTGCCCCTGGCCTTGGTCCCCGCGGGCGCCTTGGCGCGCAGCATCGCGAGCTCGTCGAGCAGGCGCTGGCGCCAGCGCGGCGACGCGGCGCCTGCTGCGAGCGCCAGACGCCGGATGCCCGCGGCGGCCCCCGCAAAAGCCTGGGCGGCCGAACACTCTACGGGCTCCCCGCGGTCCTCCTCTCCCTCTGAAACGCTCACCCCTGCGCGCCTGCTGGCCCGCGCTCCGTCGCTCGAGGTCCCCTCGTCCGCGCCGTGCCCGCCCCCAAACTGCGCACGCTCTGCGGCGGCGCGTGCCTCCTCCCGCTCGCGGGCAGCGGCTTCGCGCGCACGCGCGGCCGCAGCCGCGCGCTCTGTGGTCAGCGCCGCTTTGCACTCGGCGAGGGCGGCGCGCGCGGTCGCAAGGCGCTCCTCGGCGCGGCGCGCTCGGCGCTGCTCCCACTCGGCGGCGGCGACGGCGGCAGTGAGCTGCCGCCGCTTGGCCTGCTCCTTGGGCTGCAAGTCGCGGTACGCCTCGCGCTCCGCGTCTACCTTGTGGCCCTCCTCATGCAGCTCGTTGCGCAGCATCTTCCACATCGCGTTTTCCCCGTACGTCTCGTGGTGCTTGTCCAGCAGCGACCGCATCCCCGCGACCTTGTAGGCGTGCGCGTCCAGCGCTGTCTTGAGCGGCGCCACCTGCGCGGCGAGCGCCGTGTGCATCAGGCGGAGCGCGTCCTGATTCCGCTCCGCCGCCGCGGCTGCCGCCTTGTTCTTGTCCCGGCTCCGCGCTGCCTCCTCCACGCCCTTGCGCGCAGCTTCCAGTGCATCCCGCGCCGCTTTCACCGCTGGCGCCTCGACTAGCTTCGCCTCAGGCTTGTCTGCCGCCGCGGCACCCGAGCGCCGCCGCCGGCGCTCCGCGCGCTCTGCCGCCTCCTGGCGGCGGCGGTGCGCGGCGGCGGCGGACATGTCGGAGAGCATGGCGTCGACCTCGCGCATGCGGCGCTGGGCGAGGGGCGCGGAGGCCTCCGACACTGCCGTGCCGCTCGGTGAGGCCGCATCCCCGCCCACCTGCCCATCCCCGAGTTGCTCTCAGCGCTCAATCAGCGCCAAGGAGGGCACGCTAGTGGCCCGCCGCTCCAGCCAACGGAGCGGCTACTGGCGCCAGTAGCCCCAGCGGCGGCTACGGCGCGAGAAAACTGGAGCTTTAGGGGTAGGGAAGTTAAGGGGGAGGGGCGGCCTACCTGGCGCGAGAAAAGAACATTTCGTCCGGCGGGAGACGCGAGGGGCACGGCGAGGGGTGCGGCGGCGCGGGGCGATCCAAGCACGCGATCGACGAGGGGCATCGTACGAGCGGGGGTGCCGAGGCGCGCAGCCACCGCCCGGGAGAGCCGCGCAGAGCGCACCGCGCGCTCGCCCGGCCCTCTGCGTAGCTCTTGCTCTGCCGGCTCCAGCGACCCCGCGGCCGCCGCGAGGGCCGAGTGCGCGCGTCCAGGAGATCCACGGCGTTCCGAAGCCAAACCGATTTCAACGTTTGAATCGAGAAATGCAACGCGGGAGGTGTAGGTGGGAGAACGCGAGCCCGGTGAGGTGGTTGCTGCGCGCGGAGGGCGGTTTGCAGGCCGCGAGGCGCCCGAGGGCGGCGGCGAGGAGTGGACGTCAGCGAGCGCCAGCCGCGCGGTCGAAGTGCGTGTAGGGCTGCGCAAGTGTGCTGCATTGTGCAGCTGATCCTGCACCATCGAGCGCGAAGCTTGCGCGAGACGCTCAGACAGCGACGGGAGTCCACAAGTTGACACAGGCACCGGGACCCCGTCCCCGACGTCGAAGCCGTCTGCGAAGCGTAGCGCGCCGGAGCCCGAATCGGCTGCTCCCCAGTACACGAAGATCGAGCCGTCGTGTTCCGCGCAGGGGTACGCGCGCACGCTTCTTGCGGCACCAGGGCCCAGCGCGTCCTGCTCGGGCCGCACCCGCAATCGACCCTCGCGGTCGAAGGCATCCTGCACCATGACCGTTCCAGACGTCCCATGCCCCTCCTGCGTGGACCCAATCCGCCGGGTATCCCGTGCGCGGAACACCACGAGGTGCTGGCCATCGTCGCCAGAGCTGAGTGGCGTCGGCGCCCACGGGCTCGCAGCGACACCGCCCGACGCAGAGCCGTCCTGCACCTGGTGGAAGACGTACTGCGGCCGTCCGTAAACAACATCCTTCGAAGCCAGCACACGCACCTTATCGAAACGGGTGTGCGGTGTGGCGCCGTTGGTCGACATCCCTGATGCGCTGCCGCAAAGTATGAACAAGCGGGGGTCAACACCGGAGTCGCTGCATGTCACCCACCAGCAGAGCCCAACGCTTGTTGTGTAAAGCATTAAGTGGAGCCGGCCTGGTGAAGACACCAGCCGAGGTTTGGGCCAGAGCGCGACGCGCGAGCTCCTAGGCGGGGCGTGTCCAAGATGGGACAAGAACTAAGCAAGACTATGCAGGTTCCACCCCAACACACCACATGGCTGCAGGGCGTGATGTCACGCACACAGCCAAGAGTGAAAGGTCTGCGGACCCTCGGCAGGTGCAAGCTTGCTGCGCGGATCGCAGGGATGGTGATGAGGATTCCGATTCCGCCGGAATTTTCAGCCGCTACGTGCGTGACAGCGTCAATGATCCGCGCAGCACGGCTTTTGCAGCCCAGGTTTCACCCTTGCCTGCATCGCCGGTAAACGCCTTTCTGTGCACGTTGCCGCTGCTGTGCGCAAAGGGCTGCCAATCATAAAGCAAGTGCGACTTTGCGTGGAACACAATACACGTACTTTGACGGTGCTGCCCGCTCCCCTCCAGGGCGAATGGCACGAGCGAAAGGGGGAGGGCAACGGTCTACTTGGCCTGGGGCTCAAGCCGAGGAAAGAGCCTCCACGCGAGCTGGGCCTAGATACTACCTTGGCAGGGACGACAGCAGCGGGTCAGGCAGGACCCGTCGCACCTGGTGAATGGGACGCGCCCGTGGGTGGCGAGTGGGAGGACGGCCAAGACGACGTGGCGGCGGCCTTTGCGGCGGCCGGCGTCCGCCCTCACAGGGTGCGCCACCCCGTCCCGTAATCGCCGAGCAGTACTGTACCCCCAAGAGGCGCACGATATTGCCCCTCGTCACGAGTGGCCGTCCATTGCGCTGGCTCCTGAGCTGACTGGTCTCACGTCTTCGTTTGTCAGAGAAGCGGTGGGGGAGGGGAATCGCCCCTGGCAGCGCTCGCCGCCATGCGCCGCCGTGAGCAGGGCGCGGCGGGCGCTTCTGGTACGCTCTCAGCACACGGAAGCCATGACGTCCCGTCCAAGGGAGACGCCTCCTTCGCCGCGCCCGCAGTGCGATTCCTCTCCCCTGTGACCCCTTCCACAGTGGAGCTGCCAATCGGCTGCCACGTCAAGTGGATGGTGCTGCGCGGCAACGGTGGGGTGCTGGCGGTATATTTATGCGCAGGACTAGAACTGAGACGCCTTGGGGCGGCAGAATCTGGACAACATGACTAAGGAGCAGCGCAAGATGTGGAACGAGGCGCAAGCACGAAAGCGGGCTGCAGGCAACGTCAAGATCGAAGCGGGCAAGGTCAGCAATGAGCGCCATATGTGGTGTCCTGCGGGTGTTGAGTGCTACTCACGCACGGGTGTTGGGCGGGCAGGCTGGGCACCGAACGGAAGAGCGGCAGAAGCGCAAGGCCGCGTCGACCACGATCCATAGCGCCGAGTATGAACTTCGCGAAACGGAACGAGAGCTCTATGTTATGTGGAAGCAGCAGGCAGGGCAGTTCAGCAAGTTCCGCCCCTCGCAAAATGGTGTGACGGAGGCGGAGCACAGGTACCACACAGACCTCAAGATCAAGAACCTTGTGACCTTCAACCGCAACCTCCAGGCGCCGGCCCCTCCGGCGCTTCTCCATGCCTCGTCGCCGGCCCCTTCCGCGCTTGACCTTGCACTCTGCGTCTATCGGCTAAGCTGGCGTCCTGCGGATCTGACAGCGCGAGGTCCACGAGCGGCGGATACCAACCGACGGCATATCGCCAGTGTCCTACAGCGGCGCCGAGAGACAATTTGCTGTGCGGTTGTCTCCGGGCAAGAAGGCGCTGATCCCTGCAGTCGTGGGCCACAAGAGCGACTTGCAACACATATCCACACTCGACTACGTGCCGCCCTGCCCCCGCCCCTCCCTCGTCCTTGCGCTGGGCGTTCTGTGCCGAGCGCCTGGCGCTCAACGTGTGCTCTTCGGGCGAGGGAGTAGATGGACCTCAAGGATCCCGAGCTTCGGCGAACGGAGCACGGCCACATGTCGTTTGCCACGCGCCTCACTGCAGATGAGGTTTGGCTGCGGCGTGCCCCGAAGGGACCCGGAACATGGCGTGGATCTATTCGGGGTGTGGGCCTTGCAGAGAGAGGATCCCTGGACTGAGAGTTTGACGGAGGTCGCGACTCACAGGTGCGGGAGCTGCGCAAGAAATTGCTTCACCACAAGGACGGGCACCATGATGCAATGGATGAGGTGGCACTGGGCTCCAGACCTCCTGAGAGGGGGCGGGGCTTGACTGAGAAGGCGCGCGGGCCTGTCCAGGTGCATGAAGAGTCCTCGCTGGACAAGGACCTGGTGATGTACAACATGTACCGAAAGGACCGGAAGATGCAGCGCGCGATCGTCGAGCACCGCCTCCGCAGTGCGCCGCCCGCCCATGCTTCGAGATCTTGGGCTAGACCGCTGATACGTTTGCCCCGGGACCAGCGGAGAAGGGTTTCGACGGCCTTCCCAAGGAGCAGATGGAACGCGAAGTGGACAAGGCCATGTGCGTCCGCCCCGCCCCCCAGATGAACGGTTCGAGCCGGAGGCGAGTCGCGGCGCAGGCGCGATAGGTCGCTGTGCAGTGCTTGATGCGGCCGTGCTCGGGCCCGCACTGTCCCCTGATCGGGGTATGAGCGTTGTGCTGAGAGCGGCGTTCTCTTCGAGGTAGTGCGGCCTACGAAAAGACGGTACGGGGGGTGGCTCGCGCAAGCGTCTCTCGCAAGGACGGCGCTCACGGCGACGGGCTTTCGTCGTCTCTGGACGAGGACTCCGAGGACGTGGACCAGGCAGCTTCGGCCGGAATTGGCGAGCAGCATGCTCTGCTCGCAAGTCTCGGAATACCTTTCCTCTCGCCCAAGACCCGCGAGGGTTCCGCAGCCGACAAATGAGCAAACCCAAGTCTCCGGTCCTGTTCTTTCGAGAGCAAAATTGATGAAATGAATTGTGCCTAACCCCAAACCCCTAAACCCTGGAATGGTAAGGCAGCGCCTCTCTCGCTCAAATCCAGCCCCGACTCGGTCAGTCAGAACTCCGCACTCGCGACCGCGCTCCGCCGATGACTCCCGAACCCCCCTTCTTTCGCTGTCTCGCTCACTCGCTCGCTCTCACTGGTTCAGCATCGGCACCCCCGTGCCCGCCCTAGCGCCCGCGCGCCTGCACAAAGGTTGGCTCCTGCGCAATGTGCGCGCCCTGCAGCACCGCCCCGCACTGCACCGACACGCGGCACACCGGGCACCGCGCGCGCCCGCGCGCGAAGAAGTGCTCCAAGCCACCAGTGAGGGACCCCGTCCCGAGGCGGGCCCGGGAGCAACCATATTGCTGCACCCTCCATGAGAGGAGATCAACGCTATGGGGCAAGCAACGACTCTCCGTTCTTCCTCGGGCAGCGTCTTGACGAGATTTTAATTGGCGATGATCCCTCGTCGGCAAAACGGGAGTTGTCGCAGCTCGGATGGGCAGCTGCGCGGCTGGAGGCCCACAGCCTCGTCGCAGGTGAGCGGAGCTTTGCTGGATGGGGGTGGAGCATCCCCTCGCCTACTTCCGTCACCCTCCGTGCGATGGCGGCTCGTCTCAGCTGGGCAGTTTTGAGCGTGCTAATGCTCACAATCACGCGTGGCAGGTTCGGCAGCGCCAAACGCGACGAGGAGGGGCCCGCTCGACTGCAACGTAGAGGAGCCGTGGGCGGCAGCAGTCATCAACCACACGGTGACGGATGCTGTACGAGATCTCGAGGGACTGCGGGAGGGGCTCCGCCGGCTGAAAGCAGCGGAGTTGGACCTTGTCGGGCAAAGCCAGCTGCTTGAGCTCGGCAGCGGCACCAGTGCTCGGCTGCTCGTCGACACCCGGCGGCGTCTGCGCGCGCTTCAAACTGCTCTGCGGAAGAAGTCATGCGAGATTTCGGGGGCACGGGCAGTAGTGGATGCGGCGCGTGGGCGAAGTGCTCAGCTGCTGCTGCGGCAGGCGGGTTTAGACGCTACGGCCTCTGGCGGACAGCATGCCCCTCCGATGGGATCGGAAGACGAGGTCCTCTCGGTGACGCAGCGCGCTTCCATGCGCCAGGCGATAGAGCCCTTCGTGGAGCGGGCGCTCATACGCACCGTCGACCGATGCTCGGCGCGCCTCTTTCCTGTCCGAGGTCGCGGCGACCTGCTCCGGCAGAGTCAGCAAGCGGCACTCTCTGGACAAGTGCACGCTGGCAAAGAGGAGAGCGCGCGCGGAGAGGAGTGCGCTAGGGCCGAGCTGCTCGACGAGGACTCGCCTTCGTCTCCAGGGAGCAGCAGTGAGGACCTGGAGGCGCCTCAGGTACCGGACCCCGCACCGCGAGCGCAAGCGGGTGTCGGGGCGCTGCGGAACTTGCCCGCGATGGAGAAGTTTCGGCGACTTCGCGCGCCCTCGGAGGCGGCATTTGTGGCGCGGGTACGGTGGGCCAACCTGTGCGGCGGCGCGTGGGACAAGGCGACGACGGATTCGTGCGCACAAAAACTGCCGCAGCACAACCACGAGGTGCTGCCGCTCCTGGCGGGCGCCGCGGGGCCCGGGGCGTCGCTGCACCTGCCGCTCACGCTCGTGTTGGCCGGCGGCCGCGTCTCGTGCGCGCTGGTGACGGACGAGGAGGAGGCCGGGCAGGCGCCCGCGCCCCGCGTGCGGCGCGTGGCGCTCCTCGAGGGCCTCTCGGCGTCGCAGCTCGCCGCCGAGCTCCCGCGCCTCCTCGATGGAAGGCCCCACGCGGGTGGTCGCCCCGGCCTCGCCGAGTGGGTGGTCAAGCGCTGCTCTCCAGGGGGGCGCGGTCCGCCGCTCATGGCGGCATGCGGCCACGGCAGCGACCCAGGAGGCGCAGAGGGGATGGCCAGTATGATTTCGCGGTGTCGGCCGGCGAGGGCACGGGTGCGTGTGCCCAAAGGTGCTGTCGGGGACTGGAACGAGTCGGCAATGCCCGTGAGCATGGCGGACCTGCAAGACGTCGTCTGCGCCCTTGCTGTCGCCGAGCCAAGCACGGTGAGCGCATTCCCCCTCCCGGGTCAGGTTCTGGGCGGCCCTCAATCGCCAAACGGGCAAGGAGGTGAGCGGAGAGGGGCCGGCTGACAGGCGGCCGTGCTGCCTAAACCCCTAAACCCTGAACCCTAAACCAGGCGACCGTGCTGCAAATCTTCGTGCCAGCGGGCGCCGGCCGGGCGGAAGTGCTCCGCGTGGCGGCGCGCTTCGGGCGCACCGGAGTTGCAGAGGGCAAGGCGCGGGTGGAGCGGTGCGCGGTGCTGAGCAACTTCCTGCCCTACGAGGAGGCGCGGGTGTCGGGCCTGGAGCGCCCACTGCGCGCAGAGCGCCGCCTGGGCCTCGCGCTAGAGGAGGCGGACGCGATGCTCACCTCACTCGTGCGCGTGCTTCCTGCCCGCGCCATCAGGCGCGGCCTCCGCGGTGCGGGCGCGGAGGGAGACGCTGCTGCAGTGACCGCCGACGCCCTTGAGTGGCGCCGCTG
>Ga0115567_10002102_pt1 | contig 19787 bp, 20 predicted proteins | sample COGITO_mtgs_1204_2_FD_88679 | JGI IMG/M metagenome (GOLD analysis project Ga0115567, IMG submission 88679) | Pelagic marine microbial communities from North Sea - COGITO_mtgs_120412 | ecosystem: Environmental > Aquatic > Marine > Epipelagic | place: Germany:Helgoland, sampling site Kabeltonne... | reverse complement strand
TAGCAGGTTGTTGGGCAAATGAAAAAGAAATACTTAAAAAACAGAAAATAATGGATAAGGGTAGTTTCATGATGGTTTATTTTAAAAGCTTGAAATTACTGAAATGTCACGGGCTTGCAAAATTTTTGTTTTGTTAAAAATCCTACGGCTTCAAAATATTCATAATTTGAAGCATGAAGTGTTACTATAGTGCCCTCTTTAAACGTATAATTTGTATTTTTGAAGAAACTGAAACATTAATTTAATAAGAAACCTACGTAAGTGGGAAATGCATATGAAATATCACCAATTAGACCGAAACCTTTTTATAAAAAACCGTAAGAACTTTATGGCTAAAATGAAGCCATCGAGTTTAGCGGTGTTTAATAGCAATGACATTTATCCGATAGGCGCAGACAGCACGATGCCTTTTCAACAATCCCGCGATATTTATTATTTGAGCGGTGTAGATCAAGAGGAGAGCATTTTAGTTATGTTCCCAGATGCCCCTAACCCTGATCATAAAGAAATCTTGTTTTTGAAAGAAACAAACGACCATATTGCCGTTTGGGAAGGTGAAAAACTAACCAAAGAACGTGCGTTAGAGGTTAGTGGAGTTAAAACAGTGTATTGGCTTAAAGAATTTGATAAAGTCTTTTATGAAATAATGACACAAGCAGATACCATCTACTTTAACACCAATGAACATTACCGTGCGAATGTAGAAACCGAAACAAGAGAAGATCGCTTTATAAAAGCCACCAAGGCAAAATTCCCAGCACATTCCTGGGCAAAGAGCAACCCTATTTTACAGCGACTGCGTTCAGTTAAAGACAAAATTGAGCTTGATATCTTACAACACGCTTGTAACATCACAGAAAAAGGGTTTAAACGCGTGCTTGATTTTGTAAAACCAGGGGTTTGGGAACACGAAATTGAAGCCGAGTTTATGCATGAGTTTTTGAGAAACCGCTCTAAAGGGTTTTCTTATACCCCAATTATCGCCAGTGGAAATAATGCCAACGTACTGCACTATATAGAGAATAATCAACAATGTAAAGACGGAGACCTCATCTTAATAGATGCGGGTGCCGAATACGCAAATTATAGTAGTGATATGTCACGTACCATTCCTGTGGGTGGGAAATTCACAAAACGTCAAAGAGAAGTATATGATGCCGTAAACCGGGTTAAAAACGATGCGACTAAAATGTTGGTGCCCGGAACCCTATGGAAAGAATACCATGTAGAGGTAGGAAACTTAATGACTTCAGAATTAATTGGGCTCGGACTGCTAGATAAAACCGATGTAAAGAATGAAAATCCAGACTGGCCCGCTTATAAAAAATATTTTATGCACGGTACTAGTCACCATATTGGGTTAGACACCCATGATTATGGTATTTTATGGGAGCCGATGGAAGCGAATCAAGTCTTCACAGTAGAACCTGGTATTTATATTCCGGACGAAGGTTTTGGAATTCGTCTTGAGGATGATGTCGTTATCCAAGAAAAAGGAGAGCCTTTTAATTTAATGCGAAACATCCCGATTGAAGCTGACGAGATTGAGGAGTTGATGAATTAGTACCTCGGTACAATTTCGCAAAAAAACGAAATCACTCGGCAACCTTTATTTTAGCTTTAATTTTTAAACTGTTAACAATTAAACCTGTCAAGTTTTTAAAACTTGACAGGTTTTTTTTAATGTTATTTCTTTAGGCGCTGTTGTAGAATAATGTGGGAAATGATGTTATCTTTTAAGCTTGTATCTGTTTGATTTAACTTTCAACATCCCTCTAAATCTCCCTTCAAAGAGAGACTTTTAGCTCCTTCCCTTTGAAGGGAAGGTTGGGATGGGATGTTTTACGAAATTTTTAATGAAAACCCACATTATTCTACAACAGCGCCTTTCTTTAAAACAGGTTGCAAAAGATTAGTCAAAAGAAAAACTAAAAATGCTGGTAGCACCCACGCTAATCCTTCATTTGCAAAAGGAATTGTATTTTTAATTCCGTCAAGCGTTCCTTCGGCAACAAAAAATTGTAGAAAATCTGGAATACTAAAAAGAAGCGTAGTAATGACCACTGCTTTAAAAACGATCGCAGTGGCATATTTTTTTGGTAGGGCATTCAGTAGAATAAGAACAATGGTAACTGGATAGATAAACATAAGTGCTGGTAGGGCAATATCGATGATAAAGGCAACATTAAATTGACCCACTAAAACACCAATAACGCAACCTAGAATACCGGTTATCACATAAGCAGGTTGTGAATTTCCTGCTAGCCCTTTTACAAAATCTGCTGTACCCGTTACAATACCTACCGCTGTCGTAAAACAAGCCAAAGCCACCAAAACTCCTAAAAACACGGTACCTATATCACCTAGTGTCTGAGTGCTTAATTGGGTTAACAAATCGGTTCTATTTGCAACTTCAAGTACACCACTATTAAAAGCACCCAAGGCAATAAGGCCACCATAAATTAAGAACAGCCCAATCCCTGCTATAAGGCCAGCACGGGCAATCATTTTTTTCTTTTCTTCATAATTATATTTCCCCTGTAATGCAAACGAGATAACGATCACACCTCCTACCACAACTCCGCCTATGGCATCAAATGTTTGATACCCTTCTAGAATTCCACTGGTAAAAGAATTTTCGAAAATAGACGCTCTTAAAGGCTCAATTTCAGCAAAAAGACCAATACCTATAATAAGGAGCAAAATCAAAATAATGAGTGGTGTTAAATAATTCCCTATCAGGCTTAATATTTTAGTCCTGTTTAACACAAAAACCAAAACTAGACCAAAATAGAGCATACTTACCCATAAAGACGATAGCTCAAAATAGGGCTGAATCGCCATCTCATACGTTACCGAAGCCGTTCTAGGAGACGGTAAAGCGACCGAAATCGCATAAATTAAAATGGCATATACTAAGGCAAACCATGGCGAAACTTTTTTTGCAAAATCCAATAATGTGCCCTGCAATCTCGCATGACCGTAAATAGCTAAAATTGGAATAACAACTGCCGAAATTAGAAATCCGATTAAAACAGGCATCCAACTTTCACCCGCATTGTAGCCCAGGAAAGGAGGAAGTATTAAGTTTCCTGCACCAAAGAACAAAGAAAATAAGGCAAATGCGGTAAGGAGTGTTTGCTTAGTAGTATTCATAGGTTGCCTAGAAAGGGGATTGTTTCAGTTAAATTATTGCTTTCTTTGTGTATAGAAATACCGAAGTCATCACCATTAGTTTCCGAAGATAGAAAAATGATTTATCACTACAACGACACAGCTATATTTTATGAAAAACAAGGCCAAGGACCTGCCTGGGTCTTACTGCACGGATTTCTGGAAAGCTCTAAAATGTGGAACCAATTTGTTCGTGATTTTTCTGAAAATCATACCATCATCACTGTAGATTTACCTGGACATGGAAATAGCGGTTGTGTTGCAGAAATTCACACCATGGAGCTCATGGCAATAGTTGTCAATGCAGTTTTAGACCATTTGCAAATAACGAACGCTACTTTTATAGGGCACTCGATGGGTGGTTATGTATGCCTTGCTTTGGCAGAAACAAATTCAGAAAAAATAAATAAATTGGTTTTATTGAATTCTTCCGCCAGCGAAGATAATCAGGAGCGAAAAGAAAGTAGAAATAGAGTATTGCGCATCATAAAAACAAATCGGGAAGCTTTTATAAGTATGGCAATTACCAATCTTTTTGCTGAAGAATCACGGGCGCAACACAAAAAAACAATAGCCACTTTAAAAGGAGATGCCTTGAAATTTCCTCCAGAAGGTATCGTGGCAGCTATTAAAGGCATGAAAACGCGAAAGGATCGAACTGCTGTTTTAAAAGGACTAGAGAACAAAGCCTATTTTATTTATGGCGCCCAAGATCCAATAGTGCCCCTATCTGAGATTGAAAGTATCACCAAAAATACAAATGCCACTTTATTTAAAGTGGAAGGAGGCCACATGAGCTGGACGGAAAGTTATGTTAAAATTAACTATTTTTTACACTTAATCGATAAAAAATAGCTCTTTATCGTTGTAATTAAAAAAAATTGTTATATTTAGCCTAACAAAAACTCAAAAACATGTCAAAAAACTCCTCCAACCATTCCGTTTTATTATCGGGCTTGGTCTGTGCCACTATCGGCCACAGCTATTCCGTTTCCCGTAAAATCACAAACCATATTAATGAATATAAGTGCAGTACCTGCGGTAGGGAAGTCACAAATAACTATACTGGGAAACTAGAAATTCTTACCCATAAATTAAAGGATGTAAACTCAAGTGTAGCTGCTTTTTTTCAGAAAAAAACAAGACGATTATCTGCATAATTCTGCAAATATCAAGCGATTAAACTGTAAAATACAAGGGCATAAATTGATCAAGATTAAGTCTGAAGACGTCCAACTCAAAAATTTTGAATGTGCTCATTTTAAACAAGAATTCACTACAGATGGGTATGGCCGTGTGGTAAAACTTACCAAGTTTTGGTAAGAAAACAACAAGCTGTTTGAAAATTATTTTAAGCAGCGTTTCCTATCGTAACTATTCTTCCTCTAAAGCATTCCATCCTCTTGCTACCAAAGGTATTTTTGTATTCGCTCGGGTAATCAAATGGGTTCCTTCTTTAACATCTGTTATATGACCTATGATAGATAAATGAGGGTTGCCTTTAATTTTTGGAAAATCTTCTGGAGAGACCGTAAATAAAAGTTCGTAATCCTCGCCCCCACTCAATGCAATGGTAGTACTATCCAGGTTAAACTCCTCACACACTGTAATTACTTGAGGGTCTAAAGGTATTTTATCTTCATACAAATTACAGCCAACAGTACTGTTTTTACAGATGTGTAGAATTTCAGAAGAAAGACCATCACTAATATCGATCATTGCCGTAGGTTTCACTTCAAGATCTAAAAGAAGTTTAGCAACATCCCGGCGCGCTTCAGGTTTTAGTTGGCGCTCAATTAAATAAGAATACATATCCAAATCGGGTTGTGATTGTGGGTTTACCTTAAAAACTTCTTTTTCACGCTCCAGCACCTGCAAGCCCATATAAGCGGCTCCAAGATCACCCGTTACAACAAGAAGATCATTTTCTTTAGCACCATCGCGGTAAACAATAGCCTCTTTATCTGCCTGACCTATCGCCGTAATACTTATAAGCATTCCCGTAGTAGACGACGTTGTATCCCCACCTACAACATCTACATTATAGATTTTAGCAGCAGTTTCTATTCCTGCATAAAGTTCTTCTAGTGCCTCCACAGGAAATCTGTTGGACACAGCTATAGAAACTGTTATTTGGTGTGCGGTTGCATTCATTGCATATACATCGCTCAAATTAACCATCACAGCCTTATACCCAAGATGTTTTAACGGCATATAGCTAAGGTCAAAATGGACCCCTTCGACCAACATATCTGTGGTAACAACAATTTGTTTGTTTTTTTCTGAAGCAATCACCGCGGCATCATCACCTATTCCCCTTATTGTAGTTTTTTGCTTGGCATCAAAATTCTTGGTCAAATGATCTATTAGACCAAATTCACCTAATTGAGAGGCATTTGTTTTAGAGGTATCCTTATCTTCTATCATTACTCATTAATTTGAATGCAAAAATAAGGGTTCAAAAATGGATTATTCCTTTTCACAGCAAGAATTCTTTAAAGTAAGCACTAAAAGTAAAAATTTGGTGTTAGAGACTAAGTATTAACACGAACAATTAATTTTTTTGATATTTTTTTCGATATTTTTGCGTTCTTATGAAAAAACTACCTTATTTCCTGGCATTAATATTATCAATAGTGATAATTTCATGTAAATCTGATGATAGTGAACCAGACATGTCTTCAGATGATCAACAGATGACGGATGATGATGGTGGCCCTCCACCTATTTTGAGGACAGCACCATGTGAAGCCGGATTAGCAGGGGATTTTCCTTGTAACGATTATGATCTTTTATATCGGTTTACTTTAAGCGAATTAGGAGCTTCCGAAGGTAATGACTCTTGGGGTTGGACAGATTCATCGACTGGAAAGGAATACGCGCTTATGGGATTAAATAATGGGGTTGCTTTTGTAGATATTTCAGCAGAAACACCCATCTACCTTGGCAAGCTTCCCACCGCAACGACTTCGAGTTCATGGAGGGATGTTAAAGTATATAATGATCATGCTTTTATAGTAAGTGAAGCTCAAGGTCACGGAATGCAGGTTTTTGACCTCGCTAAACTAAGAAATGTGGAAAACCCTCCCGTCAATTTTGCCGCAGATGCCAATTTTAATGAATTTGGCAATGCGCACAATATTGTTATAAATGAAGATTCAGGCTATGCATACGTCGTTGGAAATAGATCCTCATTTAACGGAGGTCCTATTTTTATAAATATTCAAGATCCAAAAAACCCTGTTGGGGAAGGTGGTTATCAAATGGATGCCTATAGTCATGATGCCCAAGTAGTTACGTATAGTGGACCAGACACTGATTATACAGGAAAAGAAATTTTAATTGGCAGTAATGAAAATGAAGTTGTAATTGTGGATATTACCGATAAAGCAAACCCAATAAGCATCTCAAGCATTTCATACGGACAAGTAGGTTACACCCATCAAGGTTGGTTTACAGAAGATCAAGCCTATTTTATTTTAGGTGATGAAACAGATGAACTAGGTTTTGGGTTCAATACAAGAACGATCATATTTAATTTTACAGACCTGGACAACCCATTTTTATCATTTGAATATACTGGCAGCACTCCTGCAATTGATCATAATGGTTATGTAAATGGCAATCTTTTCTATATGGCGAATTACAGTGCCGGTATGAAAGTTTTTGATATCACCAATATCGCTGATGGCTCGATGACAGAAATAGGATCGTTTGACTCTTATCCATCGAGTAACTCTGCATCCTTTGATGGTGCTTGGAATGTATATCCGTATTTTGAAAGCGGAAAAATCATCATTAGCGATATCAACAGAGGATTATACATTGTAAAGAAAAAATAAATTAAATCCATTTGAAAAATGAAAAAATTATTACTCCCTATCTTACTATTTACATTTATGCTAACAAACTCGCAAACCCCATGTGAAAATGGTATGGCGGGTGATTTTCCATGTAATGGCTACGATTTACAATCGCGCATAACACTCGGTGAGATGAACGCTAATGCTGGAAATGATTCTTGGGGTTGGACTGACCCAGACAATGGAAACGAATATGCACTTATGGGTCTCGATAATGGATTGGCTTTTATTGACATTTCAAATCCTGTAGCCCCTATTTATTTGGGTAAATTACCCACACACACAGGAAGCAGTGCTTGGCGAGATGTAAAAGTGTATAGTAATCACGCTTTTGTCGTGAGTGATATAAATGGAAACCATGGTATGCAGGTTTTTGACTTGACAAGGTTAAGAGATGTTGCCAACCCACCACAGACCTTTACCCCAGACACACATTACGACGCCTTTGGGAGTATACATAACATTGTGATTAACGAAGACACGGCTTTTGCCTATCCTGTTGGTGGCGACAGGAACGTATTTCCTTTTGGAGGTCCTATTTTTTTAGATATATCAACTCCCACAGACCCACAGCCTGCTGGCACCGGTGGCTATGCGATGGATGCCTACAGCCATGATGCGCAAGTGGTAAACTATAACGGGCCAGATGCCGACTATAATGGAAGGGAAATTTTAATTGGTAGTAATGAAGATGAAATTGTAATTGTTGACATTACCGATAAAAATAATCCAGAGCGTATTTCTGAAATAAGTTATTCAAACGTTGGGTATACACACCAAGGTTGGTTTACCGAAGACCAACGATTCTTTATTCTGGGTGATGAAACAGATGAGTTGGATTTCGGCTTTAACACTAGAACAATTGTATTTGACTTTCAAGACTTGGACAATCCTCAACTATCTTTTGAGTATACCGGGCCAACTGCAGCAATAGACCATAATGGGTATGTAAAAGGAGATACGTATTACATGGCCAACTATACAGCTGGTTTAAGAGCTTTGGATGTAAGTGACCTAGCAAATGGCAACATGACTGAGATTGGTTTCTTCGATTCTTTCCCAGAAAGCAACAGCGCCAATTTTAACGGTGCTTGGAGTGTTTATCCTTACTTCGAGAGCGGTAATATCGTAATAAGTGATATCAACAGAGGTTTTATATTAGTAAAAGACCCAGCTTTTTTAGGTTCTAACGATATTGCTTTTGAAAACGGCCTATCACTATACCCTAACCCTACTAATAATAGTATCAATATCAGCTCTGCTACGGAAGCAATAAATACCATAAACATTGTTGATATTACTGGAAAAATATTGTATACAAATACTAACATAAATACTGCTGAAACTTCGGTAGATGTTTCTGCCTTCTCAACAGGCATTTACTTTGTAAACATCAATGGAATTGTTTCAAAAAAGATTATTAAAAAATAACCTCTTTGTAATTTCACTTGATTTTAACGACAATTAACTTTACAACAGCAACTTTTAACAAGATGATTAAAAGTTGCTGTTAATTAACGCTTACATTGCTGGTATTAAATAACATACAATTATATGTTGCTTTAAAAATCCAACATAATTTCATACATTAAACTTAACTATGATAGTTCTATCCCTAAAATCTATTTTTAAAAGTCTATTACTTTCCTTTTTCGTCTTCAGTGTAATTTCGTGTAGTGAAGATGAAAGTACGCCTATTGATGAAACTGATGATGGTCAACAGCTAGAAACAGAATTTAATCTAGACTTCGTTAAAACCCTCGGTGGGAATAATGTGGACGATGCCGTTAGTGTTGTAGAAGCATCAGATGGAAGCTATATGATTTTAGCAACTACCGAAAGTACTTCTGGTGACGTAACAGGTAAAACTACCACCGATAAAGACCTATGGCTCGTAAATGTAAGCAAAGAAGGTGCTATCATTTCGGACCGTACCTATGGTGGTTCTAAAGATGATATCGCAAAAAGCATGCGGAAAACTCCAGACGGTGGCTATATTATTTCGGCACAGAGCAGAAGTGACGATGGCGACGTTTCTAACAATGAAGGTTTTTTCGATTTTTGGATTGTAAAAATCAATAGCTCCGGGACCATACAATGGGAAACCAGTTTTGGCTTTTTGGGAAGTGACCAAGTGTTTGATGTTATACCGACGAAAGACGGAGGCTATTTCGCCACCGGCGTTCTTGATGTATCTGCTAGCAATGGGCAAGGTAATGCAGGGAAGTCAGCCAACCATTCTGGTGGTGATTATTGGGGGATTAAAATGAATGCCTCTGGAGCGTTGCAATGGAGCCGATATTATGGCGGTAGCTTTACAGATACAGCACATCGCGTTATAGAAACTAGCACAGGAGACTTTATTATTATAGGATTTTCAGATAGTACAGATTTTGATATTTCTAATAATATAGGAGCTTATGACTTTTGGGTCATTAAAGTATCTGCTACCGGAGATCTTATCTGGGAGAAAACCTTTGGAGGGTCTGAAATTGACATAGCTTACGGTATTACCGAAACCAATGATAATGGTTATTTAATAGTAGGAGATACGCGTAGCAGTGACCAAGACGTTTCTGAAGCCAATGGTAATGCCGATACTTGGGTTGCAAAAATTAGTGCTGAAGGATTACTCATATGGCAAAAATCTATTGGTGGATCAGAGTTTGATTCGGCTAGGAGTATTTTTGCGATGGCAGATGGTAATTTTGCCATTGGTGGTAATACCAGAAGTGCCAATGGTGATGTGGAAGCAAATAAAGGTCAAAATGACGCTTGGGTAATAATTATAGATGAAAACGGGACTTTGCAACAACAACTTACCTTTGGAGGGTCTAGTTTGGATTTTGGAAATGATATCATTCAAACGACCGACAACTCGCTTCTTCTCGTAGGAAATACTGAAAGTAATGACCTTGATATAGAAACAAATAAAGGAATTAAAGATTTATTGATCATAAAATTAAAACAGTAAGCAATTTTAGTAAAAATTGAGAAATGAAAAAGATTGGAGTATTATTTATGGCTTTTTTGGCCATCGCTGCTTGTAACAGCGACGATGACAACAATACGCTTCAAGAAAACGTAAATGTTGTTTTTAATTTTACACAAAATTGGAACGGAGACGAAATTAAAAATTCAGATTACCAGACTACGGCTTACGTGAACGCCAATGGCGAAAGCATAACGCTTTCTAAAATCAACTATTTAGTTTCAGATATCACCTTTACTTCAACGGAAGATGGAACTGTATATAATTCTGAAGACTATAATTTAGTACTTGCGCGTGAAGGTGAAAATGTAACCTTTTTGCCAAATATTAAAATACCTCAAGGAAATTATACCGTATCTTTTACTTTTGGTTTTGATGATGAAGACAATGACAAAGAAAATGGCTATCCTGATTTAAATTCACAAGATGGTTTCTGGAACGTACCCGCCCCTTTAGGTGGTGGATATCACTTTCAACGTATTGAAGGTACATATGTAAATAATAATAGTGAAACCACCAACTTCCAATTTCATACCGTAAGAGCCAATAAACATACTACATTGCCTCCTGGGTCTGGAACCCTCGAAGAATTAAGAGACACTTCTTTTAAAGTAAATCTAGGTGAAGTTACTATACGCAATAATATGACTGTTGAAGTGAAAGCTAACATTGCAGAATGGTTTAAAAACCCTGTAACCTGGAATCTAAATACTCGATACCAGGTGCTAATGCCAAACTTTCAAGCACAGTTAGACATGAATGCTAATGGTGCTTCTGTTTTTAGTTTAGGAGAAATAACCCAACAAGAGTTGTAAATAAAATGAGAAAAGCTTGCTGTATATTTTTTGTTACTTTGTTTTTGCTCTCATGCTCAAGTGAGAACAAGAATGATGAGGATGAATATACTGCAACACCTTTAGCGCTCAACATACCAGCCCTATTTGAAACCAGTATTCTCCCACCTGTTATTCCGGCAGATAATCCACAAACTGTAGAAGGTGTTGCACTAGGTAAAAAATTGTTTTTTGACTCAATTCTATCTAGAGACAATACACTAGCCTGTGGAGACTGTCACCGTCCTGAGAATGCTTTCTCAGACCCACGCCAATTTAGTGTTGGCATTATTGGTGAGGAAGGTTTTAGAAACTCGATGCCGTTACAAAATTTAGCCTTCAATTTCAGAGAAAAATTCAATTGGGATGGTAGTGCGAACTCATTGGAAGATCAGATGTTTGAGCCTGTGACAAATCCCATTGAAATGAATAATACATGGCCAAATGTAGAAAGCACGCTTCAACAGAATAATGAATATCCACAATTATTTGAGAATGCCTTTGGGACCACAGTTATCGATTCAACCTTAGTTACCAAAGCTATTTCTCAATTTGTAAGAACTTTAATTTCTGGCAATTCGAAATTTGATAAATTTGTAAACGATAGCGGTACTTTAACACCTCAAGAAGAAAATGGACTGAATGTTTTCTTAGATGAAAGCCGTGGAGATTGTTTTCACTGTCACGGTTTGCCAAGCAGTCCGCTATGGACCGACAACGCTTTTCACAATAACGGTCTAGACGCAACCATAACAGATCGCGGTCTTGGAAACGTAACAGGTGACCCGAGAGAATTTGGATTGTTTAAATCCCCTTCATTAAGAAATTTAGCCTATACCGCACCCTATATGCACGATGGTAGGTTTACAACATTAGAAGAAGTAATAAATCATTATAGCGAAGGGCTAGTTTTTTCAGAAACTATTGACCCCCTTATGAAGGCCGTTAATCAAGGAGGCGTTCAACTCACAGAAAGTGATAAAGCAGATCTAAAAGCCTTTTTACTTACGCTATCCGAACCCGAATTTACGACCAACCCAGACTTTCAAAAATAAATTTTTTAAGTACACTACCCGTCCTGTTTAAGGTATTACTAATACTTATGTTAGCATAAGCTTAAATTAGAAGGGAACTATGGTAAAACGTAGTATTTGCCGTATATTTGTACTCTAATATTAGACATAAATTTATGTTATGATTACAGTTAGTGAAAATGCTAAATCCAAGATTGCACAATTAATGACCGAAGAAGGTTTTAATGTGGCAAGTGACTTTGTACGCGTAGGCGTCAAAAGTGGCGGTTGCTCTGGTCTATCTTACGAATTAACGTTTGATAACGTTTCTGGAGAAAATGATAAGATATTTGAAGATCACAATGTAAAGATCGCAGTAGACAAAAAAAGTTTTTTATACTTAGTTGGAACCACACTAGAATATAGCGGAGGTCTTAACGGAAAAGGATTTGTTTTTAATAATCCAAATGCCAATAGAACCTGTGGTTGTGGTGAAAGTTTTTCACTGTAGCCAATACAACTAATTTCTGAATTCAATAGCAAATTATGAGCAAGTACACAGAAGATGATTTAAAGAAAGAACTCGAGACCAAAGAGTACGAATACGGATTTTATACTGATATAGAATCTGAGACGTTCCCTGTGGGATTGAACGAAGATATTGTACGTGCTATTTCTTTGAAAAAGGAAGAGCCGCAGTGGATGACAGATTGGAGACTTGAGTCCTTTAGGGCGTGGGAAAAAATGATTGAGCCAGAATGGGCCAATGTACATTACAAAAAGCCTAGTTTTCAAGATATCTCCTATTACTCTGCCCCTAATAAAAAACCAAAATACGATAGTATTGATGAGGTAGACCCTGAACTACTAGAAACGTTTAATAAATTAGGGATTTCACTTGATGAGCAAAAAAAACTAGCAGGTGTTGCCGTAGATATCGTTATAGACTCTGTTTCTGTAGCAACAACTTTTAAAGATACTCTAGCTAAAAAAGGAATTATTTTTTGTTCTATTTCTGAAGCGATTAGAGAACATTCAGAACTCGTAAAAAAATATCTGGGTACCGTTGTTCCACAAAAAGATAATTTTTATGCCGCGCTCAACAGTGCTGTATTTAGTGATGGTTCTTTTTGCTATATCCCAAAAGGCGTTCGATGCCCTATGGAGCTTTCAACATATTTCAGAATAAATCAAGCCGGAACAGGACAATTTGAAAGAACCCTTGTCATTGCAGATGAAGGTAGTTACGTAAGTTATCTCGAAGGATGTACAGCACCTAGCCGTGACGAGAATCAATTGCATGCCGCCGTAGTAGAACTTGTAGCTTTAGATGATGCTGAAATTAAATATTCAACCGTACAAAATTGGTACCCTGGAAGTAAAGAAGGCAAAGGTGGTGTCTACAATTTTGTTACTAAACGTGGTATTTGCGAGAAAAATGCAAAAATATCATGGACGCAAGTTGAAACAGGAAGTGCTGTAACCTGGAAATATCCTAGTTGTATTTTAAAGGGTGATAATTCTATTGGTGAGTTTTATTCTATTGCCGTTACCAATAATTTTCAACAGGCAGATACTGGGACTAAAATGATTCACTTAGGAAAAAACACCAGAAGTACTATTATCTCAAAAGGTATTAGCGCTGGTAGGTCACAAAATAGCTACCGCGGATTAGTAAAGATTAGTCCAAATGCTACAAATGCACGGAATTTCTCTCAATGTGATTCCTTGTTAATGGGGAATAATTGTGGCGCCCACACGTTCCCATATATAGAAGCGAAAAATAAAACAGCTCAGGTAGAGCATGAAGCTACTACAAGTAAAATAGGAGAAGACCAGATTTTTTATTGCAACCAGCGTGGTATCGATACCGAAAAAGCAATTGCATTAATTGTAAATGGTTTCAGTAAAGAAGTTCTTAATAAATTACCTATGGAGTTTGCCGTAGAGGCGCAAAAATTATTAGAGATCAGCTTAGAAGGTTCTGTAGGGTAACTAAATTTTAAAAATGAAAATGAAAAAATTTCTTTTAATCGTATGTATGGCAGCCACCCTATTGGCATGCAAAAACAAAGAAGTAAAAACTGATGAAACGGATGCCGTTCTAGAAGAGGTTTCAAATAACGATGTCATTGAAGGCGAATTTATTTACATCGCAGACGGCGCAGTGTTAAAAGGACCAAATTTTATTTATGCGGTTGCACTAGATGACAAAACAAAAGAATTAGCAGATAAAGTAGCTCCTGTAAAAAATGACGATTTGGATATGGTTTTAGTTAAGGTAAAAGGAACCTTGGGACCTAATCCGTTATTTGAAGAAACAGGAGAAGGATGGGAACAAATGTTGACCATCACAGAAATAGTAGAAGTTGGCACAGCACCGGTAGAAGCCGATGTTAAAATTGGAAAAAACGAACAATAAAGCATGTTACACATTAAAAATTTACACGCAAGTGTAGAAGAAAAAGATATTTTAAAAGGGGTTAACCTAGAGGTAAAGCCTGGAGAAGTTCACGCAATAATGGGCCCTAATGGTTCTGGTAAAAGTACCTTGGCTTCTGTGATCGCAGGTAAAGAAGAGTTTGAGGTGACCAAAGGTGAAATCACTTTTGAAAATGAAGATATCTCAGCGTTAGATCCAGAAGAAAGAGCACACAAAGGTATTTTTCTTTCGTTTCAATATCCTGTTGAGATCCCAGGCGTTTCGGTGACAAACTTTATAAAAACAGCGATCAACGAAAACCGAAAAGCAAAAGGACAAAAAGACATGCCTGCCGGTGAGATGCTTAAAATGATAAAGGAAAAAGCAGACATGCTAGATATTGACCGTAAGTTTTTATCGCGCTCTTTAAACGAAGGGTTTTCTGGAGGTGAAAAAAAGCGTAATGAGATTTTTCAATTAGCCATGCTAGAACCTAAGTTGGCCATTTTGGACGAGACCGATTCTGGTTTGGATATCGATGCACTTAAAGTCGTTGCTAACGGTGTGAATAAATTAAAGAGTAAAGATAACGCGGTGGTTTTGATCACGCACTATCAACGATTACTAGACTATATTGTTCCAGACTTTGTCCATGTTTTAATTGATGGTAAAATAGTGAAATCTGGATCTAAAGAATTAGCCTACGAACTAGAAGAAAAGGGCTATGACTGGATTAAAGAAGAATTAGTAAAATAAATTCAATCACCTCGATACGATTTTCGTGTCTCAAATCAAATGGCAGCCTTATAATTTGCCATTTGATTTAAATAGTGGAATTTGAATATTGGAATTTAGAACAACATGAGTTTAAAAGATAAATTAGTATCCTCTTATATTGCTTTCGATGATCATTTGGAAGATGACTCTCCCATACATGAACTAAGAAATCAAGCGATCAAAGATTTTGAAACTGCTGGGTTTCCTACAAAAAAAGATGAGGATTGGAAATATACTTCGTTAAATGCATTACTAAAGAACGACTATAGTATTTTTCCGAAGCAAATAGAGCGCACTATAGAGTTTAAAGAGGTGAAGAAATACTTCCTGCACGATCTAGACACCTATAAGTTGGTTTTTGTAGACGGCGTTTACAGCTCTTATCTTTCAGAAACCACCCACGACAAGCTTGATGTATGTTTACTATCTTCAGCGTTAAATAAACCGAAGTATAAGCCTGTTATCGAAGCTTATTACAATAAAATAGCCAAAAGCGATAGCCTTACTTCATTAAATACCGCTTTTGCAAAAGAAGGTGCCTATATACGAATCCCTAAACATAGAGAGGCAGACAAACCTATCGAAATTATCAATTTTTCTACCGGGAATGAAACTGCTGTATTATTACAGCCGCGTAACCTTATTGTGGTCGAAGAAAACGCCCATGTCCAGATTATAGAACGGCATCAAAGCCTTTCAGAAAACGCAGTTTTAACCAACGCCGTTACAGAGATTTTTGCTGAAAAGCGTGCGTACGTAGATTATTATAAAATTCAAAATGATAATGCTGCTGCTTCTTTAATAGACCATACATTCGTTTCTCAAGAACGTGAAAGCAATTGTAGGGTGCATACCTTTTGTTTCGGCGGAAAGTTGACACGTAACAATTTAAACTTTCAACAAAGAGGGGAAGGATGTAATTCTACATTAAACGGGATTACCATCATTGAAGACAAACAGCATGTGGACCACAACACATTAGTGCATCATGTTGCTGCAAACTGTGAAAGCCATCAAGATTATAAAGGTATTTTTGCCGACTCTTCAACAGGTGTTTTTAATGGTAGAGTATATGTGGAGCGTGAGGCACAGAAGATTGATGCCTTTCAGCAAAACAACAACATCCTTATGGATGATAAAGCCACGATTAACTCGAAACCACAATTAGAGATTTTTGCAGACGACGTAAAATGCTCTCACGGCTGTACTATTGGCCAACTTAACGAAGATGCGCTCTTCTATATGCGTGCCCGAGGTATTGCAAAGAAAGAAGCTCGAGCATTGTTAATGTACGCTTTTGCCAATACGGTTCTAGAGAGTGTAAAAATTCCAGAATTAAAGGCGCGTATCAATAAATTAATAGCCAATAAAATAGGCGTTAATTTAGGGTTCGACGTTTAACATTCACTTTAAAATATAATTTTTCATGGAATTCGATGTAACTACCATTAGAAAAGATTTCCCCATACTGCAACGTCAGGTGAATGGATATCCATTGGTATATCTCGACAATGCGGCTACCTCACAAAAACCGCAGGTTGTAATCGATTCTATTGTTGCGTATTACAGTAATTATAATGCTAATATTCATCGAGGTGTGCACACACTTTCGCAAGAAGCCACCGATGCCTATGAGGCAGCTAGAACAAAAATACAGGTACATTTTAATGCCCAGTTTTCACGTGAAATCATTTTCACTTCAGGAACGACGCATAGTATCAATCTAGTCGCCAGTGGATTTTCCTCATTGCTTTCTAAAGGAGATGAGATTATCGTTTCGGCTTTAGAGCATCACTCAAACATTGTTCCTTGGCAGATGCTTTGCGAAAGAACGGGAGCTGTTTTAAAAGTCATCCCAATGAATGAAGAAGGGGAGTTAATTATTTCAGAATATGAAAAACTACTTTCTTCAAAAACAAAACTGGTCTTTGTAAATCATATTTCGAATGCACTTGGAACCATTAACCCTATTAAGACTATCATCGATAAAGCGCACGCAGTAAATGCTGCCGTTTTAATAGATGGCGCCCAAGCATGTTCACACATTAAACCAGATTTTCAAGAACTGGATGTAGATTTTTACGTAACCTCGGCCCATAAAATGTGCGGTCCTACGGGAGTTGGAATTCTCTACGGAAAAGAAGAATGGCTTGAAAAACTACCACCCTACCAAGGGGGTGGCGAGATGATAAAAGAAGTTTCTTTTGAAAAAACGACCTATGCCGGCTTGCCTCATAAATTTGAGGCTGGAACTCCTAATATTTGCGGCGGAATTGCCTTTGGTACAGCCATCGATTACTTAAACAACATTAGCTTTGATGCTATTAAAAAGTACGAAGACGAGCTTCTCGCTTATGCCACCGACGAACTTTTAAAGATCGAAGGGCTTAAAATTTACGGTACAGGAGACTCTAAAACGTCTGTTGTCTCTTTCAATATTGAAGGGATACATCCGTATGATATTGGTACGATCGTTGACAAGTTAGGAATTGCAGTTCGCACGGGACATCATTGCGCCCAACCCATTATGGATTTTTATAAAATTCCGGGTACGGTACGGGCATCATTCGCATTCTATAATTCTAAAGAAGAAGTTAATAGTTTGGTTAGTGCCGTAAAAAAAGCGAAATTGATGCTAACTTAAAATTTAAATTATGAAAAACATAGTCCTATTATTCACCGCTGCACTTTTTGCCATAACCACAAGTTGTGAAGAAACCAAAAGAGTTTTGGACGTTGCGGGTGACGTTCAACTTTCTGGAACCTATACCGTGACTCAAATAAATAGCAAAGCCTCTACTGCCCTTAATGCTGATGAACAAACGTTAAGTTTTGCCGCATTAGATCGCTCTATAAGGGGAAACACAGGTTGTAATACTTTTTTTGGTAATTACACGATTGACTTGTATGCGATCACTATTGGTGAACTGGCAGTAACAAAAAAGGCGTGTCCTGCTTCAGTAATGACACAAGAGAACAATTTGTTAAGTGCATTAAATAATACCGGCTCCTATTCTTTACAGGACGATACATTAACACTTCTGTCCAAAACAGACAGATCGGTTTTATTGACTGCAAAAAAACAAAAAACAGAATAAATTTTTTATGACAATTTCAGAAATACAGGAAGCACTAATTGATGAATTTTCTCTTTTTGATGATTGGATGGAGAAATATGAGTACATGATTGATTTAGGAAAAACGCTCCCTAAAATTGACGAAGATTTAAAAACGGAAGACAAGCTTATAAAAGGGTGTCAATCTAAAGTTTGGCTCAATGCCGAATTAAAAGATGAAAGCGTAATTTTTACGGCAGATAGCGATGCCATTATTACTAAGGGTATTGTAGCAATTTTAATCCGCGTTTTTTCTAATCAAAATCCTCAAGCAATTTTAGACGCAAAATTGGAGTTTATTGACGAGATTGGTTTAAAAGAGCACCTTTCACCTACTCGCGCCAATGGACTGGTCTCAATGATAAAACAAATGAAATTATATGCTGCGGCTTTTCAAATGCAGTTAAAAAATTAAAGAAATGGCAACAACAGATATAGATACTACAGAATTAGGAGAAAAGATTTTAAAAGTAATAAAGACCATTTACGATCCAGAAATTCCAGTGGACATATATGAATTAGGGTTAATTTATGATGTTTTTGTGAACGAAGACCGGGAAGTAAAGATCTTAATGACCTTAACTACTCCAAATTGTCCTGTGGCAGAATCGCTGCCGCAAGAAGTTGAAGACAAAGTTAAGTCACTTAAAATGGTGAAAGATGCCGAGGTTGAGATCACCTTTGATCCTCCTTGGACTCAAGAGTTGATGAGCGAAGAGGCGAAGTTGGAGTTGGGAATGCTCTAGCTTCGGTACAATACCGCCCTTATGGGTCGGTATCCCTCAGCTACCTTGGATTTGAAAATGATATTAAAATTATCGAAATAAATTTGTTTACGGAAGACTGAAAACCAAGGGAACTTGGTGGTTGTATTGTAGTTTTTGCAACTTTTTTCGGTACAAAAACTAAATTACTTTGCGGAAGACTAAGTTCAAATGAGCGAAGAAGTAAAATTAGTGTTAGGAATGTTATAAAAAACCCTTAATAGTAAGGATTTTAATGAACATTGATGAAGAAGCACTTTAAGAAACAACCATGGAAAACGAAATCATAAATAGAGTAGCAAACAGTAAGCTGATTACTTTCGATCTAGAAAGTTTTTACCCAGCAGGTAGGCGTGTTCCTTTTGATATCTCCAGTTGGTTATTGGAAGGCATTGTATTGCGGGAAAATGATTTTAGAGAAAAAGCAGAATCGCACGATTGGTCGCAATACCAAGATTGTTTTGTCGCACTTTTTTGTAGTACAGATGCCATTATCCCAGGATGGGCTTACATGTATCTTTCCCTCAAGTTATCTCCGTTTGTAAAAAAAGTAACCGTTGGATCACTTGATGAATTAGAAACGGTCCTTTTTTCAGAAATTATTGCAAATATGAATTTTGATGAGTTTAAGGACAAAATGGTCATCATAAAGGGTTGTGCTCATAAACCAATACCGCAAAATGCCTTTGTACTACTGTCACAAAAACTCCAGCCCTTGGCAAAAAGTATTATGTATGGCGAAGCCTGTTCTTCGGTTCCATTATTTAAACGAAAATAGGTTGATAGTCAAAACATTGTGTCGTTTCGTCGAAAATTGAGTGATTATTAACTAT
>Ga0115567_10002101_pt1 | contig 19792 bp, 19 predicted proteins | sample COGITO_mtgs_1204_2_FD_88679 | JGI IMG/M metagenome (GOLD analysis project Ga0115567, IMG submission 88679) | Pelagic marine microbial communities from North Sea - COGITO_mtgs_120412 | ecosystem: Environmental > Aquatic > Marine > Epipelagic | place: Germany:Helgoland, sampling site Kabeltonne... | reverse complement strand
CTGGCACGAGTGGATGGCCATGCAAGTTGGGTTAACAGTAAAGCCCTAGAAATAGCTGGGATTACTAAAGATACACTCGACCCACCAGGTGGTAAAATTGAACGCAATAAACAAGGTGTTCCCACTGGGATCCTGATAGATAATGCCATAGATTTATTATACAAACATTTGCCTAAAACCTCTGAAGCTACCTTATCCTCTTATTTGAATGCTGCGGGTGTACAACTACTTTCTGAAGGGATTACCAGTGTGCATGATGCAGGTATTAATAAGGCGGAATATGACTACTTTATAAAACGTGTGGCAGAACACTCATTGCCCGTGCGTATTTATCCCATGATTATGGCGACATCACCAGTATTGAGGACGCTATTAGAAGCAGGCCATGTGCAAGATCAATACGACTGGTTATCCATCAGAAGTGTCAAAGCATACGGCGACGGTGCTTTGGGTAGCCGTGGTGCAGCATTATTAAAACCCTATTCTGACGCCCCTGATAACTCTGGCTTGTTGCTAACCCGAGAAGCTGACTTCAAACCGCTATTTGATTTGGTTTTAGGCCATGATTTCCAACTTAACTTTCATGCAATAGGCGACAGAGCCAATCGTTTGGTCTTAGACCAGTTTGCCGACAGTTTTAGTCGAATTGGTGGGCAGTCTTTACGTAACCGCGTTGAGCATGCACAAGTGATAAATGTTGACGATATTCCTCGCTTTAAGGACCTGAATATTATTCCTTCCATGCAGCCAACCCATGCAACCAGTGATATGAATATGGCCGAAGACAGAGTTGGCGCAGATAGGTTAAAAGGCGCTTACGTATGGCAAACATTTTTAAAACAAGGCTCACCTGTGGCTTTCGGTTCTGACTTTCCGGTTGAGTTGTCAAACCCATTTTTTGGATTACATGCCGCTGTTACAAGACAAGATCGCAACAACTCACCAGACAAAGGTTGGATACCTAGCGAAGCGGTCACCGTTAAACAAGCCTTCCGAGGTTTTACTTTAGATGCCGCTTACGCAGCTCATCAAGAGAAAATATTGGGTGGCTTAACAGTAGGGAAATGGGCCGATTTTATTCTAATAGACCAAGATATTTTTACTATCTCACCACAAGATATTTGGAAAACCCAAGTGCTGGAAACATGGATTGCGGGTGAAAAACGCTTTACAAAAGCACCTTAGTTTCAATATTTAGATTAAGAGGCCAGATTTATTATTTTGAATTGAATTTTGGCCTCTGCTGCATAACACAACGCTTTTATTAAAAGTGCGTAAAGAAGCGTTAATACACAAACTGCAAATGCAGGACCAAAAGTATGGCTAAATACTTCTGATTCGATATTTGAAGCCATAGCAATTGCTCCGATAATGACCCCAATCCAGCCCATTAGCATATTCATATTACCGAATGTAGTAAATATATGTTTCGCCGAATTCAACTCTGCTTTGTTTAGGTGTAAATTTTCACGAAACAAAAGCCTAAAAGCATTGCTGCGGGATTGTTTTTCGCTGCTAGCGAAAGTGAGAATTAGGGCTGGTGGAACCACGATTAAAAATGACGGCACATTCACAAACATCATTATCTCACCACTCATTACCATGGCCATTAAGGTCATGCCGACAAACACTATTATTCCCAGTAAAAACATGATTAACCCTCTTTTTGTTTTGAATAAAAATTGTAAGCCGGTACGCAGAGCTTGACGGGCATACCAGTAGTTCGCTTTTAACGGGGTGTGCTTCGCTAGACTTAAATATTCTTCTGCCAAATCACCTAAGACTGGATCTTTTAAATCTTTAGGTAAGGTCCAATGTAGAAATTTCTCGAGTAGTCTTGGGGGATTCATATGCTGCACACTTTATTTGGAGTTGAAAAACTCAAGCCTCGCCACATATTGGTTAGCGCCTCTTTACTACGTTTAAGCGCATTTTGACCTTGAGCAGTGAGCTTAAAGTATTTCTTCGCACGACCACCTCTTTCTGGCGTTACTTCTCCCACTTTACTGGTAAGTAAGCCTTTTTTTTCTAACCTTTCTAAAGTTGTATACAAGGCACCAATTGTTACATCGCGTTCAACGGCATCTGCGAGTAATTGGCGAATGGTGCTGCCGTAGGCATTCTCACCTAGCTTAAGAATGGACAACAAAACAAATTGCTCAAACTCCCCCAAAAATTTTTCTTTATCTGACATGGTAAACCGCAACTGGCAATGCAATAACTACAATGTAGAATATATAAAAATAAAGTCAATATATTTTATTTTGTAGAGTAAATGAATTCACTTTGGAATGGCGCAGATAAAACCATATAAACACAATTTTGCATATTGCCGGGAAAGGGTACTTCTGGATAATCTGTTTCAATAAAGCCCAATGATTGATAACACTGGTAAGCCACAATATTGTCTTTGAACACAAATAATGAGGCGCCTTTGGCTGATTGCTCTAAAAAGGCTTGCTCAAGTATTTTTGTAATTAATACTTTGGCCCAACCTTGACTTCGGTGTTGGGGATTAACGGCGAGTCGTCCAAGATGATGATGTTCTAAACGCCTATAGTATTGACCAAAGGCTACTAGTTGTTGTTTATCATTGAGCAGACAAAATGATTTGAAATGATCTGCTATTAAAAGTTTAAGAAAATTTCGGTCAGACATGGGGTAGGTCATCTTTGGCCCTCCCCATGTGTAGATTTCTTGATGATTGTTAAACCAATTTTTTACCTGCAAATACTGTTGTTCTGTAGGGTAGCTTAGTGTCATTGGTTTAGACTTGCTGGTTACTGACCGGTATAAAGAGTGGTGATCCATTTCTCTTCAGTGATAAAATCCCACGCCCATGCTGTGTATTTCTCGCCTAAACCTTGCTTCACTGCATCTTCAACACTTACGCCTTTGTCTTTCATGGTTTTTACCATGGCTGCAGTGTCGACAAGCATATCTAAGGCTTTTTGATAATCGGCTTTTGTCGCTAAGTTGCCGTGGCCAGGGATAATTTTTGTATCGTCTTTAAGCATGCCGAGCAGTTTAGTCACATTCTTAATATATCCAGCAACCGTGCCACCACCTTCTAAATCAATATACGGAAAACGTCCTTCAAAAAACAAGTCTCCTGGATGTAAAACATTGGCGTCTTCAAACCAAACCACGCTGTCACTGTCGGTGTGGCCAGCAGGCATATGCATAACTTTGATAGTGTCGCCATTAAAATGAAAAGTGATCCCTTGTTGGTAAGTAACCACTGGCAATTCGCTATGAGAATGTTCTGCTTTATCGGCTAAGCGTTTGCGCACATTGTCATGGGCAAAGATAGTGCTACCTTGGATTTCTGTAAAGTAGGCGTTAGAACCCGTGTGGTCACCATGGTAGTGAGTGTTTACCACATACTTCATAGGTGTTTTAGCAATCTCACCAATAGCCGTGGCTATTTTTTCGGCTAGTGGTGCAAATTGATCATCAATGATGAGGATACCTTGTTCACCAGCTGATACGCCAATATTGCCGCCCATTCCCTCTAACATATGCACAGAACCACTCACATGTTGACTCGTGATTTCAGTATTGGCCCACTTGTCTTGTGCAAAGAGTGAGCTAGCTGAAAAAAGTGTGGTAATCGCAGTAACTAAAATAATTTTGGAGCCCATGGATATTCTTCCTCAGTTAATAATAAGTAAGTCTAGACGTTTGTACCTACTAGATACAAACTATGTGGCATATAAGATCTTTAAGATAACTCGCATGTTTGAATTTACAAAACGTATTAGCTTTATTTTCTTTGTGCTCAGTTTGATAACTGCGTTTTACATTAATTTTAGTGTAAACCCAACTTGGGTTGAAACCCAGTTGCAATACCAAACATATAACAATGAACTAGGAGAGTTGGCATATCGTGCAAGTGGCGAAGAGGTGCTGATTAATAGCCCTGTGCCTTATATTGAGTCACCTCTTAGGCAAGCCGCATTAGATGAACAACAAACCCAACCCTCCATTTCACAACAGTGGGTATTAGAAAGTAGCACAAACAAGGTGGTATTACTGAAAGCCGATTTTCATTTCGGTATGTGGTCATTGCTGCCTGCATTAGTTGCTGTTGTTTTGTGTCTAATGACGCGTGAACCCTTAGTGGCTTTATTTGGCGGCATAGTTGTTGGTGCTGTGATGTTAGGACGATTTGATATCACTCATGAGGTACTTATTCCGAATATCGCAACATCGAGTGCGGCGTCCATTTTGATTTTGTATCTATGGTTGCTGGGAGGCCTAATGGGCATGTGGTCAAAAACCGGTGCGGCACAGGCCTTTGCTGATCATATGAGTCAACATTATGTAAAAGGCCCACGCTCAGCCAAAATAATCACCTGGTTTTTGGGTATAGTGTTTTTCCAAGGTGGCACCATGAGTACAGTTTTGGTTGGCACCACGGTTAAACCCATTGCAGACAAGGCTGGGGTCAGTCACGAAGAGCTTAGTTACGTGGTCGACTCTACTGCGTCACCAATTGCGTCAATCATTGCATTTAATGCTTGGTCTGCTTATATACAAGCTTTTTTGTTTATTCCAGGTGTGGCATTTTTAGCCACTGAAAATGACAGAATAACGTTCTTTTTTGCCAGTATTCCTTTTAGTTTTTACGCAATATTTGCTGTTTTAGGCACCTTGTTATTAAGCCTGAATATTACAACTTTCAGTGGTTCACCGCTTAAAAGAGCAATCCAACGTGTGACTAAAACAGGTGAGTTAGACGCGCCTGACGCTTCACCTATTAGTGCCAAAGAATTACATGAAAGCCAAGTTCCTGAGGGATATTCAGCCGACAGGTTAGAATTTATTTTACCTTTGGTGAGCTTAATTATCATCGCAGTTGGTTCTTATTTTGTGACTGGTACACCACAAATTCACTGGGCATTTTCCGGGGCATTGTTTCTGTCTATTTTTATGGCGTTGGCTAAAGGAATGGCGCTCAAACAAGTAATAGATGGATTTGGAAATGGCCTAAAAGGTGTGGTCGTGGCGTCGGTCATTTTAATGTTTGCTTTGACTATTGGTGTGCTGAGTAAACAGTTGGGCGGGGGCATCTATTTGGTGGAATCCTTGGGTGAACACATACCTTATTGGTGTTTACCCATCATTTTACAACTTATGACCATGCTTATCGCTTTTTCAACTGGTACCAGTTGGGGCACTTACGCCATTGCTTTCCCCTTAGGATTGCCTTTAGCTTGGACTATTGCTCAGAGCCAAGGTTTAGACAACCCAGAACTGTTTATGATGGTGTGTTTCGCTACAATTTTGAATGGCAGTGTTTATGGGGACCAGTGTTCACCTATATCTGATACCACTATTTTGAGTTCTATGACCACAGGTTGTGATCTGATGGATCATGTTAAATCACAAATTGTACCTGCCACTTATGCAGCGACAATGGCTGGGATGTTGTGGACCACTACGGTATGGTTTTTTGCCTAGTATTGGTTTTAGGTTTGCTTTTACATCCAGAAAAGTACTAGTGTTAAGAACTTTTTAATTAATATTAAAATGCTTTGAACCAGTGATAGTTCAATTAAGTTACTTGTTGGGACAGTTTACTTTGTATGGCACGAGCTTTTTCAAAGCATTGATAAAACTCTGCGTCTTTAAATGGTTTTAAGAGATAACCTGTACATTTGACTGTGCTCATAGGTTCCTCGAAATGACTAAAAGCTGTGATAAAGATAATACTAATGTCATCTGGCAATCGTTTGGCTACTTCAATACCATTTATATTAGGCATTTCGATATCTAACATGACTATTTTGGGCTGATATTGTTTGGCTATCTGTAACGCAGACTTTCCATTGTTTGCTTCAAACACTCTGCCTATTCCATCGCATTGTGTTAATAGATATTTAATCGTTTCCCTTGCAAGTTGCTCATCGTCAACAATTAGTATGTCAAACATTTGCAACACTAATGGGGATGGCTAAGGTAGTTTCAAAAAAGCCTTCTCGGTTGGTGCACAGATCTAAGCGATAGTCTTTATATAACTTTGCAAGTCTGTCTCTGGTATTTGAAACGCCAATACCAAAACCCTTATGTTGATCGTTTTCCGCAACCTTATTCGTAAGTTTTACCAATAATTGGTTTCCTTCTCGGCTAACGCTTAGATCGACTAGATTACGATTAGACTCGAGTTGTGAGCCATGTTGTACTGCATTTTCAACCAAGGGGTGAAGTAACATATTAGGAATTTCTAACTCCAAACAATTCTCTGCTACCGATATGTTGACATCCAACTTGTCTGAAAAACGCATTTGTTGAATACACAGATAATTTTTGATGAAGGCAATTTCTTCTTTAACCTTTGAGCCAGCATCATTCTTATGTTCTAGAATTTTTCTTAACATGCTACTCAACTCAGCCAATGCCTGAACCGCTTCGTCATCTCGCTTTAACCTAATCAGGCTAACAGCTGTATTGAGTGCATTGAATAAAAAATGAGGATTCAGTTGTGTTCTTAAGGTTTTAAGCTGTTCATCGAGCAGCGCAGTCTGAAGGTTTTTAAAGTCTAGTTTTTCTTGTATGCGTTTATCGTGAAAACATAAGCTAAGACACAGGCTAAGCAATCCAAGATAAATCAACAAATCTAGCTGAATTGTCCCAGATAACATTGTGTATATGAAGCTATGAAATGTTGTAAAATCACGACTTGTAATAGTAAAAAATATCGCTGTAGAGATAATCCAATATGCGACAAGTAATATAACCATAGCTAAAAAGTGCAACACTATTCGTTGACCTACAAATCTGTCCTTGCCTTCAATTATTTTTGTTAATGTATATAAAGCGATGGTTAGGAAAATATAAGTCGTAAACCAAGGGCTTAACTCATACCAACTGATTAGCCAGCCTTGCGTTTTTTCACTTTCTTCAAATGCCCTGAATTGTAAATGTGCATAAATGGTATGTACTGCAAACCAAAATAATGCAGCGCAAATCATAAAAAATTTGTTGGGTATGCTGGCTTGAATAAGTGATTTCATTTATGCGTGGAACCTGACGAATGATTCACTCAACATACTGCTATACGTGTAAAAGTGCCATAGTAAGTAAAATAAAAACCAAATTTACCTGATGAATTTAAACCTTGGCACTGTTTTGCCTTCAAAATTGACTTCCTCAACAAACATCTCCAATGGCCTAACCCATAAACCACTTTCTCCGTATAGTGGACGATAGACTACCAATTCTGTTTCATCTTCAGAATGTTTGGCTACTCCAATAACGTCATACTCATTGCCTTTGTAGTGGCGATAACGTCCAGTTGCTAACGACATAATTAAACTCCTTATTGTTATGTAGCGACATTTTCTTGGCTGCTTCTATTTTGTTGCCAAGCTATCACCACTAGCTGAATCAGAATAATGACAAAACTGGCGAACAGTAAACCATGCCATTCAATTAAATTAAGAAATACTCCTGCGCTCAAAGCTGCTGTGGCTTGAAAACCGAACACCAAAAATTCGTTTAGACCTTGAACTTTAAATCTTTCGCTAGGCTGATAACTTTGCGCCAGTAAAACCGTTCCACCAACAAACAAGAAATTCCATCCTATGCCTAACAGCACCAAGGCGCACCAGTAATTCAGCCATTCGTTTCCGCTTAGCGCGATAAATATTGTAATCCCGTAAGCGCTTAAACCTAAGTAGATTATCTTTGAAGTACCCAATTTATTAATTAACCAACCACTAAATAAAGATGGGAAAAACATTGCGAATATATGGCTTTGGAGCACCCATTTTGTATCCTGTAAGGAATAGGCTTCATGCACGTGCATATGCACAGGTGTAGCTGTCATAATAAAGCTCATTAATGCATAACCGACTACTGAAGCTGAAACAGCCAAAATAAATACAGGTTGGCGGGCTATTACACTTAATCTGCGCCCCGTATCCGCAGATTTAGCAGTGATAACATGTGTATTTTCAATTCTTGTAAACAGCAAGCTGCACAGCAGCAGTAAGGCCGTCATTAAATAAAAGGCACCGACAAAAGCTTGTTTGATAAAGAGCTGACCAAATGTCACTAATTCTGGTCCTAAAATAGCGGCAACTAGCCCTCCCAACAATACAGTCGAGGCGGCTTTTGGCATCATCTCAACACTGACCGATTCCATAGCCGCAAAACGAATCTGTTGAATGGCAGACATTACCATGCCCAATAAAAATGCCGATAGCACCAAACCCCAAAAGCTATTATTAGTGATACTCTCGGCGGCAAATAGAGTGATAAGTGCGCCCAGTATGGTTGCAGCAATAAAAATGGGTTTTCTACCAAAGTGTTGCATCAAACGGGTAATAGGTACTACTCCACAGGCAGTGCCGACTATACTCATCGCAAGAGGCAAAGTTGCCCATTTAGGATCGGGGGTAAGCTGAGCACCTAGTACACCTCCCGCTAATACCAGCATAGTGCCAGTGCTCATAGCGAGTGCTTGAATGAAAGTTAATAACCAAACATTGGCAGGCATTCTTGGCACTTAAATTATTCCTTGATTTAGAGAGGTAGTATTATCGTTATGTAGTGTAACTTTTAGTCTTCAGTAGATGGAAATGAAAAAACCAATTGTTTATTCTCTTTAGGATCAGCTAAACCTACGTGTATCCCCACTAACCTAATCCCTCGATTGGCTTGCCGCGAGAGTCCTTCGGTTAATAATGTGCGAAAGTAGCCTTGGTCGAGTTGTTGGCATTTATGCTCGACGGTTGTTTGTTGAAAATCACTGAATTTTAGCTTGATACCTTGACTTTGAATTTGTGTTTTAGCTTTGTTTAGTCGCTGTTCTAAGAGTGGGAAAAGATTATCGAGCATTTTTATACAATCTTCTTCCGTGCGGATATCTTCGGATAAAGTTCGCTCGACCCCAACAGACTTTCGTTGCCTCGAAAGACTTAAGTTTCGATCATCCAAACCGTGGCTGCGATCCCAAATCACTGAGCCAAATTTGCCAAAACGTTTAATTAAGTCTTCAAAGGGAAACTGGCGCACGTCTGCGCAGCTATAAAGTCCGATATTGTTTAATTTAGCTAAAGTCACTTTGCCTACACCGGGTATTTTTCCTAGGGGTAATCCAATGACAAACTCGTCCAATTTATCGGGTGTAATAACACAGATGCCATTGGGCTTATTTTCATCACTGGCTATTTTTGCGACAAACTTACATGGCGCGACGCCTGCAGAAGCGGTGAGTTGAGTCTCGTCAAAAATAGCCTTCCTTATATCTTCGGCAATTAAGGTGGCGCTACCTGAGAACAGCTTGCAATCTGATACATCTAAATAGGCTTCGTCTAATGACAGTGGCTCAATTTTGTCAGTGTAGCGGCTAAATATTTCTCGTATTTGTTGGGATATTTCAGAATATAACGCCATTCTTCCTGGGGCTAACACTAAGTCAGGACAGAGTTTCAAAGCGTGGGCTGTGGCCATGGCAGAACGGACACCAAATTTCCGAGCTTGATAGTTGCAGGTAGAAATGACGCCACGTCTGTCAGTACTGCCGCCTATGGCTAGTGGCACATTTCGATATTCTGGATTGTCGCGCATTTCAACGGCTGCGTAGTAACAGTCCATGTCGATGTGGATAATCTTGCGCAAAAGTAGGCCTAACAATATAACTGTATATAAAGTCAGTATTTTGCCGCAATATAATACCAATTACCATAAGTAATTGCTCACTCAGAAAGCACCAGTCGACTTTTGGGTAAGACGCCGTTACCCTTTCAAGTAGGGGGAGCGCAGTACAAAATCGGCTGGTGCTTTCCTAAAAGGTCCGTAAAGGATGTTATAAGTTTAAAGCCGCTTACTCTGGGTTGCATGAATTTGAAAGAGCATGGGTACCCGCGAAACATTATTCCTGCATTCACGAGCCTTGATTAAGTGGTCTTATAGCTCGCTGAGAGGATAATATTCAATATATCAATATGAAAAACGCCAGACTGGCTGGCGTTTGTTTCACTGATGGTTTTCACCGTGGGTTATAGAATTTGGTCTTTTTTCCATTCATTCAATTTAGCTTGTCTAGCCTGTTCTTTTTCTAAACGCATTTTTTTTCGGTCACAAGGCTCTGGACAGTCGCAGGCTTTATCAATTCCCAGGGCACCAAGACCACCACAGCTACCAGCAATAGACTTCTGTTGGAATATGTAACCCACAGACATAGCCACTACAACCACCAAGAAAAAAACAAATGCGAGAATAAAGGTACTCAAAATCTGACTCCAATAAAACTAAAAATGTTAACGAAAGTTGTGTTAATAAACAGTGACAAGCTGTTCAAATTTGGCACTAGTATACTCGGTAAAGCCCTGTTTTTCTTTAGTAATCAGTAATACCGCAATATTGTAGGTTTCTGCTAGTGCTAGTGCTTTTTCTTTGCCCATAACAATAAGTGCGGTGGCTAAACCATCGGCAGTCATTGACGACGGATGAATTACCGTAACAGACACCACATTATGCGTTATCGGGTAACCGGTTTTTGGGTCAATCAAGTGAGAATAACGCACCCCATCCTGTTCGTAATAAATACGGTAATCCCCTGAGGTTGCCACGGCATTATCACCAATGCTAATAATTTCTTGAACTGAACGTTGTTCAACTTCGGGTTTCTCAATGGCGATTTTCCATGGTGTTCCAGACCCTTTTGCACCCGACACACGCATTTCGCCGCCTATCTCCACTAGAAAGTTGGTGATTTGATGAGTTTGTAAGAGTTCTGCGAGCTGGTCAACGGCGTAACCTTTGGCGATAGTGGATAAATCTACGTATAGATTAGGCTGCATTTTGCTGGCCCAAGTGGGTCCCACTGTCAATTTGTCTAATCCGATCTGTTGTCGAGTTGTGTGGATAAGTTCATCCGAAGGTATTTTTTCTGGGCGACTTTGCGGACCAAACCCCCAAAGGTTGACTAAAGGACCTACAGTCACATCCAATAGCCCATCACTCATTTCACCTAAACGTTTTGCTTCGTTTAATACCGTGAGGGTTTGCTTGGACAGTGGAAAATGTTCAACACTGTTCCATTGGTTAAAGCGACTCAGTTCCGAATCTTGAATATAGGTTGACATCAATTGATTGATTTCAACCAGCACTTGGTCAATCTGTTGTTTTAATGATTCTTTTTCTGCGCCATCTACAGCTACAAATTTGACATTGTAGGTTGTGCCCATAGTTGCGCCTGTTATATGGATTTCTTGCTGATTTTTCGGTGAGCAGGCAACCATGATGGTGCAAATAACCACAATCAGAAATCTGGAGTTTAAAATTGTTTGCATACAATACTGACAACCTATAAGAAAAGGGGCATAAAGCCCCTTTAAAATTGATTACTAAACAAGTGGATAAGGGTTAACCGCCGAAGTCATCTAACATGATGTTTTCGTCTTCTACACCTAACTCTTTAAGCATGTTGATAACCGCCGCATTCATCATGGGTGGACCACACATGTAGAATTCACAATCCTCAGGTGCTGGGTGATCTTTAAGATAATTTTCCAGCAATACATTGTGGATAAACCCTGTGTCACCTTCCCAGTTATCTTCAGGTTGCGGATCAGATAAAGCCACATGCCACTTAAAGTTGTCATTTTCTTTTTGTAGCATATCGAAATCTTCAACGTAGAACATTTCACGTAATGAACGAGCGCCGTACCAAAATGTCATTTTACGAGCTGTATTTAATCTACGCAGTTGATCAAAGATATGTGAACGCATCGGTGCCATGCCCGCACCACCACCAACAAAGACCATTTCAGCATCAGAATCTTTAGCGAAGAATTCCCCAAATGGACCCGAGATAGTGGCTTTATCGCCTTCTTTTAAGCTCCAAATATAGGATGACATTTTACCAGCAGGCAAAGACAAGTTATTAGGCGGCGGCGAGGCAACTCGCACGTTCAACATAATAATGCCTTCTTCTTCGGGGTAGTTAGCCATGGAATACGCACGGATAGTTTCTTCATCTACTTTAGATTCGATGTTGAAGAATCCAAAACGCTCCCAATCGCCACGATATTCTTCAGGCACATCGAAGTCTTTATATTTAACATGATGAGGTGGCGCTTCAATTTGAATATAACCACCGGCGCGGAAAGGTACACTTTCGCCATTGGGTATTCTAAGTACAAGTTCTTTGATAAAGGTGGCTTTGTTATCATTCGAAATAACTTCACAATCCCACTTTTTAATACCAAAAATTTCTTCTTCTAACTCAATGTCCATATCCTGTTTGATAGACACCTGACAAGATAAACGACAGCCCTGTTTGGCTTCTTTTTTGCTGATATGGTCTAGCTCAGTAGGTAAAAGCTCTCCACCACCTGCTTTAATATCAACACGACATTGGCCACAAGTGCCACCGCCTCCGCAAGCAGAAGACACAAAGATACCAGCGTTAGCTAAAGCACCTAGTAGTTTATCACCGGGTTGAGCGGTGATTGAATCTTCAGCCCCACCGTTGATTCTGATAGTGACTTCGCCCTCTGGCACTAACTTAGATTTTGCAAACATGATGATAAGCACTAACGCTAAAACGATAACGATAAACATGCCTACACCAAGATAAACTTCATTAAAATTCATAAATATTCCTCAGTAGGCCGCTTATAGCGAAACGCCGGTAAATGATTGGAAACCAAGGGCCATAAGTCCAGCGATCATAAATACCGAACCTAAGCCTCGCATACCTTCTGGCATGTCCGCATACTTCAGCTTTTCGCGCACTGCGGCAAGTAGGGTGATAGCAATCGCCCAACCTAAACCACTGCCAATACCGTAAACGATACTTTCACTGAAGTTATATTCACGTTGGACAGCGAAAGCAACACCACCAAAAATGGCACAGTTTACTGTGATAAGTGGTAAGAAAATCCCCAGTGCGTTGTACAACGCAGGGAAAAACTTATCCAAACTCATTTCCAATATCTGCACTAACGCAGCGATAACGCCGATAAAGGTCAAAAAGCTCAGGAAGCTTAAATCCGCATCAGGAAATCCAGCCCAAGCTAAAGCACCTGGCGCAAGAATATTGACGTATATGACTTGGTTAGCGGGAACCGAAATACCTAAAACAACTATTACTGCTACCCCTAAACCCATAGCCGTCTTGACTTTTTTGGAGACTGCCAAAAAAGTACACATGCCTAAGAATAACGACAAAGCCATGTTTTCAATGAAAACAGATTTAACAAAAATACTGATGTAATGTTCCATGAATTACTCCTTCGGCTCGACTTGGGCTGGACGAATTGTACGGATCACCCAGATTAGACCACCAATCAAAAAGAACGAACTGAATGGTAAAATTAACAAACCATTACCTTGATACCAGCCACCATTTTGAATCAAAGGTAAGATTTCAAAGCCTAATAATGTACCAAAACCCAATAACTCTTTGACCGTACCAATGATGATTAACACCAATGAATAACCCAAACCGTTACCAATGCCATCGAGAAAGGACATAAAGGGTGGACTCTTCATGGCATAGGCTTCTGCTCGTCCCATTACGATACAGTTGGTAATAATCAAACCAACAAACACCGAAAGCTGTTTGGATATCTCATAAGCGTAGGCTTTCAATATTTGGTCAACCACTATTACCAAGGAGGCAATAATCGTCATTTGAATAATAATTCGTACACTTGAAGGTATTTGTTTACGGATCATTGAGATAAACAAATTAGAGAATGCTGTCACTGTGGTCAGTGCTAGCGACATTACTAATGCCGTTTCTAATTTGGTAGTGATTGCTAATGCCGAGCAAACGCCCAGTATTTGCAATGCTATAGGGTTATTGTCCAGAATGGGTCCGAACAATACCTTTTTCATTTCTTTAACTTCAGCCATTGTGCGAACCCCTTACGATTTCCAAGTCTGATTTTTAAGGTATGGCCCAAAGCCATTCTCACCTAACCAATAAGTCAGTGTATTTTGTACACCATTACTGGTTAGGGTAGCGCCAGAAAGCGCATCAACTGCATACTGGTCATTGGCGTTATCGCCTTTTTTAACTTGGATAGCCACTTCGCCATCTTTGTAGAGTTTTTTGCCGTCCCACTTTGCTTTCCAGCTTGGGTTCTGCACTTCGCCACCTAATCCAGGTGTTTCTTTTTGTTGATAATAAACCAGTTCACGTATGGTGTTGCCATCAGCATCAATAGCCAAAAAGCCATACATTAAATCCCATAAGCCACTGCCATGCACCGGTAGGATGATACGGGTGACTTCACCTGCGTCATTTTTAACAATGTACACACTCGCAATGCTGGCGCGTTGTTGAAAACCCACGTTACTGCCGCTTACTTTAACGCTGTACTCAGGATTTTTGGCTTCCTTATACATGTTGTAATCTTCTTCTGGCTTATCAACATATTTACCGCTTTCAAGGTTGATAAAACGTTCTTCAATATACTTGTCAAAGGTTGCAGCTATATCACCAGCAGCGACATCACTTAACCCTGCTGCTTCTACAATATTGGATTGTTTATCTATCGCCGCATTGGTTTCCTGTAAGTCACGTAAGCCAACGGCTGCGCCTGATACTATAATCGAACAAACTAAACATACAGCCACAACAACAGTGATAGTTTTACCTAGAGTTTCTTTCTTAGCCGACACGTGCGATCCTCCGTTTTATATTGCTTTGGGCCACAAAATAATCAAATAAAGGTGCCCACAAGTTAGCGAATAAGATGGCCAACATCATACCTTCTGGGAAAGCTGGATTAACCACGCGGATCATCACACACATAGCGCCAATTAATATCCCGTAAGCCCACTTGCCTTGATTGGTAAATGATGCCGATACTGGGTCAGTCGCCATAAAGAACATACCAAAAGCAAACCCCCCAGTAACCACATGCCAATACCAAGGCATAGCAAACATGGCATTAGTGTCACTGCCGACTAAATTTAACATAGTACTAAACGCAACACCGCCCAGCAGCACACCCAACACAATTCGCCATGAGGCAATTCGCATATAGATGATAAATAAGCCCCCCAGCATGATTGCTAGCGCCGACACTTCACCTACCGAGCCTTGAATATTTCCGAAAAATGCATCCCACCAATCAGCATTAATACTCCAATCGGTGACGTTACCCGAAGCTGCTTGGCCTAACCAAGTCGCACCTGAATAACCATCTGCAGCGGTCCAAATTGAATCACCTGAAATTTGTGCTGGATAAGCAAAATAAAGAAATGCTCGCCCAGATAACGCTGGGTTAAGGAAGTTACGCCCTGTGCCACCAAATATTTCTTTGGCTATTACAATGCCGAAAGTGATACCTAATGCCGCTTGCCATAAAGGAATAGTGGCAGGCAAGGTCAGTGCAAATAATACTGAAGTAACGAAGAAACCTTCGTTAATTTCATGTTTACGCACAGAAGCAAAGAGTACTTCCCAAAAACCACCTACGATAAACACAGTGGCGTAAATAGGTACAAAGAAACACGCACCATACAACATCATGCCAAGCCAAGTGCTATCAGCATTTAACTGTCCGCCTAACATTTCAAACAAACCCGCTTGCCAGAATGTGGTTGCGGTATCTGCCCAACTCGCACCTTCTAAAATAGCTAAGTGAGCTTGTTGTCCAATGTTAAACATGCCGTAAAACATAGCCGGGAATGTCGCCATCCACACCATGATCATAATACGTTTTAAATCAATGCTGTCTTTTACATGGGTAGTCGATTTAGTGACTGTACCCGGTGTGTAAAAAATGGTCGCTGCCGCTTCGTAAAGGGCATACCATTTTTCGTATTTTCCACCTGCTTCAAAATCAGGTTCGATTTTATCTAAAAATGCTTTTAAGCCCATGATTAACCCTCTTTCTCAATCTGTGCTAAACAATCACGCAGAATTGGCCCGTAGTTATATTTGCCGGGGCAAACATAAGTACATAATGCCAAATCTTCTTCGTCTAGTTCCAGGCAACCCAAACTTTGTGCCCCGTCTGTATCCCCAGAAATCATATCTCTTAACAATAAAGTAGGCAGTATGTCTAATGGCATAATACGTTCATAGTTACCAATAGGGACCATAGATCGATCAGAACCGTTAGTCGTGGTAGTCATACCAAATAGTTTTTTAGGGTTCAAATGCCCAAGATATGCACGGGTCACAGAATGTTGGTTAACACCTGGTTTTATCCACCCGAATAATTCTTTTTCACGACCTTCGCGCAAAATAGAGACTTGGTTGTGGAAGCGACCTAAATAACCGTGCACGCCATGGGCATGATTACCTTGTAATACCGAGCCAGATAACATGCGCATATCGCCTGCATTAGCTTCCCCTGCGGTAAGCTCTGTGATGTCAGCGCCCAACAAAGTACGCACTAAACGCGGATTTTTTGCTTCAGGACCCGCTAAAGAAATCACCTTGCGATTATCTAATTCACCAGTGGTGAATAAACTACCAATGGCCAATACATCTTGATAACCCACATGCCAGACTTTCTTGCTTTGGCCTACCGCATCTAAATGATGAATATGAGTTCCAACTAAACCAGCGGGGTGAACACCAGAGAATTCGTTCACTTCAACGGTCGCATTTCCGGTAGCAATGTCTGCACCAGCGGCTTTGTTAACAAACACTTTGCCATCTGTTAAACAACTAATAACCTGTAAGCCATTAACAAAATCGTCACTGCGCTGGGCAATGATTATTTGCGGATCAGCTGCTAGTGGGTTGGTGTCCATCACACTCACAAAAATGGAATGAGGCTTTGAATCAAGTGCAGGAGACTTACTAAAAGGACGGGTTCTAAAGGCCGTCCACATGCCAGAATTGACTAAGTTTTCTTGCACTTTAGCTGCGTCCAATGATGCCAGTTCGGTACTGCTATATTTAGCAAATACTTCACTGTCATCACCTTCAAGTTGGATCACCACCGATTGCAAAACACGTTTTGCACCACGGTTGACTTCAACAACATTACCGGCAGCAGGAGCGGTGAATTTGACGCCTGGATTCTTTTTATCTTCAAAAAGAATCTGACCCTTTTTCACTTTGTCTCCCTCTTGAACATGCATTGTAGGACGCATTCCAATATATTCTTCACCCAAAATAGCCACTCTAGTAACAGTGTTTCCATCTTGAATTGTTTGTTGTGGCGCTCCCTGAATAGGAAGATCTAACCCTTTCGTGATTTTTATCATACGCAATAGCACTACTCTAATTAATACACAGCACCATTAGGCTCTTTTAGTACAGTTGTGACACTGTATTGCAGTAACCAAAAACCTAATGGTGGTGAGTATCGTCAATCAATGACTTATTAATAAGCTACAAGTAACTTCTGCAGCTAGATAGAAGTGTCTAAACTTCCTTAAAAATTTATGCCCTTGGCAAAGGTTATACACAATTCTAAAAGACACCTACGCTTAGCCTCGGAATTTTAGCATTAACCAGTGTATTTCTTCCATGGCAATTGTTGTTTAAACACATTTATTTTGTGGTTTTTACTGATTTTGCGTTGATTTGGCTGTTTCAAAGGTAGATCAGTTTACAGAAATAAAAAACCGCCGGAATGGGCGGTTTGAATTTTAATGTTTTTTTAACAACTTATTTACCAATGAGTTTGAATTACCAATCGACTAAAGTGTCGACTTCAGCATCATAATCCACTCCGGCTAAGTCAAAACCAAATAATTTCAAAAATTCATGGTGATAACCTGCATAGTCACTTAATTCATGAAAATTTTCTTGGGTGACTTGATCCCATAAGGCTTTGATTTTCGCTTGAGTGACGTCATTGGTTTCTTTGCTATTCATATACAAACGTCCAAGTTCATCCGTTTCTGGATCATCTTGAGTTAATTTATCAGCAAATAAGTCATATATTTGCTCGATACAGCCTTGGTGTGTGCCTTCTTCTTTCATCACTTTATAAATAAGTGAGATATACAAAGGCATCACCGGAATAGCCGAACTGGCTTGTGTCACTAAGGCTTTTAAAGATGACACATAAGCCTGAACATTTTTACTGGCTTTGCTTTTTACAATAGCAGCTGCGGCTCTATCCAAGTCTTCCTTAGCTTTGCCTATAGTCGCCTGTCCATAAATTGGCCAAGTTAATTCTTTACCAACATAGGTATAAGCAGTGGTTTTGCAGTTGTCTGCCAACAAGTCTGCCGCATCCAATGCTTCTAACCACAATTCCCAGTCTTCGCCGCCCATGACTTTGATAGTTTGTTGAATTTCATCTTCATTGGCTGGCTCTAGCGCTATCTCATGAATGAGGTTTTTGTCGGTGTCGTAGGTTTTAGTTTTATAAGCCTGACCTACAGGCTTTAGGGTCGACTTATACACTTCGCCTGTTTCAGGATCGGTTCGTCTTGGCGACGCTAAGCTATAGATAACCAAGTCTACTTTGCCCATATCGGCTTTCAGAGTATCGATAACTTGCTGTTTTAACTCTTTTGAAAAAGCATCACCGTTTAAGGTTTTAGCATACAATCCCGCCGCAGATGCCTTAGCATGAAAACCAGCGGTATTGTACCAACCTGCGGTTCCTGTTTTACGCTCGGTAGGCGGTTTTTCAAAACACACACCTAAGGTATTAGCACCACCGGCAAATGCCGCGGTGATCCTAGAAGCCAGTCCATAACCAGTAGAACTGCCAATCACTAATACGTTTTTAGGCGCATTATTCAACGCTCCTTGAGCTTTAACATAATCAATTTGTTGTTGAACACTAGTCGCACATCCCACTGGATGAGCATTAGTACAGATAAAGCCTCGAATCTTCGGCTTAACAATCATAGTTACGTCCTATTTAAAAATTTCAACGCATTGTAATGCTACTCAGCCTTTAAACACATCTGAACAGCTAACAAAGTTACAAGGGGATATTGGTATTTTCCAATTAATGGCTATCAATCGCACGATTTTTGTAATACTCAAACTCTGATATTTGGTGATATTTCATGACCTTAGTTTGAAAGTCAGCATATGACTTATATACTTTTTTGAACATAGGATCGGCGTTTGACTGTTCCTGCATCACTTCAGCCGAGGCATTTTTTAATGCTAGCATGACATCAGCAGGTAGCGGGCGCATATCAACACCATGAGTCTCGATTAAGGCCTGCATAGATGCATTGTTGGCTGCCGTATACTCATCCCACATATCTTGATTGACCGCACGGGTTGCCACTTCAATGATAGCTTGTAAGTCATCTGGTAGAGCTTCATATGCTTGTTTGTTAACCATAAACTCTAAGGTTGCACTAGGTTCATGCCAACCGGAGTAATAATAATATTTGGCCGCTTTGTATAAACCAAAAGCTAAATCGTTATAGGGACCCACCCACTCAGTGGCGTCTATAGCGCCGGATTGTAGTGAGGTAAATAGTTCACCACCGGTCAGTGCAACAGGAATACCCCCTAGTTTTTTAAGGACTTCGCCACCTAATCCGGGAATACGCATTTTTAGACCTTTGAGGTCGGCAACACTATTTATTTCTTTTTTAAACCAACCCGCCATTTGTACCCCAGAATTCCCACCGGCAAAGGGGATCAAATTAAAAGGGGCATAGACTTCACGCCATAATTCCATGCCGCCACCGTAGTGTAACCATGCATTCATTTCGGTAGCGTTCATACCAAAAGGGATCGCAGTAAAAATCTGTGATGCGGGGGCTTTGCCTTTCCAATAATAAGAGCCTGAATGGCCCATTTCGGCGGCTCCGCTTGAAACCGTATCAAATACCTCGAAACCCGGTACCATTTGTCCGGCACCAAATACTT
>Ga0115567_10002100_pt1 | contig 19795 bp, 16 predicted proteins | sample COGITO_mtgs_1204_2_FD_88679 | JGI IMG/M metagenome (GOLD analysis project Ga0115567, IMG submission 88679) | Pelagic marine microbial communities from North Sea - COGITO_mtgs_120412 | ecosystem: Environmental > Aquatic > Marine > Epipelagic | place: Germany:Helgoland, sampling site Kabeltonne... | reverse complement strand
AATTCAGGCCAACATTTGGTGAAGCTAAGTCAATGGACACAAAATCAGGTTATAAAGTCTAATTTTGTTCATATCATAGCTAATAAAGAACTCGAGAAGTATAGAACCTACCTATTTGCAATAAATGATCTTAAAGAGGATAAGTTTTGGATAGAAAACCCTAAAAGAGATATTTACGAAATCAAGTCTCTAGGGGATTATCAGTATATTATTCGAAACTATAACTCTGATAAACCGCTTATAGGTCAAATGAGCCTAACTTCAATGGTTAACTTTATAAAAAAAGATTTAAATAAGGCCATAAGTGTTCGCTCATTAACTAGATATGAAAAAGAGCAGGTAACAGTTTCAGTTGGTAACTCAAGATCCATAGCATCAGTAAAACCTACTCCAGTGGAAAAAAATAAGACTTCAGCAACCTGGCTTATATCTTTTCTTTGCTTTTTAGTGCTCATTCCCTTTATTTTCAGAAAAACACGACTTTAGTCAGGATTTCTTTGAACATATCCATCTTTTTTTATAAAATTATATAGTTATTTTAACCCAAGGATAGGAATGAAAATAATTACTTTAAGTATATTGTCTCTACTTGTTTTTACTCAAGCAAGTGCTCAAAATTTGTCAAAACAAAGAATTTGGAAAATCACTTCAGATAAAAGATCGATCTATTTTGACCAAGGAATTTTTCACTCCGAAAATAATAGTACGGCAAGCGTATTAACAAACATTAGAAATTCTTATGTAAGTGCAAGAGGTTTTGAAAGAGTTGTTTTTGACTTTGCCGGAATCCAACCTCCCAAAGTTTATGGCCATATTTCTATGGAGAAAAATAAACTTTATATTGATTTCTTTAACACAACTTTAAATAGAGATTTTAGTAAAATTAAAAATGTAAAATATGTTGAGAATATAGATTTCTTTAATATAGATAAGGATCTTTTATCTATAGAGTTAAGTGTATCTCAAAAAGTAAGCTATGATATTTTTTATCTTACAAACCCAGCTAGAGTTGTAGTCGATATAAAAAAATAAAGGAATATATGTCAAATAATTTAGATTTCGAAAATGAAGAAGTAGAGTTAACCCTTCCTAAAGAAGTTGTTGTTATACCTATTGTTAACAGCCCTATTTTTCCAGGAATGATAGCACCAATTATTTTAACTGAGGATAAGTATACTCCTGAGCTAGATGAAAAAGTAGCCGGCTCTGGTTACGTAGCACTAAACCTAGTTAAGTTTAAAGAAGATGAAGATGATGATGCCATTGAGGATGAATCAGATGATGAATATAGAGAGTTAAGCTCTAAAGACATCTATAAAGTCGGAGTCTTATGTAAAGTTGTAAAGAAGTTAAAGCTTCCTGACGGCTCAGTGAACCTACTGGTTCACGGCATCAAGAGATATAGAATTACAAATGTAATCGAAGAATCTCCTTTGATTCTAGTTGATACAGAGATATTTGATGACCTTCATGAATCTGATGAAGAGCTTGATGCCTATACTAGGTCAGTCATTAACCAAGTAAAGAAACTAAGCGAAATAAATCCATACTTCAACGAAGAGATGAAGCTTGCAATGCTAAATTCACCATCTCCTGGATCACTAGCAGACCTTGTTGCCTTTGCATTATCTCTAGATGTACCAGAGGCACAGGACTTTTTAGAAACACTCGTTGTTAAGAAAAGGTTTGCGAAACTTTTAGTATATCTGAAAAGAGAAAAAGATGTTGCAGATATTCAGAAGAAAATTACTGAAGAGGTGAATGATAAAGTTAATAAGTACCAAAGAGAATACTTTCTAAGGGAGCAGTTAAAAGTTATTAGAAATGAACTTGGTATGGATGAAGATGAAAAAACAAAGGATGTTAAAAAGTTCAAAGAACTTCTAGATGAGATGGATATGCCTAAAGAGGCATATGATGTAGCAATAGAAGAAGTTGAAAGGTTGGAGAGTATTTCTGATTCTTCTCCAGAATATAATATTGCGAGAACTTTTTTAAACTGGATGACCTCTCTTCCTTGGGATAAGTCGTCAGATGACAATATAAAGATAGAAGAGGCCAAGGCTGTTCTTGAAAAAGATCACTACGGATTAGAGAAGGCAAAAACAAGAATTCTAGAATATCTCGCTGTAAGACAATTAAAGCCAGAGTACGATGGAACAATTCTTTGTCTGGCCGGTCCCCCAGGTGTTGGTAAAACTTCGTTAGGGCATAGTATTGCAAAGGCTCTTAATCGAAAGTTTTATCGATTCAGCTTAGGTGGTATGCGCGATGAAGCAGAAATTAAAGGTCATAGAAAAACTTATGTTGGAGCAATGCCAGGAAAGTTAATTCAAGCTTTAAAGAGGGTTGAAACAAATAATCCTGTAATCATGTTAGATGAAATAGATAAGCTTGGTCGTTCGTACCAAGGGGACCCAGGCTCAGCGCTGTTAGAGGTTTTAGATCCAGAACAAAATAAAACTTTTATTGATAATTACTTAGACGTTCCATTTGATTTATCAAAGGTACTTTTTATTGCAACTGCAAATTATGTTGGTGAGATACCAGAAGCACTTTTAGATAGAATGGAGCTGATTGATTTAAGTGGCTATACAATGGAAGAGAAAGTAAATATCGCTCAAAAATGGGTTGTCCCAAAGCAATTAAAAAAACATGGGCTTAACAAAAAAGATATAAATTTTCCTGTAACGACTTTGAAGTCACTGATTCAGGATTACTCTAGAGAGCCTGGAGTTAGGACTATGGAGCAATATATCTCAAAGCTTTGTAGACATGCAGCTCTTGCAAAGGTGAGTAAGAAGAAGAAGTATAAAAAGTTCTCACCGCTACCAAAAGATCTTGAATCTATTTTAGGCTCTAAACGCTTTGACAGTGAAAGAGCTCAAAAACCGCTAAGCCCAGGTGTTGTTACTGGACTAGCTTGGACATCATTTGGTGGAGAGATTTTATTTATTGAGACACTTCCTTTAAGAGGTAAAGGTTTCAAACTAACAGGTCAACTTGGTGATGTTATGAGCGAGTCTGCAAATATTGCTTACAGCTACACTAAGAAATTACTTGAAGAAGAAGTTGATAAGAATAAATCAAGTAAATCTAAAAAGAAATCTGATGTGAAAAAAGCAGAAGAGTGTTTAGATTTTTTAGAGCATCATCAAGTACATTTGCACTTACCCGCAGGTGCAACTCCTAAAGATGGGCCTAGTGCTGGTATCACTATGGCCTTGGCACTATACAGTCTAGCTAAGAATAAAAAAGTGAAAGGAAGTATGGCCATGACAGGTGAGCTTAGTTTAACTGGAAAGGTATTACCTGTTGGTGGTATTAAAGAAAAGGTACTTGCTGCTAAAAGAGCCGGCATTAAAACAATTCTTCTACCAAAAGAAAATGAGAAGGACTTAAAAGAAGTTCCCGAGAAGCATCAAAAAGGATTGAAGTTTCATGCGGTAGAACACTTTAGTGAAGTTTTAAAAATAGCATTTGGAAAATAAAAAAAAGCTCCGATTAGTCGGAGCTTTTTTTTTATATGAAAGTTAAATTGATTAAAATTCGTCTGAGTCGTATTCTTGAATTTCAGCGTGAACTACTTTACCAGCTGCAATTTCTCTTAATGCAGTAACAACTTCTTTATTTTTACTCTTAACAGTTGGACTAGCACCATCTTTAAGTTGCTTAACTCTTTTTGCAGTTAAGTGAACTAATTCATATCTGTTTTCTACTCTTTCTAAGCAGTCTTCAATCGTTACGCGAGCCATACAATACCTCTTTTAAATTATGTAAGACTTTGTTTATATTGATTTTTGAGGTTTTTGTCAAAGGAAAACGAAATGGAAAATTTTTTTACTGCGGTGCGTATTCAGTCGAAATATTAGTACATTACAAATCTATAGAACAAAGGGATCTTGCTTTTGATAAATATATGAAGAATTATATCTATGTTTTATCTCTGTGCACAAATAAAAAAAATGGTCGCTGTGAATTTCATTTTAACGGATTCTATAAGGGTCATAAAATATCTAGGATTCTAGTTCAATCTCAAGTCTTTGAAGTTGGCGAGGAGTATCTATTTCAATTGTCTAATATGAGCATTGAGGACACAAAACTTGTAGGTGAGTGTTTAAAGCACAAAAAGCTATTTAATTAACACTCACAGTTACATGGTCACCTATCATAAAGCCCTTTATCTCAAATAAGGGGTAATCCTCAGATGTATTGATTGCTTTTAACTTGCCTATGGCCGCCTCATCATCAGAGTGAAGTATAGCAATTTCACCAATTTTAACTTTGTGGTTTACTCTTTTCTTGTCGTTATAAGGGTTTATATTTGAAATAACTCTAAAAACATCTAGAGTTGTGCCCTTCTTAACACCTTGGTTCTCACCGATATTCATGTAGAAGTTCTTTTTAATAACCTCATTTTCGTAACCCATTGGAATCTCTTGCGAAATACTATAGATTACGTGATCCCTAGCGAGGGCGAAATTAGAAATGATGAAGCTCAAAAGAGCGACTATGCAGGTTTTTTTCATCTTTAAGTCCTTGAGTCTATTACTCTCAATGAACATATCGTCACAAAGCCCCTTAAACATTATACTTTGATGAAAAAGGGCAAAAAATGCCTATTCTTTTACATTTATATATTTAAGTGAGTTGTATATTAGATCTGATTGTCTGTAATTCTTTACTCGATCGTTAATAAGTATATAGTTTCTCGAGTAAAATTGCATAATCCAAGGCAGATCATCATTTATAATTTCTTGAGCTTTTTTCGTTAGGCCATTAACTCTGTTGAGGTTTGAGGTCTGTGATAGCTCCTTATAGATCTTATCAATCCTAGAGTCGGTGTAGAAAGTGCTATTTGGGCCAGGAGGGTGATTCTTAGAGTAGAGAAGTTGAACCACATTCTCAGCATCTGGATAATCTAGTGCCCAGCCACCTTGCCAAAATTGTAACTGTCCAGTTCTCGCCTTCCTTAAAAACTGACTAAAAGGATTCATAATTACCTTTATACGTATTCCAATCTTAGAGAGCTCTTTTTGAATAAATTCTCCCATTTGCCTAGAGACTGTAGAGTTCCCTCTAACGTCATAATTAATTACAGGAAGACCCTTACCGTTTGGATAGCCAGCTTCAGCAAGTAGCTTCTTTGCCTTACTGATATTGTATGAATAAGGTAGCTCATTGGATGGATCGTAGCCAACAATCCCTGGAGGAAATATTGAGTTGGCCTTAAGTGCAATTTTATTTGTAAATATTTCGATGTAAGAGTCGATATTTACAGCGTGGGCAATTGCTTCTCTGATTTTTTTATTTTTTCCTAGAATTTTATCATTCATATTAAAAGCGAGCCACCAATAAGTAAGAGTGGAAGCAATCTGCAGCTTTATACCTTTATCCTTAATTTCTTTTTTTACCTTTCCAGCTGCATCTAGGGCCAAAGAGAAATGCTCCTTAGATAAAACAATAAGATCAATCTTCTTATTTAGAAAGTTAAGCCATCTCGTTTGCGACTCCTTTATAACCTTAAACTCTACTTTATCAATAAGTGGCAAAGACTTTTGCGCATCGGCGAGAAGATTATTTTTATGTGAGTACTGATCACCAGATGTTGGATACTTTTGATCGTGATAGGCATCGAATTTTTCAAGGATAATATTGAGTCCATTGTTCCACTCAATGAGTCTAAATGGTCCCGTCCCGACTACACCTCTATTAAGGTTATTATTAGAAGCTTTTATGACTTCATTAGGTGCTGGCGAGGTAAATGCCATCGCTAGTGCGTAAATAAGCTGAGGGTAAGGTCTTTTTAATTTAATGACAAGGGTATGTTTGTCTGGAGCACTTAAACCTTTAACATTTAAATCAAAAAAATTAGATAAGTCCTTCTTTGCATTTGAGCGGAAGCTATTGAGCCCAATAATCTTATCGTCAAATAACCACCAACCACTACTTTGGGTTGGTTTAAAGGCAACCCTTTTAATTTGGTTAATGAAGTCTTGGGCCATAAGAGTCCTAGATTCATCTAAAACAGTACTTGGATGATATTTAACATTTTTTTTAATTTTAATTTTATACGTTAAACCATCATTACTTATATCGGGCATAGATTCGGCTAAAAGCGGCTTTAGCGTAAAAGGTCTATTAAGATAATGATACTCATAAAGAGTTTCATTGATTTGTCCTACAACTTGAGATGAAATCGTATCATAGGCCAATGCTGTATCAAGAGTTGAGGCATCTGAGCTTATAGCAAGATTCAAAACTTTCTTTGAACTATCATTTTCACTCGTACAGCTTAAAGCTAGTGTGAGTATAAAAAGTAACTTTAACATTATTCATTTCCCAAAAAGTTAGTGAGTGCTTTAATAAACTCATTAATCTGCTTCGCCTCTCCTGAGCCTTGGGCCATATCAGCTTTTCCACCACCTCGACCACTAACTACATCTTGACACTCTTTGAGTGCTTTTGAACAGTTGATCATATCTGATCCAGACTTTAAAAGATAAGAGAGCTTTGTATCTTGTAGGACATATAAAAGTGCAACATCATTTGGGTATTGATCAATAAATTTATCTGACATTGATCTTAGCTCTTTTGGATGAATGTCTTCTAGATTTGCAACAAAGAACTTAACACCAGATTTCAATTCAACTGGGTCAGTAAATATATTCTTACTTTTTGTAGCTTGAATCTTATCCTTTAGAGTTTTAATGTTTTTATTTGCGCTTTTTAGATCATCCATTAAACTTTCAATTTTAGATACAGCTTTTTCATTTTTAACACTGAGTAGCTTTTCAACATTTGAAAGTACTTGTGATCTATCTATTAAGTAGTCATTGGCAGATTTAGAAACTAAAGCTTCAACTCTACGAATTCCACTAGATAAAGAGGACTCTGCTACGATTTTAAAAAGACCAATATCACTTGTTTTAGTAACATGAGTTCCACCACAAAGTTCAAGAGAAAAGTCTCCCATACTAAGGACTCTTACTTTATCTCCATACTTTTCACCAAAAAGGGCCATTGCACCTTTTTGAGTAGCTTCATCTTTAGTCATGTGACTTGATTGAACCTCTAAGTCTTCAAAGATTTTTTGATTAACAAGCTTTTCAACTTTTGCTATCTCTTGCTGGGATATTGACTCTGGATGAGTAAAGTCAAAGCGAAGTCTCTTTGCTGTTACAGCTGAACCAGCTTGTTTTATGTGCGAGCCGAAAACACTTATTAAAGCCGCTTGGAGTAAATGAGTTGCTGAGTGGTGTCTAGCGCATAATGTTCTATTGAGTTTATCAATAGATAGTTTGTAGTCTTTATTTAGCTCAAGCTCTTTTACATCAACACAAATATGAGCGATTAGACCTTCGACAATAAATTGTGAGTCAACGACTTTTGCAACGACTTCATTGGAGTCGTTATAAATAAGACCTTTGTCACCAGCTTGACCTCCTGAGTCAGCGTAGAAGGGGGTTGCGCTAAAAAAGAGAGCACTCTTCTTATCATCTAGTTTTACAAGTTTTTTAAGAGGTGAGATATTTTCAACCTCACTATGGCCAGTAAATGTTGTCGGGCCAAACTCTTCTTTTATATCAAAGAACTCTTTTAAACTCTCTGAGTCTTGAGAGAAGTTACTTTTCTTTTTAGAGTTTTCTTTTTGTTTTTTCATCAATTTATCAAAGTCATCTTGGTTGAGCTTTAAGCTTTTTTCCTCAAGAATCGTTTGAGTTAAATCTAGTGGAAAGCCATAAGTGTCGTATAATTTAAAAGCTATATCCCCACTTAAGGTATCTCCTTTAAGGTTTTTAATTTCTTTCTTAATAAGGTCAAGACCCGTTTTAAGAGTTTGTCTAAACTTCTCTTCCTCTAGAATTAAGAACTTCTCAGCAAGTTTAGCATTGGCCATATTTTGTGGGTACTCAACACCAAGAGAATTAAAGACAGATGGAATTAATTTATAAAATGAAATCTCACTTAGACCGATTTCTTCAAGATGGCGAATCGCTCTTCTAATGATTCTTCTTAAAACATAGCCACGTCCCTCATTGCTTGGAATAACTCCATCAGTTATTAACATGACTGATGCTCTTATATGATCAGAAATGACTCTAAAACTTGAAGTGCAATTAGAGTCAGAGTACTTCTTATTTGAAAGACTCTCTAAAGACTTTAAAATTGGAGCAAAAATATCAGAGTCATAATTCCAGTATTTCCCCTGCATCAAAGCAGATATCCTCTCAAGGCCAGCTCCTGTGTCCACAGAAGGCTTTGGAAGTTTTCTTCTTTTAACTTCATTATCCTCTTTGTATTTTTGATATTGCATAAAAACAAGATTCCAAATTTCAACATAGCGGCCCTCATCAGCTAGAAGACATTCGCTAGTATCTGCACCATCAGAGTATTTTTCACCGTGGTCATAAAAAATTTCAGAACTAGGACCACAAGGTCCAGTATCTCCCATCTCCCAAAAGTTATCGGCATCACCTAAAAAGAAGATTCGATCTCTTGGAACGCCTTCTTGCTCGTGCCAAATATCAGCTGCTTCTTGATCTGAAGTGTGAACAGTAACGTATAGCTTATCCTTAGGTATTTTAAGTTCTTGAGTTAAAAAACTCCATGCAAATGAAATCGCCTCTTTTTTAAAGTAGTCTCCAAAGGAGAAGTTACCAAGCATTTCAAAAAAGGTATGGTGCCTAGCAGTAAAACCTACGTTTTCAAGATCGTTGTGTTTTCCACCAGCGCGAACACATTTTTGAATTGTAGTCGCTCTTTTTTCTTTAGGAGTCTCATCACCAGTAAAATAATCCTTAAACTGATTCATTCCTGCGTTTGCAAAAAGTAATGTAGGATCATTTTGAGGAATAATGGATGATGACTCTATTTTTATATGATTTCTTTCTTTAAAAAAGTTTGTGAAGCTCTCTCTAATTTGCTGCGCTTTCATATTTCTCCTAGCTATAAAAAACAATTATTTTTATCATAAAAGAAATAAATTTAATAATATTAGATATTTGGTACTATAAATAAAAAATCTATGGGAATCTATTGTGCAGTGTGACTTTAGCATTATTCTTTTAAGCTTCAAAAGATTAGATCTTTTAAAGAACTGTCTTGAGTCAATTCGTATGCTTGAAAATCCTTCAAAGCTAAATTTTGAGATTCTCATATGTGTAAATGGTGATGATCAAGAAACAAAAGACTACTTAGATGAGAAAGGCTATGAGTACCTTAATTTGCAAACCTGCGAGCCTGTGGGCGAGGCAAGAAATAAATTGATTCAAAAAGCAAAGGGGCATTTTCTATTATTTATTGATGATGATGTTGAGCTTCCAAAAAATTACTTATTACACGCCACTCAAGAGTTGATAGCTGATGAAGTTGATGTTTTTGGAGGGCCAGATCAGTCTGTGGTAAGTAGGAATCATTTCCAATGTGTTCTTAATAATCTTATGAGATCATACTTTTGCATGGGACCAACAAAATATAGACATGTGGAAACTAGTGAGCAAATAGTTGCTGATGAAAAAAGTTTAATTTTATGCAACCTATGGATAAGAAGAGAGATCTTTAAAAGTTACTCTTTTCCGAAAAAATATGTCAGAAATGAAGAGAACCTTTTGATGGCCAAGTTAAAAATTAATGGACATAGATTTAAGTATATAAATCATCTTCTTGTTTATCATCATCGCAAAAAGAATCTTACTAAGCTGGTTAGAGCTACTTTTTATTCTGGACGATACCGTTTGATATCGATTCTAGAAGAACCAAAGAGTTTAGAGCTTGTATTTTTAGTACCTCTAGTAGCGTTGCTCTTAATGAGCATTATTTTTTTTCTTAATCTAAAGTTATTTGTATTCTTAACTTGTATCTATTTAATTTTTATATCATTTAAAACATTACTTCTTAATAGTGAGAATATGGGTGTTAGGACCTTGCTAACAGGAGTTGCCATCTTTATTGTTTACAACTGGGGCTATGCAATTGGTGAATTATCGGCACTCTTTTGGAGAAAAAAGTGAAACATATTTATTTTGATTTTTACAACTTTATAGTTTCTATTTCGAGTGAAAAATATGATGTGTTAGATCTTCTTGAAAAAGACTTTAAACATTTTCAGATAAAAGAATGTAAAAAAAGTAATTTGAAGTTAACAGTTTATGAAGAGGAAAAGTATCAGCACTTGATTCCAGACAATGTTATTGCCACCAAGCAATCTTTTAACTCTATTACTTATGATCATGATAAAAAAAGATTTAATGATTATTATAACGAGGCTTTGAGTATCTATGACTATGAATGCAACTCTTGTGAGATATATTCAAAAAATGAATCCTTATTACATGAAATCTCTTATCTTGTAATTTTATCTAAACAGGGCAAATGGTCTGATTTAAATCGTTTGCATAAAATACATGCAATGGGCGTTACTAATGGAGATCAAAACTTAATACTCATGATGCCAATGAAGGGTGGAAAAACAACTAGCTTTATAAAGTTTATCCAAGAGACAAAATTGGGGCTAATATCTGATGATACTCCAATGATTGATAAGAATGGACGCATTAATATATTTCCTATACGCATAGGAGTAGAGCCAAAAAAATATTATGATGATTTTCTCAAATCTATTGATAGTCAACATCTTTATAGTTTAAACAGAAGAGAATATGGGCAGAAAACTTTAATCGACTTATCGTTCTTTAAAAATCGCTTCATTCAGACTGGGTCTCAAACACTACTTGTTCAGGGTATTAGAAAAAGTAGTGGGGGCCCGAAGTTAAATAAATGCTCAAAATTCAAAATGTTAAAACATTTATTGGTAAATATGATTGTGGGATTCGGATTGCCGATGGTCATAGAATATTTTATTGAAAACACATTAAAAGATCATCTTAAGAATATTAAAATATTTTACTTCAGGTTGATGGCGTCTCTTCGATTGTTGAACAAAAGTAAATGCTTCGAAATAGAAGTCTCTAAAGATATAGATGCAAATTTTAATATTTTAAGGAAATTGATTTCAGATAAATCGCTTTAAATTTATACATAGAGAGTTACAGTTCTCTTTTGGAATTTCCATCAGTATGAACTTTGCTTGATCATAGTCTCTCTTTTCTATGTATAGCAGAGCCTTTTTAAGATTCGCAAAGCTAGCTGCCTTAGGATTATTAATTTCATTAGCGAGTTCAAGTATATTTGTAGATAACTCTTCTTTTCTGTATGAATAGTCATATGAATCTATCGCTAAGCTCAGAGCTGCACTGTAGTTCTTTTGATACTTGTAAAGCTCTATCAAGAACTCATCTCTTAGTGGATGCCTCGTATCGGATTGCATATTGATAAGATACTTCTCAGTGTCTCTTAATTGGTAAGTAAAGTATGCAGTATTCAAAAGTTGAATAAAGAGAAGAGTATAGAAAAGTGGCTTTAACTTATTTATTCTAAGTATTCTATTTAAAACATAAACACTGAAGAATATATTTGCTAAATAGTACCAGTGATCAGAAAAAGGAGTGAACTTTTGATAAGGAATCATAATTACTCCTATAACTGGAATAATACTCAATACAAAAAGCTTTAAGAAAAAATTTCTATAATTTTTATAAAAATCAAATATAAAAAGTATGAAGATAAAAGAGTAGGCGAGTATCTTATATGGCCCAAATGATTGATATGAATAAATAAGCTGGCTTTGAAGAAAGCCTGTAAAGTGCAAGATGTACTGTACAATACTTAAGATTATAAAATTAATTTTAGTTAAGATTAAATCAAAGCTAATTGTTTCAAAGTAATAGTGAGGTGTCGCCTTTATACTAGCTAGTGGATCTTGTGAGCTTAGTCCATAGATACCTAAAGAGACTATAGAACCTAGGGCCAATACTAAAATAAAAGTAGATCTACTTTTAAGTTTCACAAAGGCAAAGGGAATAAGAACTCCAAGTGTCTTAATCAAAAATGATATGAACAGAGTTAGCAATCCAGTTTTGTTATGCCTGCTTAAGTAAAGATACATCGCCAATAAAACAAAAAAAGATGACAATAAGGTTTTGATTTGGAATATCCAAAAGATGCTGACAACATTTAGGCTGTGAAAAGCAATAAAGCTAGCAATGATTAAAGGGTTAGGAATTTTTTTGATTCGCATGATCTTATAAATAAGAACAATATTAAAGAAATGGATAAGTAGGTTAAGCAATCTGTAATATTCAAAATTATCTGAAAAAATATACTTTAACATCCAAATAATTGAAAAGGTTAGTGGCCAAGATTTAAAATATCTTGAATCTAGCTCCCAATATGAAAAAGCTGAGGGAGCATTTGCAATATTCAGTTTACTAAAAATATAGACAAAATCGTCACCAAAGGGAAAGCTGGCCAATAGAGGCGAATAAATCGCTATTAAACTGACGAAAATAGCGATCCAAATTACCAAGAATTTACTTTGCGTGTTAGAATAGTTCATAATTAAATCTATTATAGCTTATGATGAAAATAAAGAATATACTCGTATTTACATTAATCTTTGGTTCCGTATGGACGATTTTAACTTTTTACAACTATATGCCCGTAAAATATGAAATAGTTAAGAATACATGCCTAGAGTCTTCCTTTCATTTAACGAATTTAAGTCCAGGTTTCTTTAGAGTAAGTGGATATAAAGATACGTATCTTCAAGTTACTTCAAGAATAATAAGTGGACAGGTAGAGCTATTAAAAGCTGAAGTTGCAAGTGGTAAGCAAAGAGCTTTTTCTTTTTTTATTCTTAGGGAGCAAGAGTGCAATACCTATCTTTTATAAAAACATCTAAACTCTTTATTTTTATTCTAGAAAGGAGATACTTAAATTCTTTCTTTAAACTTCATTATAAATTAGCAATTTGGTTTGTTAAAAAATATGCCAATACACTAGAGGCCAATGGTCTATATATAAAAGGTAGCTTTAACTATGATCACTTTCGCTATGGAATAAGTGATCTTGATTTTGTATACATTGGAAACTCAAATGATTTTGATCGTATAAAGCATAAGGTTCAGAAGCTTTCAGTCTTTTTTCCACAGCTAGGCGATATAGATACTTTTTCTAAAGAACATTTTGCTTTAACATTAGAGTATTCAGATTTAAGATTTAAAGAGTTTATGGAGTGGCGAGTAATCCTAGAGAACGATTATAGCATTGCTTCAAATCGTCCATATTTATTCCTACCCCTTAAGTATAAGATAGATCAGCTCTCTGAATTGCACTTTCAGTTTGAGTGGCTCTTTGAGAACTTAAAAAATAAAAATAATTACAACAAATTAAAAACAAAAAGAATTTGCATTAAAATTCTAAAAATAATTAAATGGATCGAGGAAAATTCACTCAGCTCCTACCACAGCTTTGAAAATGAGTCTGTAGATGGCCTAGATCTAAAGGACATACTTCATTTAATATTTTCAAAAATAACTAATTCTAACTATCTTTCAAGTCTCAATAATAGGTTTATTGATGAACTAGGCATTGCGACAAATTACTTTGATAAGGATAATGAATGCTTCGTCTTGGGTGATAAAAAATTAAAAATTAGCGATAAGTATGAAGTCGATAGCATGAGTGATTATGTCTATCCTAGAGTCATATTTTCTCTTTTTCATACTTGCGGCTTTTTTAGCCTAGACTCTATAGTAGAGCTTGCCTTGAAGAAGGAGAAAAGCTTCACTAACGTCTCAATTTGGTCTCGTATTTATGGACAGATGCTAATAGGAGAGAAGTCCGCCCTTCTTGATAAAAATATTGATTATTTTAAAGACTGTATAAGTAATATCGAGAAATACAATCTGAGAGTTTTCGGGGAGAGTGAGAAGCTCTTCGGTAAGGACTTTTTCGTAACGGTCAATTGGGGAGAAGATAAACAAAGGTTTAAAAGCTTTTACCGGGCCCAAAAAATGAATCAAAAGCGACAAGGGGACTATAATCACTTGCACGTAGAGTTCTCAAATACAGCTGAGAGCTTCGATTTCTTAAAAGGAAATGTTTTACGAATCGAGTTTGATAAAAAGAATCTTGATTTATGGCATAAGGAGTCGCTCTATAATATTGCTAGTGAGTTTTTGTTTTTTAGTGAAGTTTTTATTTTTTCTGATGCTGACGTTTATTGTGAAAATACACATTGGATAAGTTCAAGCTTCAAGTTTATAAGGAACAGACCAAACCAGTTGGTGCAGTGCTTCTCTACTGTTATTGATAGCATCGATCATAGTTACTTTTATCATTCATGGACTAAAGCCTATCTCGAGGGGACTGAAACTTTCGAAGCACCTGGACTAGTCTGGGGCATTAAATCAAGCTTTCTGAGAGAAATTAATTTTTTTCCTGATATGCTTTTTGATGGAAGTAATGATGGTCTTCTTCTGCAAGAACTTACAAAGTATCCTATGGGTAGATCTTCTTCTTTTGATTGGTATACAAAAAATATTAGAGACTTAGGTGATAAAAATGATGGTGCTTATCTAGGTTTTGATCTTATTCATATTAATCATGGAGAGAATAGAGACTATAAAAATAGAGGGGAGTATTTAGATTATTTCAAAGAAGATTTTGATAATGCATACAAAAAAAATTGTATTGGTCTCTTTGAAGTTCGCGACTATAGATTGGTGAAAATCTTAAAGCTTTTAAAAAAAGGGCAACTCACAGCTATAGATAAAGATAGTATATTGAGATATTTAGCGGCTCCAAGGTATACAAAGCTTACTTCGGTAAACTCAGGCTTTGTTGAGTGTTTTAACTCGTTAGTTGAACTCACTGAGTCAGATCAGACCTATTACCTTAAGAATGCTCATCCGCATGAATATGCTAACGCTAAACTTACTCCCGATCTTGGTATTATCTATTCTGAAGAAGGCTTCCGCTTTTTGTATTGCATAGAGGGTGACTTTGAAGATGTTCATGGAGTAGTCATTTGTGATAATTATAACGATCCATCCATTGTTAATATTTATGAAAATAAATCAACTAATAAACATTTTATTGAGTTATGTTTTAATTCATGGAGAGATAGCGCAGATTATGCGGCCGAAATATCTATTAAAATTAAACCTAGCTGCGGTGTTAGTTTAACTCGTATTTGTAACGAAAGAGTTCACCTCACCCATGGTTGGTCAGAAGTAATAAAAGATAAGTTCAACTTCTCAGATGGACCTAGTTACAAATTAAATGGATCAAACTTGTTGGGAGAGTCATGGTATCGAGTCGATTTTTCTTTTTCAAATAGTGTTGATGCACAAGTTCTTATTAGCACCCTCAATCAATACTCGCGTAATATTATTAATGATCGATACTTTAAAATTAAAGATAATATAGTCTCTTATGTTTTCTATAAAAATCAGTTTGCAAAAGAAGTTTTTTTAAAAGTCTCCTCTGATGACAAGTTGGATGGCAGTTTTGAAGTTATTCTTAGAAAAAGAGCTATTCTAGATCCCATTTAATCATAGGTCTTTTAAGCTTTTTTAAAAGCTTATTGATTTTAGAGAAGTGTGAATTACCACTGAAGTTTTTAACTGAAAATGGTGATGGGTGTGAAGACTCTAGAATGTAGTGCTTCGTTTTATCTATACGCTGTGCTTTCTTTTTTGCATCATTTCCCCAGAGTATAAAGATAATATTTTCTTTATCATTTAGAATGTCGATAACTTTATCTGTGAAAACTTCCCAGCCTATTTTTCTATGAGAGCCAGGGCTTTGCTTCGTAACTGTTAGGACTGAGTTTAAGAGCAGTACACCTTGCTTGGCCCAAGATTCAAGGTTGCCAGTTTTGGGGATTGATACTCCTAAATCTCTATTTAATTCTTTGAAGATATTTTTAAGTGACGGAGGAAGTTTTGTCGTGTGTTTAACTGAAAAGCTTAGCCCATGGGCCTGTTTTTCTCCATGGTATGGATCTTGGCCTATGATAATAACCTTAACATCACTTAAGGGACAAAGGTTAAAGGCTTTAAAGATCTCATCTTGAGGTGGATATATTATTTCACCAGAGCTCTTTTTGTTTTTTAGCGTTTGTTTTAGGTTTATAAAGTACTCTTTTTTAAACTCTTTTTTTAAAGCATCATTCCAATCGGTCTTAATTTTCACACTAGGGCCTTCGGTAAGTGGTCCTGAATTGAATCGTATGAGTGACCCTTAGATGCAAGATAGCTAATTAGTTTTACTTTTTGCTTTTGTAGCTCTTCAGGGCTTTTTGCCGCCTTTTGAAATTTAATTTTCTTGTTAATTAACTGATTTATAATATCTCTTTCAAGTAGGTTATAGTCTGTCCTAAGAGCATTGACTTCTTCATCGTCTAAGTAGAGCTCTTCTTGTTCAAGTCTTCTTATGAGAAAATTATTAGATAAACCTTTTGAGGCAAAGCTCTTTGCTCTTGATAAAGCATAGTTTTTATCATTAATAAATTTTTTATCTTTAAGGGTATTTATAATTTCTATAATCTCTGAGTCGGTATAGTTTCGTGCGATAAGTTTTTGTTTAAGTTTAAAGGAACTATAGTCTCTTTTGGATAAGAGTTTAATTGAATAGGAGTAGGCTTCTTTATTCATAAAAAATGGGCCCTCAGTTGAGGGCCTTTAATTTATTGTAGTTTTTTAGATTTCTTTGTTTTCTTTGCAGGAGCAGCTGTTTCCTCAATTTCACCAGTTTCTGTGTTAATAGTTTCTTCGATCTTTGGACCATCAACTAAGCCATTTTTTACTAATACTTTTTGTTTGATCTCTTCCATTATTACTGGATTCTCAGTTAAGAAGTTTTTAGAGTTTTCACGGCCTTGTCCCATTTTTGCATTTTCATATGAGTACCATGCACCAGCTTTCTCTACTATTTTTTCTTTTACAGCAAGATCTAATAAGTCACCTTCTTTAGAGATTCCAGATCCATACATAATGTCGAATTCAATCTCTTTAAATGGAGGTGCAACTTTATTTTTAACAACTTTAATTCTTGTTCTGTTACCAATAACACTATCAGAGTCCTTAATAGCGCCAATTCTTCTGATATCCATTCTTACTGAAGAGTAAAACTTAAGTGCATTACCACCAGTTGTTGTTTCTGGGTTACCGAACATAACACCAATTTTCATTCTTAATTGGTTGATAAAGATAACAGTACAGTTTGATCTTGAAATAGATCCTGTAAGTTTTCTTAATGCTTGAGACATTAGTCTTGCTTGAAGACCCATGTGTGAGTCACCCATGTCACCTTCAATTTCAGCTCTTGGTGTAAGAGCCGCAACAGAATCTACAATTAAAAGATTAACTGCACCCGATCTCACTAGCATATCAGCGATTTCTAATGCTTGCTCACCGTTATCTGGTTGAGAAACTAAAGTGTTTGGAATATCTACTCCAAGGTTTGAAGCGTATTTTGTATCTAGTGCATGTTCTGCATCTACAAAAGCAACAGTTCCACCAGCTTTTTGACATTCAGCTGCTATATGAAGTGTAAGAGTTGTTTTACCAGATGCCTCTGGTCCGTAAATCTCTACAATTCTTCCTTGGGGAATACCACCTACACCTAAAGCGAGGTCAATACCTAAAGCTCCAGTTGAAATGACTGGCATCTTTTGTGTTTTGACACTGTCATCTAATTTCATGATTGCACCTTTGCCATATTGTTTCTCAATACTAGCTAGGGCCAAATCTAAAGCTTTTTTCTTGTTTGAATCACTCATTGTTGTAGTCGTACTCATTTACTCTCTCCTTAATAAATAGAATAATTAAAATTAACATCTTTTATTTTAATAGCCAAGCAAAATACGGATATATTACGGATTTTTTAACTGACTAAAATTGTTCAGTTTTAAGATATTGTTATAAACTTTTGGAGAATATAAAGGACAGCAATTGCATAAAAGGCACTTAGAACATCATCAATAATAGTTCCAAAACCATTTGTAACTTGCTTGTCGAAGTAACTTGCTGGCCAAAACTTTATGATGTCAAAGAACCTAAAAACAATCAGAACTGAAAGAGCAATTTGAAAGTTGAATGTTGGATAAAAGAGAAGCCACGTAACAAGCATACCGATAACTTCATCTATAACGATCCATCCTGGGTCATGTATATGTTCTTTCTTTTGAATATACTCTGCAAGTACGCAAGACAAAGCCGTTAAGGCCACTAGAAATAAAACAAAGTATAGAAATGGAATTTCCTTAAGCGAGATTAAATACATAAAAGGTATAGTCGCTATACTTCCAAATGTACCTGGTGCATATTTAATGAATCCAACTCCAAAGAAGGATAGGAAGAACTTTATAATCTTTTGCGATTTCATAATATATAGGTTAACTTTGCTGAGCTTATATGAAAACTAATATTTAGGTTGAACGAAGTGAGTTTAAATAAAATCGATATAGAGTCATTAAAGATTATATTGTCAGCGCAGTCCTCTTTGGACTCAGGATCTTTTATCGGTCCCTTTGAAAACAAAGAAGAGAGCTTTAAGTTTTACAATAGCTATGGCTTTGACTTGAATGATCCAATTGAAGGTGCAGAGCTCTTTGGAATCTTTCAAGAGTCTATGCAGTTTATAAAAAGATATTTTTTAAAACCAGATAATGCAGAAGGTCTGGATCTATCTATTCCAAATGTATTTTACACGATCACTGATGTTGCCGACCTAAGTCTTATTTCTTCTAAAAATTTAAACTTAGAGATTTCTGAGGAAGAAAGTCTTTGGGCATCTATTATTATTAAAGTCATGCACACAATTCTTCATACAGATAAAGACTTGAGGTATCATTACTTTACAACTATACAAACTCAAGTTTTTGACCGGTTTTATAAGTATCTCGTCAGAGATGAGGAAGATGGACTTTATCTTGCTGGAGAAGGGGACGAGAAAATCCCACTGCATGACTTTGAAACCAAATCTAACAAAACAAGAGAGAGTACAATTATAAAACTCTTACATAAAAAAGAGAATGTTGCTGAAGAGCTGTTTGATCGAATTGGAGTAAGGTTTATTACTAAAAATAAACTGGATATTATTAGAGTTATAAATTTCTTAAAAGAAAATTATATTATTATAACTAATAATATAAAGCCCAGCCGTTCGGTAAATACAATGTTTGATACTAGTAAGCTCGATAAGCTATTAGATGAGAATGTTTGTGAGGAAGATATTTTATCGGAGTGTGGTAAAAATGATAATGAGCATACTTCAAAAGATTATAAAGCTGTGCACTTTACAACTAGACAGTTGATCAAATATCAAAACCCTTTTATAAAAGAGCTAAATGCAATTAGACAATTGGCCACAAAAGAAGAAGATAGTGAGCTAGCAAGTAAAATCCTAAGTCTTGAAACAAAAGAAATTGCTCAAAGTATTAGGTTCTTCTATCCTTATGAAGTTCAAATTACAGATATAGAGAGTCATAGACAAAATACTGAGGGAAAGGCGTCGCATAAAGACTATAAAAAGTCTCAATTGATTTCGGCAATGAATAGATTGTTTAAGCCTCTTCTAGAGATTCTATAAATAGCTCTATCCTGCGGTTTATAAAGCTAGGGAAATCAACTTGCGGTACATGGCTACCATTTTTAACAATAAACAATTCACTATTATTTAATTTTTCTTTAAGAATTCTTTGGTTGTAGTTTGGGATAACTTTATCGTTATCTCCCCCAATAATAAGTGCTTTTGATTCAATTTGAGATATATAACTTATAATATCGTGAGAATTCATTTGCTCTAAGAGCTTTAGAAAAATATTGGGACCAAGCTCTTCAATTTTAGATAGATAGATCTTAATAAACTCATCTGAAACAGTATT
>Ga0115567_10002099_pt1 | contig 19797 bp, 14 predicted proteins | sample COGITO_mtgs_1204_2_FD_88679 | JGI IMG/M metagenome (GOLD analysis project Ga0115567, IMG submission 88679) | Pelagic marine microbial communities from North Sea - COGITO_mtgs_120412 | ecosystem: Environmental > Aquatic > Marine > Epipelagic | place: Germany:Helgoland, sampling site Kabeltonne... | reverse complement strand
CCGCCAACCCGGACATCCACTTCTATCTCGGGACGGCGCTGCGCCGCATCCCGGAGCGTGCCCATCACGCGGAGCTGGCGTACGCGGTGGTGGAGAAGATCGACCCGCGGTACGTGTTCCGCTACATCAACACGGACACCAACGACCAGTACTGGGAGTTCGTGGCCGATGAGCAGGCCATTCTCGCCAACCTCACCGGCGGCGGCCCGCCGCCGCCCAACGGCCGCGCTTGCGACACCAACCTGTGTCGGCTCCGCGCCATCGTCTCGGAGCTGCGCGCGCTCGAGGCGACCCTCGCCTTCGTCGGCGACCGCCAGCTCGACGGCCGCAAGGCGCAGCTCCGCACCGGTCCCGCCCCGCCGCCCTCCCAGCCCCCGCGAGGGCGCCTGAGCTGAGCGCCGGGGCGGCGCGCGGGGGCTCGCGGTCGCAGGGTACATGAAGCACTCGTTCGCGTACGGCTCGACGTTCTACCAGTCGTGGCTCAAAGTGCTCGACACCCCGCTGATGCGCGAGGCCGCGGCGCACGCGCGCGAGCGCGGCCTGCTGTACGGCGTGCTCGGCGCCAGCATTGGGTGGCACGTCTTCTACGGCGCGCTCTCGTGGGACTTGCCCGCCCGCGGCTGGGAGATCCTGTGCTCGCAGGTCGACATCGCCCGCCAGCAGGCGGAGCGCCATCTCGCAGGCTCCGCCATGGCGGCGCGCGTGGTCTTCGAGTGTCAAGACGCGCTGCAGGCGGACCTCGCGCGCGTCCACATCCTCGTCCTCGCCTTCTCGCGCGACGTCAACCTCGGCGTCGTTCTCAACCAGAAGATGGCCGACGCCCTCGCCCCCGGCGCCCTCGTCGTCGCCTGGTCTCGCATCCTCGACGCCCAGCCCGAGTTCGAGCGTGCCGCCGTCTACAAGGCGCCACGCCCCGCCCGCCTCGCTGCCGTGCCCGCCGCTCCCGAGCCCCTCCAGGCTCATGCGCGACGCCACACGAGCTCACACCGCGCACGCATTGCGCCAGGTTGCGGTCTCGTGGTCGCAGAATTGGGGCATGTACGTGTACCGCCGCAAGTGACGGGCGGGACAATCAGGACGTTCGAAGCATTGGAATTCACGTGTTAGAGTTAGACACTGATAGCGGCACCGTCGTACCAGGCGATCGCAGGGCACATAGGTGCAGATGTATGTAAACAACAAGCTCGCGGTCACGAACAGCAATGCAGAGGCTCCTTTGCTCCCGCAAGCGGCTGGAGGAACGTGAGCCGTCCAACTTGGCAGGCATAATCCACTTTTCTGGTCTGCAGGGATTCACTACAGCTTGATCACAACTTTACCCCGGGGATAGAAACATTCACTCGGCTCAATATCTTCGAGCTGGCGACATCTTATGGGTGATCCCCACGGCAGCTTTGGATTCTGCTGCTGCCCCGAGGAACTTTTGTAAACTAGTTTGCACGGGTACAAATCCCTTTGAAATGTGTGTGGAAAAAGCCAGAAAAAGTTTCGCATCTCTAGCACGGGCTACAAAGGACGCCATCCTCGCGGGAAATGCGAGCCGACTCAAAGCTTTACTCAATACTCAAACCCTGGAACGCAGCTGTACTTGTCAGGTCCTAGCAGGCAGCGCTGGCAATCAGGCTCGCCTGTGGCCCCGAAGCTCGAATCTTGAAAGGTCGTTTCAGAACAGTGTCAGCGGCTTCATTTTGCGGATCTTGACCTTGAGTCGTACCTTGCCCGTAAATCGGCCGCCGGCATGAATCTCAAGCCACAGGTCGGTCTCGGGGAGGTCGGGGTCTTCCCCACCCCCGCCCTCCAGCGGCAGCGCCTCGAGACGCTGCTTGGTGTCCGCCACGAGCTGGGAGAGCGACACGGTCCCCGCCCCGATGAAGTCGTCCTTGGTTTTCCCAAAGTCGTCGTCCCACACCTCGACGCGGAGGTACTGCGGCACCAGGTTGATGCGCAGCATGAGGATCTGGTTCCACTCGGGCGATGCAGCCGACGGGATCGTCTTGGACCGCACAAAGCCCGGCGGATTCGAGATGCAGCACGCACAGTAGGGGTCAGAGTCAGCAAACAAATCGAGGGCCTTGAGCTGCTCGCCACACACCAGCGTAATCTGCAGTGCAAAGCGGTCGAAGTGCCTCTGCCGTGAGTGGCGAGATGTCGTCGTTGCCTGCGGCGGGTGCACCTGCGCATTCTGCAGAACTTGCGCCACTGCGCGCCACTCACGATTGCGAAATAGCGTCGCCACCTGTAGCGGCGTTTGGCCCTCCTCGTTGGTCGCAATTGGGTCCACGCCCTCTTGGACAAGCGCCTGGACCGCCGCCAGGCTGCCCCCAAGCGAAGCAAGGTGGAGCGCGTTGTTCCCGTCCCGTGCTTGCGCGAGCACGTCACAGTTGGCTGATAGCAACTACGGAATCACACCGCTTTACTTCAGCTCCCCATTGTAGCCCTAGGGTGGAGCAGCCTACACTCTGCACCTCCTCTAACAGCAAGTCAACAGGGTTCAGGTTTCGGCTGGAGCTCAGGAAGCAGCGGGTGGGGGGGGGCGGCACCATTCTTATTATCTCAGTGCGACCCTTATAAGCCGCCGAGTGCAAAGGTGTCCAATCCATAGTCGCAGTAGCGTCCACAGAAATGTCTTTTTTTTGCAGGAGGTACTCGACGACGTCGGCGTAGCCCTCCTCGCACGCGTAATGCAGCGCAGTGTTCCCATTGTAGTCTGCAGCGTTCACATCTGCCCCTCGCTGGAGAGCCTCATCGATTGAGATGTCCATCTCGCCTGCCTGATCCTCTCCCTCTTCCTCCTCTGCCCCTCCCTCGCCTGAATTGGACGACGCAGACCGCCCAATCATCGAATGGTCCCCGCGCTGCGCCCCCCCCTTGAACGCTAGCCCCTTCTTCGCCGCTGCGATAAGCTGCCGGTCGCGTTTGCGCCGTGCGACATGCCATGGAAGCCCGGTCGCGATCGAAGTAGGGCGGAAGTGGTGCGCTTTCTTCGCGTCTCCGTCCTGGCTCTCATCCATTTTGTGATTCGGTCACCGCCCAAGGTTGCCGCCGCCAGAAAGCTTCAATTGAACCGCCTGGGAACCCGGCTAGCCGCCCAACCGGCCGCAGCTTCACGCCGCCTAGAATGTGACCGACCAGTCACCGATTGATCCGCGCGCCACACTCCTGCGCGGCGCCTGGCTCCGCTAGCCGCCAGCCGTGTTGCTCTTTCCCAAGTGTGGAAGTTGACCGCGGAAGTTAACTCAAGAAAGAAGGAAACGCGGGAACTTTTTGATTGAAGACAGCTCGCTGTGGTCAGTGTGTTCGCTGTGGTCAGTGTGAAGGATGTCGGCTCTGCGGGGCGAGGGGTTTCGGGACCGATGCGGTCGTGGTCTCGTGCTCGCTCTCGCAATTTTCAGCCACACTACTTCATCTTTGGCTGATCGACCCTCGGCGTGCACCTTGGCCCGCTCATCAATGGCTAACAAGGGGAGCGGCGGCAGCGGCGGGGGCTTTGCTTTTGTCCTTCCTCCGGCGCTGAAGTGGCAAGGGAAGGGCGACAGGCTAGCCGATGGCACTCGACGGCTAAATGAACGGAAGCACGCTGCGTGTGCACCCGCAGCAAACCTGTTTGGCTGGTTTGATAAGGGGGAGGGCAAGCCGCGGTCAAATCAGCCCTCCAAGGAGCGGCTGAAGAAGGCACTCACGCAGGTGCGCACCAGACCCTTGAGGCGTGACGACCCCTATTTATAGTATCTGCCGCTCTAGCAGAAGTATGATTTTTATACGTCTCGTGGGCGCTCTGTTGTGCTCAGCGAGGTTTCATCCCTTTCTGCGGACGGACCTGCGTTGGGGCAGCGCAGGTCGTTCTGAAAAGGCGATGGCCATCTGTGTGACCAGGAGGTGAGGGCAGAAGAGCTGAGCGAGGAGGAGAAGATGGAGGCAGCGAGAGTGCGGCGGCGTGGGCTTCTGATGCAGGATCCCGCGTACCGGGAGACGCTCATCGAGCAGGCGCGGAAGGAAGGCAAGCCCATTCCTAGTGCAGACGTGGGCGCGTCCTCTGGAGGGAGGGTGACGGTGCAACTCGGGCGGACCGAGCCGGGTACGGCACGAGTCAATCCGCCGGTGGGAGTGGGTCGGGTAGTTGGCGCGGCTCGGGGGACGACGCTGGAGGGCCAAGTGCCACCGCCGCCGATGCCGTCGCAGATGAACGCTCGGACAGATACGGGCGAAACGGCGGAGGAGGAAGAGGCGCGGCGCCAGCGTGCGGAGAAACTGAAAGAAGACGCTGCACGGACCCTGGGCGACCGCGCCCGCTTTTTCGACGCGAAAGCTGCTGCCAAAAGCGCTGCCTCCCATAAGGCGGCTGCAAAGCCCGCAGCACCGCTCACTGCAGCTACCACCACGCCACGTGGTGGCTCGCCGGCGGGAGAAGACGATGCGCTTAAAGTCTCGGGCAGCACTTCCGCGGCGGCGATCAAGGACGGGGCGAGCAAAGGCGGAGAGAGAGCAGAAGCCGGGGAGAAGAGGGCGAGCGAGGTCAAGAGCGAGGTCAAGAGCGAGGTCAAGAGCGAGGCTGACGTGCCGAGCAAGGAGACGGCTGGTCAAGAGGCAGAGGCGGATACAGGGAAGGAGCCAGTGAAGCAGGAGTGGAAGGAGGTTGCGGAGCAGCGGCTGCGAGAGCAGAAGGAGGCAGCAGAGCGGCGCATCCGCGAAATGCTGGGCGGGGTGGGCAAGCCCAAGGCCAGTCCTGCGGCTGACTCCAGACCTGCGGGTTCGGCGGCGCCTGCCGTGGCGCGGCCGCGCAGCTTTCTGGACGTGATTCCGCGGGTGCCCGCAGCGGCACCGGCTCCGGAGGATCTCACGGAGCTTGCTGTGGTGCGACCAGCAGCGAGCGGCCCCGTTACGTGGAAGGTTATCGCGCCCAAGGGCGTAGCAGTCTTCGTCGGACCAGGAGAAGACTACGGCGTGGTGGGCCGCCTCCTGAGCATGCAGATCGTGGCTGCGCAGCCTGCGGCGCTTGCAGGATGGCTGGAGTTGGCGGGAGAAGCAGGCTTCGTGCGGACGCACGCTGGGCGCAAGGGGGTCATGGTCCGGCAGGGCAAGCAGCTCGGCTTTGGCGGTCGAGAAATGGAGGAGCGCTGGGGCCCGGACATCACACAGCGCGGTGCCAACGATGAGAGTGGGTGACCAGGTTCGTGAGGGTGTGGTGAGACCTTGCCCCACGATGGGAGCCAGCATTACACTAGCTGCCTTCATTACGCACCCCACCAGATTAGCACATCAGCTGCCCTGCACCGTGCCGCACAGGCCCCTCGTCCTTTACAAACCCACAATACAGCTGGCCAGCAGTCAGAGTATCTCGCCGTTGCCAGAAATCATTCGGACTGAAGCTCCAGTAGTCGTGCACTCCTGCCTCGTTCATGGGAACGATTAAGCGCTTGCCTCACACAAAACGAGCCAGTCCCGCGTAATGGCAGTGGTGTCGATGTTGCTTGATCTGTGATTCTGCAGCGCGGACACGGGTGGGTTGATGCCTGTCGTGCACTTCAGCCTCGAGGCGCTGCTCGTCGAGCGAAGAGACAGCGAGCTGCACACGCCGCACACACTCAGCGTTCTGAGAAGCTGTTGGCAGTCATTGTTAGGCCGCAGTTCCAGGCACTGCCCGCGCTGATGTAGTTAAGATCTCACCAGCTGTAGTAGCAATGCACGCTCCTCCTCTAGACGACGATTTTCATTCAGTGCTGCGACGTATTCATCTTCTAATGTCACGAGATCCTTTCCGTCGTCCTTCGAATAGGATGCTCCATCAAGGGCATCATTGTTCTCCGCGAGATCGGGCAGGGCTTCGGGCTGCGCAGCCTCAACTGCCGGTGCTGCTGCTTTGGCCTGCTGCTTTTGCTTCAGTTTGTCGTCCTCCGCTGTTTTCTTCGCCTTCTGCGACTCGGTTGGTGGAGGGACCGCTGTTGCTGCAGCTTTCTTCTCCCGGTTGGTCACAATGGTCGATTTGACCATCTTCTTGAAGAGACTCTTCATCTTGGCTAGCCTCTGAGCCGCAGAGAGCTTCGGCTTAGGGTTGACTGTCGACTTCGCCGGTCTCACCCCTTTGAGACACCGGTCAGGCCCGGTCTACGCCCGTAACCAACCCAGTGCCTGCCCTGAACGAGAACCTTCTCGTTCAAAAACCCACTGAGGCGGGCCTGAAGAGAAGGGTGGGGACTCGACGACAGAAGGGGAGGTCGGCCCGCCCGAAGCAGCTGGATGCCGGGCGGACCACACGTGCCCTGCCATCGATCCCCCCGCACGTGATTTCGTTATGCCTGGAGCAGCAGCGCTGGGAGCAGCGGAGCTCTCTGAAGCAAGTCCGCTGAGGCGGCGGCCTGGGCGCGACACTGGAGGTTCGCATGGGCCCGCTTCGACACCCAAGCGGGAAGGCAAAGATGCAGCTGATGTGCACCGCAGGCGGTCGTTGTCACCGTTGCGTGGTAGTGAGAGAAAACCCAAGATGAAACGGTACCGGGTGAAGATTGGCTGGGGGAGCGACATTCGGGCTGTAGAGCTGCAGACCTCCCCGCCCGACCTGGACGAGGTGAGCCCCTTCTGGAGACACGCATGCGCGGGCGCGCATCCCTCAAACGCTCATGCGACGTGATTCATTGCACAGCTTCGGGCGGCGATGCGAGAAGAGTTCGGGACGGACCTGCTGGACCTGCGGCACTCGCCGAGCCCTGCGTGGAGACTGCTGGTATCCTCCCCAAGCAAGCAGCGAATGTTGGGCGTTGCGGCGCCTCGTACACTTGTTTGGCTTATGGCTCGGGCCCGCTTTGGTGCACGGGCAGGTCCACGTATTCGGAGCGCGGCACCTGCCCAAGATGGACCGGGCGGGGATGGCCAACGCCTTCGTTGAGATTGGCATGGCCGACCCAGCCCACCGCTTCGCCGGACACTGCAAGGTCGGACCGCGCGCCCCGCCGCCCCCCAGCTCGGCGCCGCGTGCTGCGCGATATGACGCTCAGTGAGGCGGTGTGCGGCGCGCGGTGCAGCGCGGGGAGCGGGTGCAGACGGGCGTGCGGTCGCGGAGCGTGTGCCCCGATTGGGACGAGCGGCTGGAGCTACTGGTGGACGGCGGCGCCGACCCGGGCGTGGCAGGCGACCCCCTGCTGGAGCTGCGCGTATGGCACCGGCCTGACACGGGCCCGGGGGGGGCAGCGGCGCCCGACGTCCTGATCGGGCGCGCACGGCTGCCCGCCGCGGCGATCGGGCTGGCTGCGGCGCGGCGCGAGCGGTGGCAGCGGCAGGCGCAGGCGCTGGAGCGCAAGATCGCCGAGATAGAGGCGCTCCCTGCGGCGTGTGACCCGGGTAGGGCGGCCGCAGCGGCGCTCCGCGGCAAGCTGGCGCACGTGCGCGGGGTGCGCGCGGAGGCGGGCGCGCGGCAGGAGCGGTGGGTGCGGCTGGAGTGGGCGGAGGGGTGCCGCCCCGCGACGCGCGCAGAGGGAGAGGAGGCGGCGGAGGTGGGCGACAGCGGGGTTGGGGTGCGCGGGGCCGACCACGGGCTGGCGAGCGTGCACGTGTGGGTGGGGGCGGAGGTGTCGGAGCTGCAAGGGAACGCGCTGCTGAACCACTACTTCCACCCGATCGAGAACGCGGCGGAGGCGGCACGCCTCGAGCTCCTACACCGCACGCCCGGCGTCGCCGACGCGCTCATGACGCTCAAGTACGCACCGGGCCAGGTCCTCGACCGCGCCTCGGGTGCCGCCGCCGTCCCGCCCGGCGCGCTCGCCCGCATCGTGCACGACGAGGGGCTCCGCCGCGGCTTCCAGGCCGCGCTCGACCGCGCGCCGCGCCTCTTCAGCAACACCGCCCGCGCCGTCGCCCGCGTCCCCGCCCTCCCCGTGCGCCCCGACCTCCACATCGTCCTTACCTCCAGCGCGCGCCTCCGCGCGGCGCTCGCCGAGGCCGCCCTCTTCCAGCCAGGCGCCGCTCCGCGCCTCCCCGTCGCCCTCCACGTCCGCGTGACCCTCGTCGCCGGGCGCAACCTCCCGCGCGCCGCCAAGGGCCTCCCCGACCCCTACGTCCGCCTCCTCGCCGTCGGCCCGCACGACGGTGGCTTCCCGCCCTCCGGGGAGGAGGCTGCGTCGGCGGCGCGGTCCGCCATGTCGCGCACAAAGTTCAAGACGCAGAACCCCGAGTGGGGCGAGGCGGGCGACGAGCTCGCGGTGGACGTGCTGGACCCCGCGGAGCGCCTGGCGCTCGAGGTCTGGGACTTCGACCAGATCAAGACTCTCAACATGTCCTCGCGCCGCGTCTCCGTCGCCCGCTCCGACGAGCTGCTCGCGCGCGTCCCGCTCCCCGCGGCCGCAGAGGTGATGCTCGAGGGGCACGTGCCGGAGCAGTGGTTCCCGCTCGCCGACGCGCACACGCTGCACCCGCTGCCCCCACCGGGTGGGGGCGACGACCGCCCCCCCGCGCTCCTCCTCCGCATCAGCTGCCAGCCCTCGCCGCTGTCCAAGCGTCGTGCGCCGGCGGCAGCGGCGGCGGCGCCCGGGGCGAGGCGGGAGCAGGGGCGGAGGGTGGTGCGGGTGCGGGAGCCGCTCGCGGCGGGCGAGCGCGCGCTCTCGCCCTCGGAGCTCTCCTCTTGCAACCTCTCGCCGCGCGAGCCCACGCCGCCGCGGCGCACATTGCGCGAGGCAGCAGCGTTCCCGCCGCGGCGCAAGGGCGCGGAGGCGCTGCTGTTTGAGCAATTTGCGCGGTTCGCGGCGGACGGGAAGGTGCTGGGGGCGGAGGGGCAGGCGAGCGAGGCGCTGCGCAAGGCAGGGGTGGCGGTGCAGGGCGACCGGCAGTTTCTGATGGACATCCCGGAATTTCTCGCCTGGCTCGGCCACCAGGGGCTCTCGGGCGCCGTCTCCAAGGCCGACGCCGCCGCCCTCTTCGACGCCGCCAAGGCCGACGCCGCCGCCGCCCGCACCACGCGCGGGGAAGGCGAGGGCGGCGAGGGCGAGGGCACAGCGGGCACGGGGGCGGGTGGGGGGGGGGGGGAGGCAGACGATCGGCAGCTCGACCTGGACGAGTTCATGGCGGCGTGCGGGCTGCTGGCGGCGCGGTTCGACGTGACGCTGCTCCACATCGCGCACCACCGGGGCGAGTGGCAGGCGCTGCAGCCGCGGGTCGAGGCGGAGGCCGAGGAGGCGGCGGAGGCCGAGGCGCGCCGGCGCCGCAAGGACCTGGAGACGGCCTTCCCGCTGCACCGCGCGGCGGCGCGCGGCGACGTTCGTATGTTCGAGCAGTGCTTCCGGGAGGGGCGGGCGGCGGAGGAGCGGGCGGCGATGCAGGCCTCGGGCGCGGGGCGCGATATGCCCTACCTCGTCTTCAAGTACCTCAAACGCCACAAGGACCGCTCCCTCCGCGTCGGTGGCAAGCTGCTCAAGCGCCCGCCGCCGCCGCCGTGGGCGCAGTCCTCCCACAACATGGGGCTTGTCAACTGCTGCGACGTGGGGGGCTGGACCTGCTTGCACCACGCCGCGGCGCGCGGGCACCTCGCCATGGCGGCGTGCCTAGCGCGCCACGGGTTCGAGGTCTCGCGGCCCAACGTGAAGTGGCAGCGCGCGCCGCTGCACCTTGCCGTCGCGCGCAACGACCCCGAGATGGTGCGCCTGCTCGTGCAGCTCGGGGCCGACTGGACGTCGATCGACGTCGGCGGCGCCACCCCGCTCTCCGCCGCCACCGAGGCGCTCCTCGCGCAGGTCCGCGGCGCTTCCCTGCGCCTCGGGCCCGCCTGCGAGGCCCTCCCGCCGCCGCCCCTCCCGCCGCCGCGCGTCGCCACGCGCGGCTTCCTCGATCACACAGACGTCGCGGCGGCGGAGGGCGCCGCCGAGCAGCGCTGGGGCCCGGGGGAGGCAGACGACGGCGTGTCGGCGCGCGAGACGATCGAGGTGGGGAAGCTGCGCCCAGTGCTGGTGGCGCGGCCGCACCGGACGCGGATGCTGCTGCTGGGGGCGCCGCACCTCACAGACATCGTCTTCCCGTGGCACGCCCACAAGCGGACGCCCAACACGGACTCGCTGAGTGAGGTGCTGGCGCGCGAGTTCGACACAGGGCTCGGCGGCAAGCCCGACCCGCAGCTCAACGACGCGAGCACCAACTTCGGGCGTGACCCGCCCACCACGGTGCGCGACTTCCGCGCCTGGACCCGCCTCGCGGACGCGGCGGCCGTGAACATCGCAGGAACGTCGCGGGCGCGCGGCGGGCGCGCACACCTGTCGCGGGTGGAGATGCTGGAGGCGGTGCGGGCACTGTTCCGGCGCGGCGGGGCGCGGGACGCGGACGTTTTCTACGTGGCCTACTCGGGGCACGCGCAGCGCTACGCTGGGCGTTGGGTGGCGCGGGACGGCTTCGTCTCCTTCCCCGAGGTGGTTTCTCTGCCCCCGCTCTTGTAAAGTGAAACGTGACCACAAACGCGTGTAGAGGCATCACCTTGCTTCCCGTGACTGCCACTGAGGCGGGCCTGAAGAGTGACTGCCACTGAGGCGGGCCTGAAGAGTGAAATGGCGTTTCCTCCCAGGTCATGGCCCTCTGGGTCGCCGCCCGCCGCCGCGCCGCCGCGGGCGGGGCGGGCCCGGGCCCGGGCGCGCGCCTGGTCATGGCAGTCGACGCTCCGCACGCGGGCGTCTGGGCACTCTCGCTGCGCGCGCTGTGCCAGCACCCCTCGCTGCGCCCCCCCACCTGGTCCCTCGGCCCCTGGGCCTCCTTCCCCTACTCACTCAGCGATCCCGACTGGTGCGGCGGCCGCCCCCCCCCCATGCGCAGCCCCCCGCCCACGGAGCGCGCCGGCTCCCCCTCGTCCCGCCCCACCACACAACACACCCGCGCTCCCTCCACCTACGCCCCCTCCTCCCCTGCCTCCCGCGGCGCCTCCCGCGGCGCACCGTCGCCCGGCGTGGCCGTCTTCCGCGTGCCCAGCGCCGAGCCACCGCCCGACGCATGGGGTGAGGGCGCGGCGGGGAGCCCGTCGGGCGAGGGAACCTTTTGGCGACCTCCGTCGCCAAAGGAAAAGGAAAAGGAAAAGGAAAAGGAAAAGGAAAAGCAAGGCCTGCGAGGACCGTCCTTGACCGTCGGGTGAGCCCTGCCCCCCGCCCCTCCCGCGCACCGCGCGCCCCGGCCCGGAGCGCTTACCGGCGGGGCGGGCGGTGCAGCTTCACGGTGGAGGCGCTGGGCGGGGCGGAGCGCGCGCCCGCCGCGAGGCGGCTGGAGCGGGCGGCGCGGTCGCCGATGCGCTCGCGGCCGGGGACGTCGGGCGAGACGCCCGGCCGAACAGGCCCAACGTTGGGCCGCGCGGCGAGCGGGGCGCGCGGGCGGAGCCGAAGCCGCGGGCGGAGCCGGAGCCGCGGGCGGAGCCAGAGCCGCGGGAGCAGCCGGGGCGGGTGGGAGGAGGGTGGAGACTCGGAGGAATCGGTTCTTGTGGCACAGATCGAGGGCAGGAATGGCTCCAAGGAAGGGGGGGAGGCGTGGGACAAGGCTCTGGAGGAGATCCACGCGGCAGCGAGCCTCACGGCGGTGATGGCCGCGTGCGGCCCGGAGGAGCGCGCGCTGGAGACCGCGCGCGGCGGCGCCTTCACCAACGCCTGGGCCTCCCACCCGATCCAGGGCAGCCTTTCGCTCACTGGCCTGCGCCTGTGCGCGCCGCCGCTTGCCGTGGCGGGGGCGCACTGCCGGCAGCACCCCGTGTCGTGCGTGGGGTGGTGCGAGGCGCCGGCAGACCGCGACCCGCGGGTGCTGTCGGTGGGCCTGGGCCTCTGGCTCACCGGCGCCGCCTTCTTCGCCGAGGGCGCCAACGGCGGTCTGCCCCCCGCCCCGGGCGTCCGCCGCAAAACCGTCCACCGCTCCAAATTCCCCGAGGAGTCCCGCCGCCGCTCGCCCACCAAGCCCCGCAGCCGCTCCCCGCAGAAGCGCCTCGCCCCGCCATGACTCCTCGATATATTACAAATTCAATCAAAGACCTCTCGTGTCGGACAACCCCTCCCCTCGGGCGCCGCGCGCCCCCAGGCGCGGGCGCGGACGCCCGCCAGCCTGCCTGCTGCAGGGCCTCACTACCGAGGGAGGCCAGGGGATGCCTCCCTTTGAGCCGTTGCCCTTTGAGCCATTGACCCTCTCTTTGAGCCAATGCCCCTCTTTGAGCCATTGCCCCTCCGCACCAGCGAGGGAGGCAAGGGGGTGCCTCCCTTTGCACCAGCGACCGGAGCCTAGGCCTCCACGGGCCGGCGTGTCAGCGCCGGAGGCACGCCGAGCGCGGCGGCGGGGCTCCTCGCCTCTGCCGCGCCGAGGATCGCCGCGCACCCTAAGGCCTCGCCCCTGCCTCGCTGCAGAGCACCTGCCCCCCTTGCGGCGCCAGCGCCGCCACGATTGGCGGCGGTCCCAGCGCTGCGCCCTCCGCCCGCGCGCCCCCCTGCGTCTTGCTACCCCGCTTCGACCAAAGCGCGTCAAGCGGCGCGCTCGCGCTCGCGCCCTCGCCCCCAGGGCGCCCCCCCTCAACGGCGCCCCGCGCCGCGTCCCCCGCCGCGCCCGGGGCGGGCGCGCTGTGCATCCGCTGCCGCGCGCGCGCGGGCGCGTCGCCGGGCTGCGCGTCGCTCCGCGCGGCAGCCAGCGCGGTGTAGCCCGCGGCCCACTCGAGGTAGTCGTTGGAGATGGCTCCAACGCCGACGCTCGAGGCCGCGGCGCCGTCCTTGTCCTTGCCGCCCACCGGCAGCGAGCGCATGGAGACGAAGGAGAGCATGGAGCTCCAGATGAGGGCGAGCAGGCAGCAGACCGGTACCTGCAGCACCGGCGGGAACACGGCGAAGAGCACTGTCTGCGCGGGGATCCAGAACTTCCAGTTCAGCTTGAGCGTCGGCCACCACTCCCTCCGCGCGAGCACCAGCGTCTGCGCGGGTGTCTCGCGGCGGCAGTAGCCTCGCCAGGCGTAGAAGAGCGAGAAGTACACCCAGGGCACCCAGCAGAGCTGATTCACGAGCGCTCGCGCGATAGCACGCGATACAGTGCCCTCCGGAAGGTAAGGCGACAGCGCGGCGGAGTTGAGGAAGCCAAACCAAACGTGCTGCACCGCGCCCGTGTAGAAACCGCCGAAAAACATAAACATTGCCGTGCGCCGCAGATCGAGCTTTCGGAGCGGCAACATTTTTTGCAGCGCGGGAGGAAGGTCCTTTTGAGCTGCACGATGCGCAACGTGCTGCGCGATAACGTCGCCCGTGGTCGACACTACCATCGCTGTGATGACCTTCAACCACGAACTCGCTGCTGTCAGTCGCCAACCCGGCACGCGGCCTGGCGCAAAGGACCGCACACTACAACAGCGTCCCGGCCCATAGTGACTTTTTGGTGGGCCCTGCCTTGGTCAGGAGTGGAGCCGTGTCTAACAGCACCAGGTACGCTTTCAGGACCGCCCCGCCGACCTTCACTATGCCGATCGGTGCGGTAAGCGAAACTATCAGGATGGGCCCCAGCGTCGCAGGGCGAATTCTTGGCAACGGTTTCGTGTTGACGAGAGGAAGTAGTGGCCGCCTTGCCAAGCGTAGAGCACTATTACTGAATCCGTCGGCGGTCAGCAGAGATGCAACGGTGAGAGCGGCAAGCAGTGAAACCCGGTGGAGGCGCAGCATCCGGCGGGATTCCGCCGGAACTGTCCGTGTGCACCGCGAATGAGCCACTGCTCCGACGTTCACGTTGGATAAGAGGAGGGGTACAGGTGTCGCGGGCGCGGTGTCTCCACTGTCCCCGGAGCTTTCCGGGGGAATCGGTGCCCGGAGGAAAACCGAAGCAACACCTTAGAAAGGCACGGCACAAAGAACCGACCGGTCCCACGAGTAGAGTCCCACGCGAGGAGTTCTTTAAGCTCCTCGCGAGACGCACAGTCGGACCCATAATCGGCGGCGCGACTATCTCAAAAAAATTGGCGTTTTCCAACTTATGGAAACATAAACTTCCTTCAAACCCTTCTCTCCTCCCAACTTACTCGCAACGAGGTGTGGCACGCGCGCCCGACACCCGCCTCCCGCCCCTTGTGCCCGCCCACCAGCTTGAAGTGGCGACAGTACTCCCCGGACCTTAGTGCTGGCACTTCTCCGGGGCATGTACCTCAGTGCCCAGCTCTCCAAATGGGTGCGCCCGCGAGAAGGATCCCAGTTTGCGGCTTGCAACCCTACAGAAGCTGAACGGACACCCTGAACGCAGGATGTCTATTCCGATCAACCACGCTCACCTTATCCACAACCATGCGGACGGCCGCTCTTCTACTCGCCTCCATGCGCCGCCCGGCGGCAAGAGCTCGATGGGCACCTCCTTCGGTTGGGCCGACGAGGCCCCCGCGCCTGCACCGCAGCAGCAGCGCCGCAACCCCAACGCTTCGTCGTTCGACGCTCCCGCCGAGCCGCAGCGCGTGTTCGTGCGCAAGAACAAGAACGAGTTCGTTGACAGCCGTATCGGTGCCGGTGTCGTCGCCGCGAACGAGAACGCCAACAACAACGCAGCTCCGGCCGATGGACCCTCGAAGGCGGGCTTCGGTGACACTGGCGCTTCTTGCGTCCGCATCAACAACGCCCCCGGCGGCAAGAACGCCATGGGCACCTCCTTCGGCTGGTAAAGAGCTGAGGTTTCTTGTAGAACGTTGCGATAGACGCAGGCAATAGGGACCAATGTGAGACTCACAAACCAGTTTGAACGCCGGTGGCTGCAGCCAGCCGTGTCGTCACTATTCACGTTATTCATTCCGAGCAAGTAAATCTGCATAGTCTAATCCCTGGAGACGCGGTGCTACGTATCACTCCAGCAGCCACATTCGGTCGTCACTTGGTCCGCCCAAGGCTGCTTTTGTGCCTCCCGCGGCGGAAGCACGTTAGAGGCCGCGGCGGTAGTGGAAGGTGATGACGAGATCGAGCGCGGCGCCGGCTACTACCCGCCGCGCACCAGCACAGACGTCGCCGGAGCGCACGAGCGCCTCGCCGACGACGCGCTCTGGCGGTGTGAGCACGCCACCGTTGCAGATGGCGGCAGGCGTGCCGCCCTCCACGCCGTCGTTCTGATCGTTGAGCGGGACAGTAGCTACGTAGTCGGCATTTCCCACGGCGAGGCGCTCGAAAGGATACCCGGGCGGTGCGAGTTTCCGGAACGAGAGGTCGAGCCGCTTGAAGGCTGCAGGGCAACCGTCGGGGTCGAGCCCCCGCGGGAGCGCCTCCAGCGCCGCCACCAAGCCCTCCCCCTCCTCGCCAAGCGCCTTCACCACCGCCGCACGCTCGACCGACACGGTCTCCCCGCGAGCTGCCGAGCGATCGCCGCGCGTCGCCCCACTTTCCGGAGAGAACTGCCACAGCGCGAGCCGAGCGAGGGCAGCAGACGCCTCGCGCGAAAGCGCGGGCGTTGCCAGTGCCGTGGGCGCGGTCGCGTTGGCGGCGAACGCTCGCAGAGCGCGCCGCAGCTCCGGCTTGGGAAGGCCAATGTCATTGAGAAGACGCTTCGCGTTCAGGCTTTCCGGCTCTGCCCCGTCTGCAATCAGCCGACGTTCCAGCCGGTCCATGCTGCCAAGCTCCTTTGCAACCCTCTGGTCCTGCCCCTTGCCGAAGCCTACCACGAACGACGATGCTGCGTCCTTGTCCACCATCTCCACATCCTGGTCGTCCTCATCATCTTCGCCCCCATCTCGAACCCGCCCCTGCGGCAAACTCATTCAGCTCAGTACCGCGCTTCAGATGTCCCGTGGGAGGGGTGCCAGCAGCGGGCTGGCCGCAGGAGCGTACCGTGCCAGCGGCAGTACGAGTTGAAGCACGGGCTGCACTTCGATCAGCGCGTAGTTTGCCCTTGGACGCCTCCTGGATCTCCTTCCAGTCCTTCTTTTTCCCGAAAAGCTTTGTCTGCAGCCGAGCTTCCATGGCTTCCACCGTCAACTCTTCGATGGTGCCCTGCCGCATGCGGATCATGTCCTCTACTTTCTCTCTGTCATTCCACCCGCGGTTGGGCACCATCCTGCCGTCGCCCTCTAAAGGCATCTCATCCGCCACAAGACGCCCCCCTCGTGCACCACGAGCACCTCGTGATCCACTAGCTCCTTGCGCCCCGCGCCAGCCACCGCCACCACCTTCGCCAGTTTCTCCGGCGCGCCGCCCCCAACTCGTCTGTCCACCTCTTGCTCCTCCACGCGAACCCCGCGTGGCCCTTCCCGCCATGCATACGGTCACAGCGGGCCCAACTCTGGCAGTCCCAGCCGGCAGCGGGAAGTGGAAGCCTGAGGCTGGGTTGCCGACCATGGCGGCTACGAGGGTGAGCAGCAGCGTCGAGCTAATAGGCGTAGTGCGCATCAGAATACCCATTTGGCCCCTTGCACTCCTTGCGCAAGCAGCCAGACTACAAGGATCGTGCGCGATGCGACTCCAGGTCTTATCCACCAACTGGCCCCCTTGGAAGGCAGCTTCGTAGAGAGATGGAATTGAAGGAGGCAGGCCCTGACTCAGCAAGTCGGTCTGCACAGTGGGCGGCTGCCACGCCTCGGCTTGGTCCACTCAGCCTGGCCGGGCCAGCTACCCTGATTGGAATTTGTAGGTAGGTCGCTGGCGAGCAGCTGCTCGTGATCGCTTTCTGCCAATGTCTGGGCAGGGACTGCTGCCCACCTTCGAGGAGCGTCGGGGAGTCGCCTCGGCTGCTCCAAGCACCCCTGCCAACTATGGCACTGAACTTCGCGAGGTTTCCCGCCCACCGATTCTTCCAGCGCACCGATGTCTCACTTGAATTCTAGTTGCGAAGCAGACGATCCATGCATTTCGTCGCTGACCTGGTTCTGTGCATGGCTTTGTTACGGGATCCAGGCACACGCGCACCACCTCGAAGATGCCCCCCCAGTGGCGGCGGCGGAGCGGCCGTTCACACCAGCAGCTGTCATGGGGACCCCTATTTCGCAGCGAGTATTTCGCGTCACAACTATTGGGGACCAGGTCCACACGCGCCTTCCGGAAGCACAGGCTCGCGTTGCCTGCCTGCCGCACCTGCTCTGGCAACTGGCTGACGCAGTCCGGATGGGATGTTTCAGGACTACGACTCAATTCCGCACCAACGGCTAAAGGCTGTGATTGGTTCTGAGGGCTGGGGCCGAAAGGTAGCCACATGGGTGCTGATAGCTCTTGCCATCATCGGCATCTTTTTCGGGTCCTGCTACATGCACGCCAAGACGCAGTACCAGGATGCTGTGAGGGCTGCAGCAGAGCTGCATGGGCTTGATACACACAACAATGACATTGTCGTGTGGCTCAAGGTGCGCTCGGTGCCATTGAGTCCCCCAGCTGTGCCGGACGAATTTGGCACTGGGCTCGCGCAGCTGACGGTGCGTGGGCAGGCGGAGCGGCACGCCCCGGTGGTGGAGAGGAAGTATCCAACGATGGGCCACCCGCAGACGCGGGCGCACACGCTTGTGACAGACAACCCGCGGAACCCGCTGCGCACGCCCCGCGGACGCCACGCGGAGCTGCCTGAGTCGCAGATCTCGTCGGCCTCGCTGCTGCGGCTCCCGGTGGGCCTCGCGACCACGCTCTACATCCAGCGCCTGATGCAGGAGCGCAACTTCCAGCAATCCGACATCACGCCTGGGCACGACGACAAGTACCGCCGGCTGAAGGAGCTGAAGCAGCTGCTGCCCGTCGACATCTACCAGCAGCACAACAAGCGGGTGCACGTTGACCTCCTGCGCCTCCTCCGCATCGCTCGCCGAGCGGGCGTTGTGACCGAGGTGCCCCTCGTCAAGGGCACCGGCGCCGTCTCGCAGCGCGACCACTGGAAGGATTCCGACTCCGGCGCGCGCGCCGAGCTGCTCGCCCAGCTGCGCCGCTTCCGGCAGTGCACGGCCAAGGGCGCGGCGGTGCCGTGCTCGCACTTCAAGGACGTGATGCGGTACCCGGGGTCCGCGGCGCTGCTCTACTGGGGCTCGTTCAAACTCCTGCGCTTCGACGGCCACGGCGTCCTCTTCTGGCGTAACGGGCTCAAGGCCTACGACGGGCAGTGGGCCGACGGCGAGATGCACGGCCGCGGCGCGCTCTTCGACAAGCTCGGCAACGCAATGTGGAGCGGCACCTTCGTGCACGGGCGCCCGGTCGGCTCCCTCGACGAGATGTACACAAACTACGTTGGGCAGCTGGCCAACTGAAGGGTTGCCGTGACGTCAGCGGTCAGGTCAACGCACCTCGGCCGCTGCCTCCCACGTGCCTTGCAGGTCGCGGCTCTCGAGCTCCTGGGGGCGGGCGGGCTTGGGCATGCGTAGAGAAGGGGTGTCAGTGTGGAGCGGTATGAGTGAAAAGTGAAATAGCGCAGGCAAGTCCGTGGCGCCGCGGCTCAAGTGTGCGACGCGCGGGGCACGGGTGGTCTGCACGGCCGAGCATTCGGGTTTAGGTTTAAGCAAGCCAGGGAGCGGCTGCCGGGGCTCGCAGAGAAACGGCACTCCGTTAGAGGTTGGCGTAGTCGGCGAGCAGCTGCTCCAGGGCGGCGAGCGAATCGTCGAGCGCTGCGCGTGATACGCCCCACCGTTGGTACTGGTGCAAGTAGGCCCCCGCGGCGCGGAAGCGGCAAACCTTGCTCAACGTCCTGCGCAACAGCCGGGTCGCTGAGTCGCGCGATGCAGGGCAGGCACGTGCAAGATCGGGGAAGCGAAGGGCGAGGGGGTGTGTCACCGGTCTAGAAGCTTCACTGGGGCCTGCGAGTTGGAGAGGAGCTGGATCGATTTGTCGGCGGCGGCGAGGGGCGTGGAGGAGCCGCGGGCGAAGAGGGAGGCGGACCACGGGGCAAAGTGGCGCGGGTCCTGAAAGGCTGCGAGGTCGACCTCGTCCCAGCCCGGGCCGCGGAGGGTGAGGAGGTTGGCGAGCGAGCGGTTCTGCGCACCGGGCGCGGCGGCCCAGTCGATGCCCTCCTGCATGTGGTGGTCCGCCGCCAGCATCTGCGCCAGGTGCTTGGCCAGCGCGTGCCAGCGGTCCGCGCTGAACGCCCGCGCACGCTCCGACACCTGCGGGATCGTCCGCAGCGACAGCATCTTGTGCGCCGGCGATGCACACAGACACTGCGCTATGTCCGCAACCGCCAGGGAGGCGGGCGCGCCGGCGGGCGCGCCCCAGCGCGGGTGCTCGCCCGCGGGCAGGAAGAGGGCGGCGAGCGAGCCCGCGAGAACGCGGTTCAGGTCCGGCATGCCCGGGCGCGGAATATCGAGCATGGTGGTGCAGATGTCGTGTGCCTCCTCGTTGCGCAGGTTGATGATGGCGTCGGAGCAGTCGGCGAGGCGCGCGAGGGAAAGCACGGCGTTGTAGTTCTGCAGCACCACCTCGCCGGAGCTGTAGGGCCACACGACCGCGTGCAGCTGGAAGCACTGTGGGTACGCCTCCCGCAACTCGTCCGAAACTCGCGACCCCAGTCCCGAACCGGTCCCCCCAGCCAGCGAGTGCACGATCTGGAAGGCCGCCATGCGGTCGGAGCGCTCCGCCTCTGCTCGCACGAGCTCGAGCACCGCCTCGCGCATCGCTGCGCCCTGCTGGTGGTAGCCCATCGCCCAGTTATTGCCCGACCCGCTAGCACCCGGCTGGCTCCGGCTCCAACAATCTTCGAGGACCCCACTACCATCCGGATACTGCCACCATGTGCCTGCGTGCAGGGGCGCCTTCCGCCGCCCCCGGACCTCCCCAACGACACGCGGCTCCGTGTCCACCAGCACCTGCAGCGGCGAGCAATTCAGGGCTATATCCCTCTCAACTCGCGCACCACACACCCCACTTGTGCGGACGGGATCTACCGCGCGCGCTGTTGCAGGCACCTCCGCAT
>Ga0115567_10002096_pt1 | contig 19807 bp, 5 predicted proteins | sample COGITO_mtgs_1204_2_FD_88679 | JGI IMG/M metagenome (GOLD analysis project Ga0115567, IMG submission 88679) | Pelagic marine microbial communities from North Sea - COGITO_mtgs_120412 | ecosystem: Environmental > Aquatic > Marine > Epipelagic | place: Germany:Helgoland, sampling site Kabeltonne... | reverse complement strand
TGCCTCTTTCTCTCAGACAAATTCATGATGTACATCGCGAAACGTATGCGCATGAGGAAAAGTTCTCGCCTTGCGGCACGCTGCGGTAACGATGGATTCGCTGCGTTTGCTGTGTGACAAGGCTTGGATCTGGGTTTTGATCACTTTGTCCCCGTTTCGCGGAACAAAACAGAAGTTGACGAGTTGCCTTCTGAAAACGATTCAAACAGTGGAATTGGAGCCTAGTTGGGCTCCAATTCCACTGTTTTTTCGCTCAACAGCTAACTGCTCGCCTGGAAAACGAAGGTCCGAGGGAGGTTGGGGCGGGAGAGCGCGGCGCGGCCAGGATGGCTGACCGCATTGGGTGGATCAAGCACAAGGTGTGCAAGAACCTCGCAGTGCAGGAGGCCGAGTTCGACCAGCTTCTAGAACAGGAAGGAAACACCGGGAAGGGGAACTACACTGCATTGAACGAGTTCTTCGACGCTGAGAACGAGCTCGCCAGCGCTGTTATCTTCTACACTCATGAGACCCTTGAAGAGCCGGTTCCTGGTGCGTGTCCTTACTTTCTGATACACCACTTATTTCCGCAATCCTGTGCCCCTTCGTGCTTAATTTCTTGATGTCGGGCCGTCCAACCACCTCTGCGTTTGGTCAAAGCTCCAGCGCATCAGGGGCCGATGCTAGCGGCATGCTGCTGTGGGTATGCAGGGTCTGAAGCAATTGGTGTCCGCAGTATCGCCTGCCCGGTCGCCGTTGGAAAAGGCGATCAAGCTGGAGGACTCACAGCCTATCGGCGAGCCAGCGCCTGAGGAGCCTGCTCCAGTAGAAGGAGAGGCTGGTGCGGAGGAAGAAAAGCCAGCAGAGGAAACGCCGGCCAGTCCAGAAAAACCTGAAGGGGATGCGGCCCCGGCAGAAGGTCTTGAGGCAGCGCCAGGAGGAGAGGGCGGTGGGGAAGCAGGGGGAGAAGATGCTGAGCCGGCCCAGGCTGAGGACGCAGCCGAGGGTGCCGCCGATGGAGCCAACGCCGAGGCTGCGGCAGAGGAGCCCGAACCTGAACCTGAGCCTGAACCCGTGGTCAAGCCGGCGCCAAAGCCCGAACGAAAGGTGACGCTGCATATGTGGATTGGGGACTGGCCGCACCTGCAAGTGGAAGGGCGCGTACTCTTCATGTGTAAGCCGACCATGCCGATCCGCTCGGAAGCTGACTTGGACAAGAAGGTCGAGTTCGGCGTGCTCTCGGGGCCGTCGCTGTTCATGCTTGACCAGATGCTGAACCACCTTTACCTGCCGCTGCTGACAAATCACAAGCCCCTAACGGATGAGGATGCGGAGCTGTACGAGCGCGCTCTCGATGGGGATCTCATGAATGGCTTGCAGAAGTTCGCTTCGCAGGTGAAGCATGCAGTGCAGCAGGTGGCAGGAGAAGTCAAGCTGACCATGCCAACAATCTCGATTGAGGATGAAGCTGCCGCGGTCTCTGACCCTTCAGTGGTTGTGGACCTCGAGACTGTAGTGGCGGACTGGACCTCCCAGATACAACGCGTCGTGCAGCACGAGATGAGTAAGGCGCCCACGGGTAAGGGTCCGCTGGCGGAGATCGACTTCTGGCGCTCACGGTCCGCGTCGCTGTCCACGTTGTACGAGCAGCTTCACCTGCCGCAAGTCAAAAAGGTCATCAAGGTGCTGGAGGCGGCCAGCAACAAGCACGAGTCCGACGCCTTCCGCGAGTTTGACCTGCAGCTCAAGGAGCTCTCCAAGCTGCACATTGAAGCCAAGGACAACGTGAAATTTCTTTCCACCCTCGAACGCCATTTTAAGAGCATTTCGCAGGGTTCGCTTGGCGAAATAGCTGACACGATCCCGCCCATGATGAATGCGATCCGCATGGTGTGGGTCATTTCGCGGCACTACAACACGGACGAGCGTATGGTTCCACTCATGGAGCGTATCGCACTTGAGCTTGCTGAACATGTAGCTGTTGAGCTTGACGTAAAGCATGTGTTCAAGATGGAGCCTGTTGAAGCAAAGACGCGCATCTCAGCGGCGCAGAACGTCCTGGAGAAGTGGAAGGAGACGTACTTCAAGGTTCGTGCTAAGATCGAAGAGTCGCAGCGCGACCAGCGCTGGGAGTTTGACCGCAAACGGCTGTTCGACCGCACCGAGTATATGGTGCAGTGCTGCAACGACATCCACAAGGTGGCACAGGTCCTCGAGGATTTCTACAACATTCTCGGCCCAGAGCTGAAGGCCGTGACAGGGGACTCGCAAGGCATCGACGACGTGCTGCGGCGTGTCGACGCGCTGGTCGTGCCCCTGGAACAAGTGCCGTTCGACATATTCGACCGGCGGTTCCAGGCGTCGTGGGAGGCGGTCATGCACCGCTTCAATGAAGAGGTTGGGCAAATCGAGGAGGCGACCAAAACCTTCATCAACGAGTCATTCAAGAAGCTGCGTTCGGCAGAGGGTGCCTTTGACTTGTTGCAGAAGTTCAAGCACATCAAGACACGTCCTCTTATCAACAAACAGATGATGGACAAGTTCTCGGACATTCTCGGTCGGTACAAGGAGGAGGTGCAGCTTGTGAAGCAGATCTTTGAGGAGAACCGCAAGAACCCCCCGACTTTCAAGAACCAGCCACCAGTCGCGGGCGCAATCGCATGGAGCAAGGCACTTTTCTATCGCATCAAACGATCCATCATTCGATTCCAGTCCTATGAGGACATGATGGCCGGCGACGAGGGCCAGCTGGTCACCAAGTACTACGTCTTTGTTGGGCGCATGGTGCGTGAATTCGAGAATGGCCTCTTCGAAACTTGGAAGAACAAAGTTGAGGACGCAGTTGTGCAGTATCTCAAGGCGCCGATCCTCAAGGAGGAGGATGGCGTGATCCGCGTCAATTTTTCGCGCGAGTTGCAGGCGGTTATCCGCGAGGCGCGCTACCTCGATCGGCTGGGACTACCCGTCCCAGAAAATGCGCTCAACGTCGCCCTGCAGGAAGACAAGTACAACGAGTACGCAGAGCTTCTCAAGGTCATGCTCACGCATTATCACACTGTCGTTTCCTCTCTGACGCCGGCCGAGGAGCAACTGCTGCAGAACAAGCTGCGCGAGCTCGAGTCGACGATCCGCTTCGGCTTCGATCCTCTAAACTGGAACTCGCTCGCCATCAAAGAGTACCTTGAACGATGCATGAAGCACATCAATGAGTTCTCGACAATGCTCAAGCAGGTGCAAATGAGCGCTTCAAACATCGAGTCTGTAGTTGTATCAATCATGAACGCGAATCTCGTTGACGCTGGGCAGCTTGACGGAAAAGAGCCGATGGACATCCAGGAGCTGTACGAAATCATTGACCGCAAACGCAGCGCGACGGTTGAGGGATTGGTATACAAATATCGCACCATCAAGGAGCAGATGGGCAAAATCGAGGGCATTGTCGCTGGGACAGACACGAACCGGTCGCCAGCGATGCATCGCTACTATGAGCACTGGGAAAAGCTCATTTTTAAGGCTCTGACACACTGCGTGTACCGTGCGCTTGACCAGTTCGGCGTGTATCTCAATCTGCGCCGCACTTCGGGCGCTGCTCCGCACTCGCCTATTGTGCGCGTGACCGCGTCCCTGAGTACGCCGGATATTGTGCTGTCTCCAGCAAAGACAGACATCAAGAAGTTGTTTAGCAAAATGGTGAAGAATGCGGTAGAATCCACTAAGTCCTTCAACCGCTGGATGCGAGGCACGTGCCTCGAGTGCGCCCCGCGGTTCCTGCACGGCGATGAGGACGAGCCGGTTATCTTCTCCTTCTACTCGGACATCAGTGAGGACCCCAACGTCATGAAACGCATGTTCACGCTGGACCAGGCGGTTGAAAAGGCGTTTGATAAGCTGGGTGTTTTCCTGGACAAATGGAAGCGTTACTCTTCGCTATGGAGACACGACAAGCATCAAATGCTTGATCTGTTTGTCAAGGGCAATCCGACCTTTGTACAATATGAGACGAAGCTGTCGTACTATCGCACGATGAAAACACAGGTGCGGAATGAAAAACCGATGGCGGACATTCACTTTGTGCAAGTCTCTTGCCACCCTCTCATTGCCGATTTCAACCGTGAAATCGACGCATGGACCCACATTATTGGCAAGACACTGCACGATGCAGCGAAAGTGCAGGTTATCTCTCTCAGCGACGCGATCGAGTCACGGAAGGAGAAACTTATGGCGCCGCCCGAGGACTTGGAGGCGCTCAAGGCGACGATTCGCCTGATCAGTGAGATCCGTGAGTCGACTCCGGCTATGGAGGAGAAGTTCACAGTGGTGGAAGAACAATTTCGCACGTTGGCCATGTTTGAGTACCCCGCGGAGGAGCACACGCAGGAACTCTCGCAGAGCATCCGCCCAGCGTGGGTAGACCTCTCAGCTGAGGCCAAAGAAGTGGACTATAAGCTTGGAGCCATCAAGCGCAAGTTCCGTGATGTTACGCAGACGCAGGTCGGTGAACTTGTTGGTGTTACCACGGAGGCGCTCAAGTCCTTCAAGGAGGCGGGCCCGGATGCTGCAGACATTCAGCTCGGCGACGCCTCACTCGACGACGGCCTCGAGCGCCTCGCCGTCTACAACGACAAGGTCGCAGAGATCATCGCTCAGAAGGAGGAGCTTGCCAACGCACAAATGCTCTTTGGGCTCGAGGTCACGCCCTACCCCGATCTTGTCGCGCTGGAGACATCGATGAAAAGCCTGGAGCTCATCTACGCGCTTTACGAGGAGTACAACAAAGCGACGACGCAGTGGTCCGGAACGCTCTTTTTCAAGGACCTTAATGTCGACAAGTTGAACGACGGAATGGATGAACTGCAGGCGAAGCTCAAGAAGCTTCCCAAGGCCTCGAAGGACACGGGGGTGTACACGCGCGTTTCTGATGAGTTTGTCAAATTCAAGAACACGATTCCGCTGCTCTCGCAGCTCAAGTCGGATTCGCTGCGTGAGCGGCACTGGCAGAAGCTAATGACGCTCACTGGCAAGAACTTCAATCTTGACGCCAACACGTTCACGCTCGGCAAGCTCTTCGAGATGAATCTAGGCGATTTCTCCGATCAGGTCAACGAGATCTGCAACGCGGCAGGCAAAGAGCTTGCGATTGAGTCTGGCCTGCAAAAAATCAAGGAGACATGGTCGGGGCTCTCGCTGGATCTTTTCCCGTATTCCAAGGGTGATGTTGCGCGTGGTTTCATCCTCAAAGGCACTGAGGAGATTACAACTTCAATTGACGAGAACATGACTGCATTGCAGGCAATGGGCGGCTCCAAGTTCGTTGTGCCATTCCTTGAGGACGTAAAGGGATGGGAAAAGAAACTGTCGACGATTGGAGAGTGCTGCGATATCTGGCTTGTGGTGCAGCGCAAGTGGCAGTACCTGGAGGGCATCTTTGTTGGGTCAGACGATATTCGTCTGCAATTGCCAGAAGCGGCGAAAGAATTTGATCGCCTCGACAAGACATGGATGAAGATCATGAATGATACGCAAGCCAACGTGAATGCAATGGAGGCATGTCTAGCTGAGGGTCGCGTGCAGACCCTCACGGACATGTCAGTTGCGCTGGACAAATGCCAGAAGAGCCTGACAGACTACCTGGAGACTAAGCGCAATGCATTCCCGCGATTTTTCTTCATTTCTGACGATGAGCTCCTATCTGTTCTTGGCACGTCGGATGTGACATCTATCCAGGAGCACATGCTCAAGCTCTTCGACAACTGCGCGGAGCTTGTCTTTGCTCGCAACAACAAGGTTGTGAAGGGCATGATCTCGGCTGAAGGCGAGTCGTTCGACTTCCGCACCCAGGTGCCCGTCGAGGGAGCTGTCGAAACGTGGATGCTCGCAGTGGCGGGAGAAATGAAGGTCTCGCTGCATCAGATTATGAAGGAGGCGGTCTTCTACTACCCGAAGAACGAGCGCCTGAGGTGGATGGACGACTCGCTCGGGATGTGCTGTCAAACCGGCATCAAGGTGTGGTGGACTTGGGAGATTGAGGATGTTTTCCGGCGCGTCCGCCTGGGTGACAAAAACGCCATGAAGGAGTACGGCCACAAGCTCAAGGACGAGGTCAATGACCTTGTTCGCAAGGTGCGAACCGACCTCAAGAAGCTGATGCGCAAGAAAGTCAATACGCAAATCATTGTCGACGTGCACGCGCGCGACGTTGTCGACAAGTTCATCCGCGATTCCATCATGGACATCCGCGAGTTTGCGTGGGAGTCGCAGCTGCGCTTCTACTGGGACAAGCCGCTCGACGACTGCGTGGTCAAGCAGTGCACCGGTCGCATCATGTACGGCTACGAGTACATGGGCCTGAACGGACGCCTCGTGATCACGCCGCTCACTGATCGCTGTTACATGACCATCACGACGGCGCTGTCCTTCCGGCTCGGCGCAGCGCCAGCGGGCCCCGCCGGCACCGGTAAGACCGAGACGACCAAGGACCTGGCCAAGGCGCTGGGGACGCAGTGTGTGGTGTTCAACTGCGGGGAGGGGCTGGACTACCAGGCGATGGGGACTATCTTCTCGGGGCTGTGCCAGTGTGGCGCGTGGGGCTGCTTCGACGAGTTCAACCGCATCAACCTGGAGGTGCTCTCGGTCGTGTCCGCGCAGCTCAAGACGATCCAGAACGCGCTCACCGGCGAACTCAAGCGCTTCCAGTTCGAGGGCCGCGAGATTGCGCTCGTCAACACATGCGGCTTCTTCATCACGATGAACCCGGGGTACGCCGGCCGCGTCGAGCTCCCGGACAACCTCAAGGCGATGTTCCGCCCGGTGACGATGATCGTGCCGAACCTGCAGCAGATCTGCGAGATCATGCTGTACTCGGAGGGGTTTGAGACGGCGCGTGTGCTTGCCCGGAAGATGGTTGTTCTTTACAAGCTAGCTAAGGAGCAGTGCTCAAAGCAGCCGCACTACGACTTCGGCCTGCGTGCTCTCAAGTCGGTGCTGGTGATGGCGGGCGGGATGAAGCGCGACCCCGCAAACGCGTCGCTGAGCGAGGACTCGGTCCTGATGCGCGCACTCCGCGACATGAACGTGCCCAAGTTTATTTTCGAGGACGTGCCGCTCTTCCTCGGGCTGATTGACGACCTCTTCCCGGGGCTCGATTGCCCGCGTGTGCAGCAGGCTTCGCTCAAAGACGCGGTGGACGCGAAGCTCGAGGAGGGAGGGTACAAGATTCTCTACGACCAGGTGGACAAGACCATCCAGCTCTATGAGACGATGCTGACGCGCCACACGACAATGATTGTCGGGCCGACAGGCGGCGGCAAGTCGGTCGTCATGTTCACTCTGCAGAAGGCGCAGGGCGAGCTAGGGCTTCCCACGAAGCTCTTCATTCTCAACGCCAAGGCGCAGACGGTGAACGAGTTGTATGGCGTTCTCGATCCCGTCACGCGCGAGTGGGCCGACGGGATGCTCTCCAACATCTTCCGCGACGTCAACAAGCCGCTCCCACACGGCAAGGACGAGCGGCGCTACATCGTGTTCGACACGGACGTTGACGCCGTGTGGGTCGAGAACATGAACTCGGTGATGGACGACAACAAGCTGCTAACGCTGCCAAACGGCGAGCGCATCCGTGTTGCAGACCATTGTAAACTGCTCTTTGAGGTCGGCAACCTCAATTACGCGTCTCCTGCGACCGTGTCGCGCTGCGGCATCGTGTTTGTTGACCCCAAGAACCTTGGCTACGAGCCGTACCAGTGGAAGTGGCTCAACGAGCGCGCCGACCAGGCGCAGGCGGCGAATCTCAAGCCTCTCTTCGCCAAGTATTGCAAGAAGTGCATTGACTACGTGGTCGAGGGGCTGCTGCCCTCTGGGGAGTATTTTGCCAAGCCAGCGTGTATTGTGCCGTGCACGGACCTCAACTACGCGGTGCAGCTCTGCGCGATGCTCGACGCGATCCTCACCGAGGACAAGGGCATCACGGACCCCTCGCTGCTCGAGGCGATCGTCGTCTTCTGCATCGTGTGGTCGATGGGCGCCTCGCTCCTCGAGCCGGCGCGCCCGGCGTTTGACAAGTTCCTCAAGGACCTTTCGGGGATGGCCGTCTCCTCCGGAAAGTCTGTCGGTGTCGGCTCCTTGCCGGGCTCGCTGCCAACGCTCTACGACTTCTTCTTCAACGAGACGCTCTCGCGCTGGGTGCCGTGGCAGGATGAGGTCACTGAGTACCAGCACACGCCGGGGATCGCGTTCGCCAACATCATCGTGCCGACGGTCGAGACGGTCACGTACACGTACCACCTCGAGTGGAACCTGCGGATCTTCCGCCCGACGCTCTACTCGGGTGACGTCGGCACGGCAAAAACGGTGACGATCCAGAACTTCCTCAAGAACCTGCCTGGCGAGAAGTATGCGTCACTCAACATCAACTTCTCGTCGCGTACCTCCTCGCTCTCCCTGCAGCGCAACCTCGAGTCCAATGTGGAGAAGCGCACCAAGGACTCTTACGGCCCGCAGGGCGGCAAGAAGCTGATCGTCTTCGTCGACGACCTCAACATGCCAAAGATGGACGCCTACGGCACGCAGCAGCCCATCGCGCTGCTCAAGCTGCTGCTGGGGCGCGGCGGGCTGTACGAGCGCGGCGAGAACTTCAAGTCCGGCGAGGGCACCAACTGGAAGTCGATCAAGGACTGCGGGTACGTGTCAGCGATGGGCCCGCCCGGCGGCGCGCGCTCGACGGTCGACCCGCGCTTCACGTCCATGTTCTCAGTCTTCAACATCCCGTTCCCGTCCGGCGCCTCGCTTGAGTCCATCTTCTCCTCGATGCTAAAACGGCACATGGAGGGCTTCCAGGCGCCGCTGCAGGCCGCCGGGCAGAAGCTCACGGGGCTCACACTCGCGCTCTACGACGCGGTGATCCAGGCGCTGCCGCCGACGCCGTCCAAGTTCCACTACCTCTTCAACCTTCGCGACCTCGGGCGCATCTACCAGGGCCTCATGCTTGCGACGCCCGACAAGTTCGAGAACGCGGGGCAGATCGTGCGGCTGTGGCGCAACGAGTGCACGCGCGTGATCGGCGACCGTCTCATCTCGCAAGAGGACCGCGACTTCTTCAACGAGCAGATCGGCGAGCGCATCCGCGCAGCTTTCTCGTCCGACGCGCAGGCTGCCCTCGTGGACCCCATGCTCTTCGGCGACTTCCGCCACATCATGCTCAAGGGTGACGAGGACGAGGACGGAGACGAGGCGGCGGAGGAGGTGGCGCTGCCGCGGCTGTACGAGGACCTCGGCACGTTCGACGTGTGCAAGGAGGTGTTCGAGCGGGTGCTGAAGCAGTACAACCAGAAGCTCAAGCCGATGAACCTCGTGCTGTTCGAGAACGCGCTGGAGCACCTCGCGCGGCTGGAGCGCGTGCTCGAAATGCCGCGCGGGAACCTGCTACTCGTCGGTGTCGGCGGCTCGGGGAAGCAGTCGCTCACGCGCCTCGCGTCGTTTGCGGCAGACTGCGAGATGTTTGAGATCACGCTCGCGCGCGGGTACAACGAGACGCTCTTCCGCGAGGACCTCAAGCGGCTGTACGCCATGTGTGGCAACGAGAACAAGAAGACGGTCTTCCTCTTCACAGACGCCCACGTCGTCGAGGAGGGCTTCCTCGAACTCATCAACAACATGCTCGCGTCGGGGATGGTCCCCGCCCTGTACGCCGAGGACGAGAAGGACACGGCGATCAACGCGGTGCGCGACGACGTCGCCAAGGCGGGCATCGTGGAGACCAAGGAGAACTGCTGGAACTTCTTCATCGACCGGTGCCGCGACAACCTGCACGTCGTGCTCGCCATGTCTCCCGTGGGGGAGAACCTGCGCACGCGGTGCCGCAACTTCCCGGGCATGGTGAATAACACCACCATCGACTGGTTCACGCCGTGGCCCAAGGAAGCGCTCATCTCCGTCGCCGAGCGCTTCCTGTCATCCGAGCAGCTCGAGGAGACGCTGCGCCCCAAGATCGTGCAGCACTTCATGAACGTGCACGAGGTCGTCCGCGCCAAGTCGGGCGAGTACCTCTCGTCCGTGCGACGCTACAACTACGTCTCGCCAAAGAACTTCCTCGACTTCATCGCCAACTACAAGTCGCAGCTCGGCGCCAAGCGCGCAGAGAACGAGGAGATGACACGCCGGCTTGACGGCGGGCTCTCCAAGCTGATCCAGGCGGCAGATGAAGTTGCCAAAATGCAGAAAGAGCTCGCGGAGAAGACCATTGTGGTCGACGCCAAGTCCAAGGAGTGCGAAGTGATGCTCACTGAGATCCAAAGCAATACTGTTGACGCCGAGGCCAAGCAGGAAGTCGCGCAGGCCAAGGAGGAGGACCTGGCGATTATGACGGAGAAAATTGCGGTGCAGAAGCAAGAGGCTGAGGCGGGGCTTGCCGGTGCGATGCCCGCGCTCGAAGAGGCGGCGGAGGCGCTCAACAACCTCAAAAAGGATGACATCACAGAGATCAAATCCTTTGCAAAGCCGCCCCCCGTTGTTGGGAGCGTCTGCGAGTGCGTCTGCATTCTCAAAAAGGTTGACGATGTCTCGTGGAAGGGCGCAAAGACCATGCTGGGTGAGAGCGGCTTCCTCAGCTCGCTCGTCAATTTCAACAAGGACAGTTTGACCGCCAAGCAGGTTAACAAGGTCAAGGTGTATTTCAAGGACCCCAAGTTCAACCCCACGGACGTGCGCGTCGTGTCGACCGCGGCCGCGGGCCTGCTCCAGTGGGTCTCGGCGATGATGAATTACTACGAGGTCTCCTCCAAGATCGAGCCGCTGCGCAACGCAGTGCGGCAGGCCGAGATGGACCAGGCGCGCAACACCAAAGAGCTGGCCAAGCTAAAGAAGGAGCTCGCCGAGATCTCGGAGATGCTCGACGGGCTCCGCGCGTCGCTCGCGGAGCAGAGCGCGGAGCGCGAGGCGCTCAAGGCAGAGGCTGACAAGATGGCCGCGCTCCTCGCGGTCGCCGAGCGGCTCATCTCCGGGCTGTCGTCGGAGCGTGGGCGCTGGACCGACGACATCGCAGGGCTCAGGGAGGGGCTGGTCAAGATCGACGGCGACTGCCTGCTCGCCAGCGCCTTCCTCTCCTACCTCGGGGCGTTCAACTTCTCGTACCGCGAGGACCTGCTCAACAACGAGTGGATGTCGGACATTGTCGCGCAGGCCATTCCGCACTCGGAGCCCTTCTCTCTACAGAGGATGCTCACCAACGACGTCGAGATCTCGCAGTGGGGGGCCGAAGGCCTCCCATCCGACGATCTGTCGGTGCAGAACGGCATCCTTACCACGCGCTCGTCGCGCTGGCCGCTTTGCATCGACCCGCAGATGCAGGCTGTGAACTGGATCAAGAAGAAAGAGGGGAACGCGCTCGACGGGCGCATCAAGTCGTTCAACGACTCGGACTTCCTGAAGTTCCTTGAGCTCTCTGTGAACTACGGCTTCCCGTTCCTCTTTGAGTCCATCGACGAGTACATTGATCCCGTCATTGCGCCGATCCTCGACAAGGATATCAAGACCGTTCAGGGCCGCAAGTTTATCAAACTTGGGGATAAAGAGGTCGATTGGGATGATTCCTTCCGCTTGTACTTCACCACCAAGCTGTCAAACCCCCACTACTCGCCGGAGGTGTTTGGGCAGACTATGATCATCAACTATTCGGTCACTCAGTCTGGTCTCGCTGACCAGCTTCTGAACGTGGTAGTGAAGCATGAGCGGCCAGACCTCGAAGAACTTCGCGAGAGCCTGGTGCAGCAGCTGTCGGAGAACAAGATCCTGCTCAAGAATTGTGAGGACACGTTGCTGCGTGAGCTAGCATATGCAACTGGCAACCTTCTTGAAAACGAGGATCTTGTCGTCACACTCGAGCGCACCAAAGCAACAGCGGTCGAAATCGCCGAGAAGATCCAGGTCGCCAACCAAACCGCGAAGGATATTGAAATCACGCGCGAGGGCTATGTGCCAATCGCGGTGCGCGGCTCTGTGCTGTATTTCGCGATGGCTGGGTTGTCGGTGCTGAACATCATGTACGAGTACTCGCTCTCGGCGTTCTTGCATGTTTTCAGCCAGTCGCTTGAGAAATCCAAGAAAGACCCGTCCATGGACGCACGCGTGATGAATGTGTCGGAGCATCTCACGCAAAGCGTGTACAGTTATACGTGCACAGGGCTCTTCGAAAAACACAAGTTGCTGTTCTCCTTCCAAATGACGTCGATGATTCTGATGCAGGCAGGCACCATCGATATAGATCTCTTCTCCTTCTTCATCAAGGGAAATCTCTCTCTGGAAAAGGGCAGTGAGCCGCCGTACAAGTGGATCACAGAAGCGGGATGGCACGACCTGGAGCTTCTGGCGACGCTCAATGAGGTCTTCAGCAAGCTGATCGATGACATCAACTCCAACGGCGCTGAATGGGAGGCTTGGTATGACCTCGACGCGCCCGAATCAGTCGCTCTCCCGATGGGGTACTCGGAGAAGCTTGATGTCTTGCAGCAGATTTGCCTCTTGCGCTGCTTCCGCCCCGATCGTGTCACCGTTGGGGCGCAGAAGTACATCATCTCGAAGATGGGCGACAAGTATGTGCAGCCGCCGGTGTTGAACTTCGCCAAGGTCTTTGAGCAGTCCGCACCGCTCACGCCGGTCCTCTTCGTCCTCTCTCCGGGCGCCGACCCCGCGTACGACGTCTTCTCGCTCGCTGACAAGCTCGGCTTCGGAGGGCCCAAGATGAAATTCATTGCGCTCGGGCAGGGCCAGGGCAAGGCAGCGCAGCAGATGCTCGAGACAGGCGCCGCTCGCGGGCAGTGGGTCATGCTGCTCAACTGCCACCTGCTGGCATCGTGGCTCAAGACGCTTGAAAAGATCCTTGAGCAGACCACGAAGCCGCACACAGACTTCCGGCTTTGGATGACCACTGACCCAACGGATGCCTTCCCGCTGGGCATCCTTCAAAAGTGCCTGAAGGTCGTCACAGAGCCACCCAACGGTCTGAAGCTCAACATGCGTGCCTCTTTCTCAAAGATCACCGAGGAGCAGTTTGACATGTGCCCGCACTTCGCTTTCAAGCCCCTTTCCTACGTTCTGGCATTCTTCCATGCCGTCGTTCAGGAGCGCCGCAAGTACGGCAAGGTGGGCTGGAATGTGGGGTACGACTTCAATGAGTCGGACTTCCGTGTGTCGATGAATCTCATGGACTACTACCTCACCAAGACTTTCGATGAGAATCAGGAGGCGATTCCGTGGGGTTCGCTCAAGTACCTGGTCGGCGACGCCATGTACGGCGGGCGCGTCACATGCGAATTCGACCGGCGGGTGCTGACAACGTATGTCGGCGAATACATGGGCGACTTTTTGTTTGACGCGTTCCAGCCCTTCCGTTTCTTTGCAAACAAGGATTTCGAGTATTGTCTCCCCAAGGAGGCGACCCTGCACTCTGCGATGGAGATGATCGAAACGTTGCCGCTCGTCACCTCGCCCGAGGCCTTTGGGCTGCACCCCAACGCTGAGATCTCGTACATGACGGACTCAACCAAGGAGCTGTGGACCGGGCTCGTGTCTATGCAGCCTCGTGGAGGCGGCTCGGGTGGGGTGTCGAGCGAAGAAATCATCGGCAAAACAGCGTCGGACATCCAGTCCAAGATCCCTGCCGAGTTCGACGTGCCTGTGCTGCGCAAGAAATTGTCGGCTGAAAACGCAAACGGGGTCCCGACGCCAATCCAGGTCGTGCTGCTGCAAGAGCTCGACCGTTGGAACACGCTCAACAACTACATGCGGATCTCGCTGCGCGACCTCCAGCGCGCGCTGAAGGGTGAGCTGGGAATGTCGGCAGACCTGGACCAAATTGGCCAGGCACTGCTCAACGGCACTCTCCCACCGCAGTGGGCGAAGCTGACGTCGGCGACACGCAAGGGCCTGTCGAACTGGATTGCCATGTGGGTGAAGCGCCAGGAGCAGTACCAGGCGTGGGTGGATGACGGCGAGCCGCTGGTGATGTGGCTCTCGGGTCTCTCGATTCCCGAGACCTTCCTTGCAGCGGTGGTGCAGACCACGTGCCGCCGCAAGCGCTGGCCGCTTGACAAGTCGACGCTGTACTCCAAGGTCACGAGCTTTGTCAACCACGAGGACGTGGCAGAGCGGCTCGAGGACGGCTGCTACATTCGTGGATGCTACCTCGAGGGCGCGGCGTGGGATGCGGATAACATGTGTCTTGTGCGGCAGCCGCCCAAAGTCTTGATCCAGGAGATGCCTATCATCCAGGTCATTCCCGTCGAGGCGCACCGGCTTAAGCTCACCGGAACTTTCAAGGCGCCAGTGTACGTGACGTCGGACCGCAAGAACGCTGCAGGCGTCGGGATGGTGTTCGAGGCGGACCTCGACACCAAGGAGCATGGCTCCCACTGGACCCTGCAAGGGGCTGCGTTGGTTCTCAACTCAGACGCTTAAGCGCCCCCTGTATTTGCACTGGGGCATATGATATAGGGCAGTAGCATGAGTAGGATTCGGTGTGTCGCCATTTGAATCGGGCTCATTTGTGACAAGTGTACATGTGATATGGTTTTCTCCTGTGTCTGCAGCCGCGTGCCAAACGCTGGTGAAACCCGCCACCGTCTGCCCCCAAGTCACACAATTGTATTGTCGCACACTCTGTGATAGAGAGACAGAGATATACATCGAGTGGCGGTGATCAAAAAACCCATGTAACTCAGTTGAAGACGAACGCGATCGGCTGCTCTCCCGCCCGTTTGCGCGCCGCGTTCCACGCCATGAGCGACTCCTGGAAGAAGATGGGTACTGCGCCGACGTTGGTGAGCGTAACCGTCGGCGAGAGCCTGGGGTCCTCGCTGGAAAGAGCTTCCGGAATCGTGTGCAGCCGGCTCGCTCCGCTCTCGCTTCCCTGCACCGGCCGGGAGTAGGTCGCCCGTGACTGCGGCTGTGGCTGCTCCATCGCTGCTCCTCCAGCACTGAATCCGCCCCATCCGCCCGGATCGCCCCACGCTGGTGCAGAGTGTGCCGAAGCGATATCTGATTGCTGCTCTAGCGGTGTTGCGCCCATCTGTGCGAAAACAGCCCAACCAGACTGCTGCTGAGCCCGATGTCCGGGCTCGGAGAGGACCCTCTTTGTCGCTTGGTGCGGCGGCTGTTGGTTCGCCGGGGGAGGAAGGTACATGCCCGTAGAAATGCTGTCGCTGCCAGTGGGATGCGCATCCGGCCCATACAATGGCGAAGGCCTTTTTGCCATAGCCGCTGGCGTCGGTGGTGTCAACTCGAACGGTTGCTGCCCTTGAATCGTGGGAAACACGGCTCCCAAGCTGGGGTTATAAATCGCATTCTGCGAATCGAGAAATTCGGGACGCGGCGGCCGCTCTGCACGCCGCGACGTACCTTCCTTCCCGCCCGCATCGAGGGCGCCATCGTCGTCCTCCTCGAACAAGTCCCGGAAGGCGGCTGTGTCAGACCCCGCAAGGTTGCACCGCGAGAGGATTTTGTTGCGGACCAATTCCATCACCTGTTTTCAACCTCTCAGCGTTAACCTGAATGCGAGGCGACCCCGCTGCATCTAGAATGCAGCTGAACAGAAGCCAGCGAGACTATTCAATGTGGAAATGAGCCACAGGACTCTAGCTGGCGTGCTGTGCAGAGATGAGGACGAGCCTCGGTGCGCAGTTCGGTCGAGACGCTCGGGTCCTGGCCGTCATCCGCCTGCAGTTTCGACTCGAGTGTCGCGATCGAGCGCTCGATCGAGATGATGCGGCGGTGCGGCCAGCGGTTCAGTCCGTGCCGGCGGCACACACGCTTAATCGCCGATGGGCAGATGCCGAGCGCGTCGGCGGCCTGGTTGATGGAAATGTGGAAGTAATGCGCCAGCTCCTCGTACCAGAGCGGGCGCGTCCACACCTTGAACTCGCCCACGAGATGCGGTGGGATCATGAGCTCGAGATACTTGACCTCGGTCAGCGTCTCCAGGCGCACCTCGAGGCCGCTGCCCTTGAAAAGGTTGAGGTAGGACCGCGCAAAAGTCTGACCGGGCTCGAAGAACCAAACCGGGTACGGCCCCAGTACATCCGTCGTGATGATCGCCAGCCGGCCAGTGATCACGACGCGCCACGGTTGATCGCCTTGCTCGTCCGAGGAACGGTCCAGAATTATTCCCGCGGGCTTTGAGACGACAGTCATGTGCCTGCACAATTCCTCGCGCATTGCCTCGGCCATGTGCTTGAAGAAGTCGAGCTTGCGCGTGAACTTGACCACATCATCCACCTCTGCCGGTGATCGCTGTGGATGGCCACCGAATCAGCTTCGCGCAGAAGCATTTGCATTCGTGCCCCAGCATGCAGCGAGGTAAGGGGTCAGGATTCACCGAATCGAAATGCTTCCCCACTGCGAGCTCACATTTGAGCCACGAACGCGACTGGGCAATTGCGCGGGAGCAGGACCCCTCAAGCTGCTCAATTGCCGCCTGGTGGATGGGCCTGCTCAGCACAGGCGAGCAAACGCAACGTGCTATGACGGGGATAGGAGACACTAGCTTGGTGGTATAGACGGGTCGCGCGCCTGAGGAATGGTCATTGCGTTGTTGCCTTGGCGAGCCAACACATCGCGGGAAGCCTCAAGAGCTTGAAAGATCACTTCCTGCTCGATGCGTGGGCTTGAGACGAAAGTTGAGATGAGAGTACTGATTCTACCCTACAGCACTGTTGCAGAGACATCCATGCAATCATGCCTGCACAGCAGAAGGATGACCTGAGAAGTAATCGGAAATGGTGCAAGATAGAGCGTCACAACGAAGTTCGTCGAGTCTGAAACTTGCAATGGAATCGCAACGCAACCCTGTAGCCCCACCTTCTTCGCCATTTCCGCCCGGAGAAAAACGGTTGGGGGGAGGATCTGATGCAGGGCACTGCATGGTCAGGCAACACCGCCTCCCCTTCAGACGCGCCATGTCAAGGGTGCAACTGCTGTACACGGTTCAAAGGTCTCGCGTGTTGCACACCGTGACATCCGAATGCATTTGCGTCCGCCTCAAATTCCAGCAGCGTCCCGGAACCCCGATATTCTGCGGGAAAATGATGTCCGAGCTGTATGTATAGAAAAGCTCTGAACCTAAGTCTCTGCTCATGGCCAACCAATCAGATGCAGCCTTTCAGGTCGAACACAAGGTCGTGTGCGGGATTACCGCTGCCAACTTGCGCCGGTCTGAACCAAGCAGTGTCCATCCTCACGCGGTGCCAGTGCTTCACCGTGGGAAAATCCGCATCTCTTCGAAACCGTTGTGAGAATTTCGCGAATCTGGGCATTGTACAGCACCGGTCACATTGGCGCTGGCTGTGCAACTGGTCAAATTTGCGCCGGCTGGAAGGTGCTGAGGGCCTGGGGAGGCGCACGAGAAGCATGAGTTGCTCATTCGATGTGATGGAGGTCGAAAAGTCGGCTGCCTTGGACATGTTCAGTACTTGATGGGCAGATCGGGCTGCTCAGCTCAGGGCTGCCCAGACCCGCCCTCCTCTCCGGCTTTCAGATGATGAACAGCTGGCTGCCAGCTAGATCTGATCACAGAGGCTGTCCGAGGTTGCAGGCGACTAGTGCCATGCCTTCAGCTCGGCGCGGTGCGGTTTGTCCTGGCTGGCGGGCCCCCCAAAGCTGGCTGCAGACTCGGGGAAAGTTGCACAACGGCTCCAAGGTTCGGAGGCGGACCTGCTTTTAACAGTCCGGGTCATCCATCATCATCGTTCCCGCTTCGTAGTTTTGTGTGTGTGTGTTCCCTGGTGTGTGTGCCCGGTGTGCCAGTCTTGGTGGAATGTTTATTTGAGCAGATATCTCTGTCGCAGCAAGCGGATAGGTTCTCCTCCCTAGCTAGAGTCCTCCCTGCCTCCATTCTCCATTCTCCGCGTGCCTTGGCAGCATGTCGTTTTTTTCCCAGAAGGAGTGCACAACACAAAAACGTCGCCGTATTATCGACCCCCTCCCGCGAATGTACACGTACTCGCAGTGTCCACTTATTCACACGGCGCCATCCCGAGGAGGGAGTCGAGCCCTCCGTCGTCTTCCAACTGCTGCACCTGGTGCAAGCGGGAGATGTGGCGTCAGTGAGCGATCACAGCATGCAACCTCGGCGGTTTCACGCACCTGATCAAAATCGCCCAATAAACGGCCGTTGACGATCACTTGCGGCAGTTCACGCAAGCCTGTCTCTGTTGCAATGGAGTCGAACCGCCCGTCTTCCATCTGCCATCACCGAGCATCAAGGTATCACTGCCTGCGCTGCTACAAAGCAAAACCAGCGGCAGCACATTTCTTTAGTTGGATCGACGCAAGGATCCTCCGGATAGGATGTACCGCCACGTCGACAACCTCAAATTTGACCTGCTTGGCCTCGAGAAGAGTGTGCAATCGCCGGCACCGGCAATTCTGCGAGAACGGGATCACAAGTCACGCAAGATGTGCAGTGTAATATTCCACGCAGTGAGTAGCTTTTCGCGTGCTGCGTGCTGGTCTGAACGCCGCGCTGGACAAGGGATCCGAGGACGGATCGTATCCTTTTTCCGGCAGATAGCTACTGTTGCAAAACGGAGAGAAGCAACCTGTTCGGGGGTAATTGCCAAGGAAGTCGTGACGAGCTGGATCGCCGGATGCCTGTGTGCTCCTTCAGAGAGCAACGTTGGACCAACGGGCATCTTTCTTACGAGCGCTGTCGGACAAGCACCTTTCAACCACCCTTGGGTGCTGTTCTTTGAAATTCGATAGGCAAGCACTAAAACAATTTTAAACGCTGGTCCAGATTTGCATCGTGGGGAAGGTCGGTGGGAGCATGGACTCCGAGGATGGGGCAAGCAGCGCAGCGGGGGGCGTGGCCGATCATGAAAAGGATGGTGAAACAAAACAACAGGATCTTGATGCATTGCGTGGCAAGATCATTCACGGCGCCAAGGCTAAGTTGGCGGAGTCGGGGGAAAAGGTGAGGTTGTGCGCGATTCTGTCCGGCCTGGCGATCTTCTGAGCTGCCAGGCAGACAGCGCTGGCCGCTTTGCTGATGGCTGCAGCAGGACCCTTATCATTTGAACTGCTGCTTACCTTCCGGTCGGAGCTTGCAGGCGCGCCTGAAGATGCTGCTGCGACAGCGCCTGGAGGCAGCTGGCTGGGGGGAGGAGATGCAGGACTATTTGCAAGGTCGGACTCACCTCCCCACCTCTCTGCTGTGCATCCAGGTACGAGGTTTTTATGAGACGACTGAGCAAGGAGTCGTGGTTCAGAGGTGATTCGGAATAAGAGTCTCCAGCACGTAGCGATTCCCGATGTCGTCGGTGACGTCGCTCCACGATCGCAAGGTCCGTGCCGAACGCGGGCCGGTTCACAGCATAGCATCGAGTGTCAGAGAATCACAGCCCATTCGCCAGCCGATACATCCATGGTGGACCGAATCGAATCGTGCAAGCGCGCCCGGGTCCGCACTGTACCTTAGCACATACTGCGTGTGACGGTGCACGGGTCACTCGCAGCCGCTATCCCAGACATGATCAAGAAGGAAATCTCGGACCACATCTCCGAGTATCTTACGGGCGCGGGAGGTGCTGGGAACTGATGTGTATGTGCGATAGAGCCTGGCCGAGCCCGGTGTGTACATTAGTGGTGGAGACGGGGGTTGGAGGAGACGGGTTTGTGCAGTTTGAGAAAGATGTTCATTCGCCAAGGGTCTCGGTATCGCCGCGCGGGAGAGGTGCGTTGGGATAAAAGATGAGCGAACGAGCCGCCAGCGCGCCGACCACGGCCGGTGCGGCGGAGTGCGCCGCGGCAGGGTGCGAGCTGAGCTGATCGACCGGCGGTGCGGCCG
>Ga0115567_10002091_pt1 | contig 19836 bp, 19 predicted proteins | sample COGITO_mtgs_1204_2_FD_88679 | JGI IMG/M metagenome (GOLD analysis project Ga0115567, IMG submission 88679) | Pelagic marine microbial communities from North Sea - COGITO_mtgs_120412 | ecosystem: Environmental > Aquatic > Marine > Epipelagic | place: Germany:Helgoland, sampling site Kabeltonne... | reverse complement strand
CAGACTTTATAGAAGTGTGAGAGCTAGAAGTTCAGGCTTAGGAGAACTGAAGCAAAAAGGATTTGATCCCATTTTTTCGATCAACCAGGTTTTTAGTATGTTTAGAGACAACTTAAAAAGGCTGACAAGGCAAACTTGGTGCACCACTAAACGCATAAAATATTTAGAGATGCAGATTATGATCTATTTTGATTTTCACAATTCTGTATTGACTAAATGAGCACTTTTTTATCAGGAGGCTTGTGGGCCAGTTTCTAAAAGTAAAGATGAACTTGAAGCTGTGCGCTTGTCCAATCAGTTGTGACATTTGCCGCTGTGTCTGAATGCATCCAGTAGGCAAGATCCAACTCCATTCCTGAAAAGATAAAGGCCTTGTAACCTATTGAGCTGTCCGCTGCAGACCCTTCAGCTTGAGTTCTGCTTGTGTTTGCACTCGCGTAGCTCGCCGTTAAGTAGGTCTCCCTGTAGACTCTCTTTTTTACTTCTAGAGTGTAGACAGCTCCTTTGTTTGAGACTCCTGGCGCAAACTCTTCATCAAATCCTAAAAATTCCAGATTTGCGGTGAAGCCTCTTGTGTTTCCACCAAATGTTGCAGCAAACATATTTTTTTGAAGTCCTAAACCGTTTTCTGTAGACCAATACGATCCGACCACTGATGCCCCGAGAGTTACAAATCTTAAGCCTGCATTGACCACATAGCCCGTTGAACCGTCAGTGACTCCATCAACTCCAGAGCTTGTAAGGTAGTGAACATTGTAAAAAGGCACATTTGGAGCAGAACCCACTGAGATCCCTTCATACTTTACGATAGCAGAGCCTCCAAATCTAGCTTGAGCATTTCCACCCGGTGTGACGTAACCAAAGGCAAGCGTTTCCCTCAAGGCTCTATGGTTAGCATTGTGGTTACCAAACATAGGCCTATACAAACCACCCATTACGTAAGTGTTATAAGGTAGGTCGTCATACATCACGTAAGCTGACCTCGTTATACCCGTCCGAAAAATGGCGTTCCAGTCTGTTGTGTAAGGTGAATTGAGATACCTATGTTCAAAAACCAAAGACCAGCCTCTATTTAAAAAAGGCTTATACCTTAAACCAAAATCGAGGGCCATAATCCCTAAACCTGAGGTGTCTCTGTAACCCACTGTTGAGCTTGTTCCTTGTCCTTGATCACCAGAGTTAGACATAACTAAAAAACGCATCACTGCATTTGAAAGAACCGATTCTCTTTTTTCGGTAAAGTAAGGGTCTTCTCTAGTTAAAAATGTTCTAAAATCAGCTTCATCCTTTGCCGTGTAAAGCGCTGAGTTGTCAGTGTATTTGTCATACATTTCAGGTTTATTAGTGTATCCTTTTAGTGTGACTAAACGGCTCTTCCCTTTTTTTCTAAAATATTTTTTACTTTTTGGATTGATCTTTTCAGGTTTAGCAACTTTAGGATACTTGTGGGCGTAGGCCTGCATCTGTCTTGGTGCGGGGGTTTTCTTACCATGAATCCATGATTTTAGATTTGCTGACTTAAGCCACCCTTGTGAATTCCACTTACCGTAGGCATTTCTCATACCTCCACCATTTGGATTTACATGACAACCCTGGCAAGAAAGCGTGCACTTTCTTTTTTTTGCGACCCTGTTCACCCTGCCTGGAGAGTGGCAGGCAGCACAGTTTTTAGAAAACTTATTTGCCAACCATGGCTCGGCTTGCGCAGTGAGAGAAAAGAAAAAAATGGGCAAGAAAATTTTAAGCATCTGCACTCCAAAGTCGTGTGATTTGAATTAAGTTTTAAAATTAATCTTAGGCCAAAACTCAGTTTTTAAAAATGAATTCCTATTAAGCACTGGGCTAAAGTTGTAGCCCTACATAAAAAACAAGCCAAAAACACAGCTGTGCTAAAAAAAAATATTAATTTGTAATTAAGTTTTAGCCTTTGAAGAGAATTTTAAGACCCTTGATAAAAGTAAGGAAGCGGATTTTTTCTATAGTGCAAGGCTGATGATTTTGTGTAAAATTTAGAATCAAAATCGTACTTAGTTTGTCCAAATAAGCCCCCTGCGCCTTGGTGAAGATAATCTGCTTCAGTTAGACCAGCGGCTTTCATTATAGAAATCAGAGCTCCAGGCCAAGGAAGTCCTAGAGCATGTCGACTTGTATTTCCATCCGGATATCTAAACGGTCTTGCTCTGTAATCAATATAATCTCCCATTTTTAAAGCTCCATTCCCACCTCCACCTACTATTAACTGCAAGCCTTCTGAAGAGTGAGTTCGTCCGTTGCCATCTTCGTTCGCATAAACAACTATAGTGTGATCTAAAAGAGTTTTGCCATCTTCTAAAGTGACTGCGTCTAACTTTTTCATAAGGTAAGCCACCTTATTCATCATCCAACCCTGCCAATCTCTACAGTTTTTTAAAGTTGTAGGGTTTGATGCAGCTCCATGAGAATTATCATGATGCATGCTAGAACCAATGCTCCCCTCATCATCAAAGTTATTAATAAAAACTGTAGCCAACCGGCTTAGATCACAAGAAAATGCTCCCACTATAGTGTCCATATAGTTCTCTATGTCTTGCTTTTTATTCCCACCAAAATTTAAGTTTGGCTTAATGCAAGTTGGGTTGCCTTGATTGATCTTCTTTTGAAGATCATGAATATCATCTCGATGTTTTTCAAGACGCTGTTTATCAGCTGAACTAAGCTTTCTATTTCCCATAAGTTTATTAAATTGTGACAGTACTTGGTCCATGATCAAAGGTTCGCTTTTATTAGGTTGAGTGGTCGTTGGAAATACATAATCAAAAACAGCTTTGTCGTCTTTCATATAAGGAATAGTTTGAACAGCAGAGTCTCCTCCTAAAGGTCGCCAGTAAGAAAAATTTCTATGACCAATTCTGATGGGGGCAAGAGATAAAGGCTGCGTCATGAATCTGGAAGAATTTTCAAGAATACAATCAATGCTACTTCCCACTTCCGGAGGTGCTTTTTCTCCAGCACCTGACATTGACTTTGCTGCCGAATATGGTCCACAGGTTTTATGAAAAGCATAGTGCAAAAATCCCAACCCTCTAATTAATGAAACCTTGGCGCGTATAGGATCCCATTCGCTTGTCAAAATATTAGAAATTGGACCACTTATGGAACTTAGAGAGTGACCATAAACTCCGTTTGCAGCATCTAACACGTTTGTAGGATCAATCTTTGGCCAAAACTCACTTTCAAAAGTTCCATCTCTTGCTTGAATAAGAATCACTCGTTTAGGAACAGCTTGTGATTGTCCAAAGGTCAATGATGGCAAAAATGATGAAAGAACAGGAAGCGCTAATGTTGTATTTCTTACACCATGCAAAAATTGCCTTCGGTTTATTTCTTTCTTCCAAGCCATATCTATCTCCTAAATAATTACCATTTCAAAGCTCATTTTAGCTCATTCCATTTTCACTGTTTTTGTATTTTTTTAAATTTATCATCTAAAACATAAGCTTTTATAACATCCAAAAGTGTACCCTTCGGTCGGTTGGTCCAATCGTACATATTTTTCAGTCGGCAATTGTCCACATTTTTTTCATGTCTCAATTTGTAAAATCTAAAGATCTGTTTTACATAACAAGCTTTTCCTTGGGTGCTTTCTGCTATTTGCTCCATAAAGTTCGCTCCACTTATGATGGTAATGCTTGTCGCATCAGAGCCTTCTAAAGCTGGCATAACTCCTGTGGTGTCAATATCATGACTTGCGACAACCAAGTTACCATTGCTAACTCTGCTGTACTGAGTCTCACTGACTCGAAAACGTCCAAAACTGTCAAAAGCTTCAAAAGCGTACCCTGCTGGATTGATGTATTGGTGACAACCCACACAATTTGGAGAGGAGGTCTTTATATCCGTACGTTTTCGGGTAGAGTGCATCCTGATCATTTCAATAGTGTTCACGTCCTCACCTAAATTGAGATTATCTGGGGTGGGCGGCGGCATGTCGTCACATAAAAATTGCGCTCGAAACCTTGCTCCTCTAATTATGGGATGGGTTTCAAAATCGCTTGAAATCAATGTGGGAGCTCTTAAAGCTAAGCCTATTCGACCTGGGTTGCCCATGGTTGCAGGAGCGATTCCTGATATGGGCGCATGTCCATAAACACTTGCACTTGCAGGTGTTCTGGCAAAAGAGTCTTTGGAAGTCATCAAGTCTTTGTAGCTTCCTTGTTTCACAAAAAGAATGTTTCTGTAATATTCTTTGGCTTCTCGCACAAATTCGTTTTTTAAACCATTTGTATTAAGCCCATTAAGAAAATCACTAGGACCTTTCGGAACATTTGGAGTTTCATCTAACCTGAGCCAGTAAGATAAAAAATCGTTGGTTTTAGATTTTGCATTTTGAGTAGCCAATAGACGTTTAATTTGTTGGCCTAAGATTGAATCTTTTAACTGACCTGAAGATGCCAAATCAAATAACTCCTCATCAGGCATAGAATCAGTGATAAAGTAGGAAAGACGCGAGGCGAGTTCGTAGTCTGTTAACTCACGTTCTCCTGCTTGTTCACTGTCTTTTCCCACCTCAACCAAGTACAAAAATTGTGGTGACTGGAGAAGCGCCTGTAAAACAAATTCGAAGGACTCTTTAACATCGCCTCCTAGATTATAGATATTTTTAAGCTTTGAAACTTCTTCTGCGATAGGAGGCCGTCTGTAAAACTGTAATCCTACAGAGCGAATAAACAATTCTGAACAATTGTTAGCCCCACCTTCTGTTTGCATACATGAGTGTGAAAGCTTATTAAAAATAGAAGTGCTATTGGCAGCGTCTTTGGATAGTTTTTTTGCAAGAGTGCTTAAAATGCCCACTTCAATTTTATCATAGTGCGAAAGGTAACCAAACGCATCGCCAGAAAGCTTTTCATCTGGAAGCTGATTAAGAATTGACATAGAGTTTGATATGAAATTAGAACCAAAAAGAACCTTTAAAGTGTTTATTAGCTGTGTTTTTTTTAGCCTGGATATAACATAATTTGTGTTTGTCTTGTTTTCATTGCACTTAAAAGGATCTTGAGAGGTCGTAGGTAAGCCGTTTTTAATTCCTTCTAATATCTCTTCTCTGGAGTACTTTAATGTGAATGCGAGTGATTCAGCCTCTGAAAGATTGAGTGTTAGTCCTTGCATAAGTGGTACATCTCTAATAGCTGCAAGTATTTGACTCGCAGAACGCTTGCGCTTATTTGAATTCACCACCTGGCCATGGCATTGGGCACAAGTTTTTGACGAGTATAGTAGGACCCCTTCATCAAATTTCTCTAAGTCCTCGAAGGTAAAAGTAGGCTCTCTCGATGAAATCGATCGAGATTCTATTCCCCCGTTGCAACCGTGTAAAAACATTGAGAATAAGAAGATCAAAAAGACCAAAATACCTTTTTGACATTCTGAGTAAGAAGTAACATTCATGTAGTTTTTTCGGACGAATTCGGCACATGATTTACACTTATCTCTGGATATAAAAACTAAACTCGATGCATTCTAAGTTTTTAAGATTTCTGAGGCTTTTATTGTTTAGCTGTGAGACTTTTAAAACAAATGTTGCGAAAGTATGACGATTCTCGGGCCTCCCCAATTAAAGGTGTGCCTTACCCGACACATAGGTAACAGTTTAAACCGGAGACATAGGTAACACAATCCTAAGAGCCTTAATTTGAGGATTTCCATGGATCTTCCGTAAGCATCTGAAACAACAACTATTTTTCACTGCTGAGCTTTCTTAAGTCTTTGAATACTTTGATTTTTGCAACCTCTCTAAGTACTTGAAAGTACGTAGACATGACCTCAAACAAATCAACCGTTTGTTACAATCCTTGTTACAATTTTTTGTATAAAAAACGCTTTTGTAACAAGATTTTCAGCAGATTGTGAAAAAGGTATATTAAGCTGCGTTGAAGTTGCTTTGGACCAACGTTCAGGTCACCAACTTGTATGAGACTAATGGTGATGATCTCCCTACCTGTCTCAAGTACCTGTATTGAATTCATGACATGATCCCGTCCAGAAACTGTCGACTTAGAGATATGTCTACATATATATTCTTAAAAGCTAGCTTCGTTACTTCCCAACCCACAAGTCTGACTCAGAGGCGCCTTTTGAAAAAACTCAGCTCAGAGGCGCCTTTATGAAGAGCGCATTACGGAGAACCAGAAAGAGCTGACAATTTTTGTCACAACTGTCTAAACCTGAGACAGCGAAGCCTCACTGATTTTGATCTAACGGTAAACTGTCTCATTTCAACCTGTTCTCAATCTGGCACAGACCATGCTTTTCAATCTTAAGAAAGAGGTTGAGATGAGATCAAATATTGTATTCCTAATTGGAACACTAATTTCAAGTTTGCTCTTTGCAGCGCAGGGTGAAAATCAAAACCTTGTTCACCTTCAAGTGTCTAGCACCACTAATAGCGAAGATTTGATTTTAAACGCTGTTGATTCTAAAATCTGCAAGAGCAAGGCTGTTTCTGTAGAAGAACTCAATCTTAGCGTGAGTGACTTCTTTAGCAGAAACAAGCAAAACTCATTTGAAAACTTAAGAAGTTCAGCAGAGTACGATAAGTATGGTAGAAACATATTAAGCGTGGTTCCTAATAAATCTATTCTCAGAATTATTGAGTCCGCTGGTGAAAGTTATGTTAAAGTTCAAGTAGTATCGACAGCTGCCATTAGCCATGACAATCCGACTGATCAAAAAATCGCTCAGACTGGTGATGTTGCATTTATTCACATCAACTCCTTAAAATCTATGCTCGACTACGACCTAAAAATTCTTGATGGAGTGGTAAATGCTCCAGAAGGAAATTTTTCTCTTACAAAGATTCCAAATGAAAACAAGTTTGAGGGGCTTGAGTGCTGCAAAGGATCTTTTTGTAGCCAAATGCTGACTTTTAAACAATCTGCCCAGGATCAAAATATTAAAATATCCGCAGCAGAGGATAACATCTCATTTTTTACAAAAGTCTCTTTAAGCGAAAAAGAAAACATCACCTTAGTGACAAGATCTTCAGAAAACGACAAAGCCGACAGCGGTGAAACTCTTACGGTAGCAGGGGTTGATGCTGTTAGCGGTTTTCGATCTAAGGTTATCTGCACGCCAGAAGGCGGAGCAATTAATGTTTACAATAGAGATCAAGAAGTTATAGCACAAAAAGAAATTGGTTTAGAATTAAAGCTGTATCAAGGTGAGGATGCTGAAACTTTTGAGATTGAGGACAGAACTTATACTAAGGTTATTATTGAGGATGAAGAAAGCCCGGTTTGGCTTTTCAAAAACATGATTATCGACAAACAAGATTGTGAAAGTTTGAACCGACTAAGCTATGACAAAGTATACGCATGTACCGAAAGCGGCGGTGAACTTTTGTTAAGAAATGCAAGCTCAGAAATGACAGATATTACTGACGTTGCCAAATCCGTTTCAAGCAATAAGGAAATGTCCTTGATAAAGAACCATGCTCCTAGTGAACTCATAGCTACCGTAGGAGGAACGACCTATAAGTTCCGCCCTCTCAAAGAGGGAGATGATGTTTTTTGGGCGCCAGACAGATTTCTAAGCACAAATGAGTGTGCCACAGCAAGCGGTACGTCTTTAGGTTCAGTTGTTTTTCCCATATCAAAACGGCCTAAAGCAGATTATTCTGAAGGTATGAGAGCCTTCAATGCAGGCCGCAGTCGCGGGCGTTTACATGCTGCAAACGATCTCTACACTCGGAGCATCTACTTCAATAACAATGGCAAGCAAAGATACCACAGGTCAAAAGAACGCAGTCAATTTGGCAGTGATTTTAACGGTGGAAAGTTTAGAGCCATTGCAAATGGAAAAGTCATCAGAACCATGCACGCCTTTTATTTAGGAACTTCAGAAATGGCAGTTAAAGACAGTGCTGGTGGAAAAGTTTGGCGTTACGGGGAGGTTTACCACTCAACCTCCTTTAAAAAAGACCAAACTATTAGAAAAGGACAGGAGCTTGGTAAAATCAAATGGGTAGGCATGGGGTCTGTTCCACCAATGCTCCATCTTGAAAGATACAGAGCTAGAAATGGTATTCATAATAATGGAGCACTTAGAAAAACTGGTAAGCACAAGCGCCCTTATGGGCTTTTAGATGCAACCTCTGAGGTTAAGCAGCTTGAAAACAGAACATTTGGGAGAAATTGGTAGACTATGAAATTAAATAAAAACCACATACTTGCTATTATTGCAGCTTCAACACTTTTATTTGGATTAAAATGCACGCAGACACATGACTTAGTTTCAAATAATATTGATCAGCAGAACAAACCCCTTGAAACTGAACGCCCATCTGGTTTTCTTAATAATGATAACGATGTGGTAAAAAATTTAGACGTATCAGACATTGATGAACTCGGTTTAATAAGTAAAAAAAGGCTAGAGATCAAAAAATCAGCCCAAACACTTACATCTATGTTCAAAAAGTTTAAAAAACCAGAGTTCAAAAAAGCTGATTTTTTAGATTTTCTTATAAGACAAGGCCTTCAACCTGAAGTTAATATTGATGAAGTAGATGGGCTTGAAAACTTATCCATCATCAGAACCTCTAACGCACTCAAGGGCATTAGGTACATTCATGCACAGTACACAGGTGAATCAAACGAAGATGAGATACTACAGCACCTCTCTTTTGAGCTTCGCCCCTCGAAAACAGCCTTTAAAGACGCCAAGGCTCTGCTTGCAGAGAGCTTTCCAGAGTTAGATCAGCCTCTTGAAGACACAGCAGACAGTATGGTTATTTACAAATATGAAGGCTATGTTGTTTGGATTAAAGAGCTTGATAGAGATGATGTCAGATCCGATCCCTTTAACCCGAGAACATCAGAGGACGTGGGTTCTGTTAAAATTGCTATAGAATACGATATTCATCCTAATGTGGATCATGATTAGGTTTACGATCAAAAAGGCTCTTAACGTGCTTAGTGTCAATTTTTTAGACACCTTAGAAGAGCGTCGGTCAAGGTAAATTTTGGCACTCCTTTTGCTTACTTTTTTACTATTGAGAGGAATAAATTATGAAAAAACAGATCACTATTTTAACTGCATTGACTTTACTTACATCTCCTTGGGCTCTAGCACAGAGTAGCGAGATCACAGTGACAACACTTCCTCCACAACATACTACTTCCGCTGTAGACATTGATATCTCAGGAGCGGCAACAGACACCGCACAGTCGGCAATTCAACAAACTGTTAATGAAGTTGTTGCAAAAGCCCACATAATTAGAACATATCAATTCATTCAACACGTTGATCTAAGAGACATCACTAAATATGATAAACAATTGGAAAAACAGCTTCCCGATAGCGCAGACAGACTTCCTGGCACATCTAGAAAAATTCTAGACGCTGTATTAGGTGATACAGAGCGGTTTATTGGAGATCCAAGTATCAAGTATTATGAAGATGGCGCAAGGGGTCCTTCAGAAAAAGCCAGTAGTCTTTCAAGCGCAGAAAGAAAAAAAAATCCATTTGTAATTGGAAAACGCTATCCTCATACATATACCAATACCTTGTTTAGCGTAGATTATACCTCTGCTAAAGAGATAAGTCCTAGTGTAATTGAAGCAGATTTACTTCTTTTTGCTCACAGCGAACAAAAAGGCCCTTTCTTCAAAAAAATTACTGTTATCGTGGATTGGAACAAAAATAAAACTCAGCGAATCGAAGACGTAGTTAGTGTCACACACTCTAGTTCAGATATACTACTTTCCGACACGGACTTTGTTTTAAAGGGTTCAATAGCAGACCAAAAAATTATATTAGAAGACAAAAATTATGGAATCACCAAAGTCTTTCCAGTAACTGTAGGGGCTATAGATGCAAGAGATAATGTTGTTGCATCAATGAACTTTCATGTTCCAGAAAGCAACAGAAGAGCTGCTAAAAATGCTGGCCTAGACCCAAAGCTTCAAGAGGAGTTTCAGGATTTTTCCAATGCAGCACTAGTCAACAGACGTGTTTGGGACACCGGCAGCAGTTGGGCGAATACATCCGAAAGGTTAAAGCCATACGACTTTAGAGGACGTCCTTTTATAGGTTTAGTTGACTTAAATTATGTAAATTTAAACGCTGAAAATATTAAATATTCATCTGGATATAGAGAAATCGGCCTGCACTACCAAATCACTAGCAACCGTTTAGAACGAGGGTACCGCTCTCACGGTTGTGTGAGAGTAAGAGATAAGGATCTTTATCAACTTGATACAATAGTAAATCAAGGATCAAAAGATATGATTAAAGCTGTCTTCAAACAAGACCTTCCAAATTATGTGGGCATCAATCACCCACATACCTATAACAAAAATGTTGCAATGGTTAAATACACAGATAAAAATGCTGCGGCATATAGGAGTAAGCAAAAATCAGAATCAATTTTATGTAAACTAAACCCTAAAGAAAGTAGGAATGTTAGATGGAACAATGTTGATGTTAAAGATTATCACACTGTGATTGGTAACGATTGCCTGACCAGTACAGAAAGAGAAACTGGAATCACAAGTGCTGACGTTAAGGCCTTTTGGAACGGAAGAGGTTCTCGCATAAGACCATTTTTAGTAAATCAAGAACATAGCCCCGTTCAAAGTGCTAAAGACACACTTTTTAGATATAATTATCAATCTGCAGTAATCAATGAAATGTCTCACAAGCAACGACTTGAAACTATTGCTGGGATTCAAAATAGTTCTATTTACTCATATGGCCTTAATGGCTTTAACGACAGCACGCTCAATAACAATTTTAATCTTGAGCCTGTTACAAGGTGGCCAAGATTAGGCTTAGGGAATAACCTTATAGACGCAAGTGAATCCAACAGAATCGGGAGAAGTATCCAAAACAGGCAAAATGTCCGCAGACGCGACAGGCGTAGATACTATGAGAGAGCTTACATCCAATACTGCGTTGAACCGACAAGCCCTACACAATATGAAAAGCATTGCAGCACATTTCAAAGAGAGGCGCTTAAATAGTAAATATAGCTTATCTAGAAGAAAACCTAATCACATGGCTCATCAGGTTCACAGTCTGTAGGTGGCTCATTTGGATTAGGGAGTCCTTCCTCCTCCTCACCGCCCTCGACTCGATCAAACTCTAAAGCGCCTGATTTTATCCATTCAAAAACTGCCTGTTTTTCTCTAAATCTCAAGGGTTCTTTTCTTAAAGGCATCCCATCATCAACGATGCTTAAAAATAAACTGCTAGACTCTGGATCTCCAGGAACAATCAAGGGTGGAAACACTAAGCTATTAACAATGCTGTCATAAGATGATAAATCAATACCATGTGGAGAGCCTTTACCGGAGTGGCAATTTAAGCACTTACTGGCAATGATGGTCTGGTGTATAGAATCAAAATCTGAAGTGCTCACCTGAGCCTGCTCAACTTTTTCATCTTGAATATACTCATGGCCCGCGCCGCAACCGATAGAAGCGATTATAAAACTGAAGCTGAAAAAATACCTATTAAGTATCATCAGATCTTAACACAAACCATCTCTTCAGCACCGTCAGAATGAATCATTTCACATTCATAAGAAAAGCTGTTTTTGTTTGAGTTGTAATATAATTTAACTTTTATAACACTGCCACTAACCCAAGACTTAAGTCCATTAAAAGCATCAATGACATCACCAGACTCTTCATTCTGGAAAGAATCAACCGCTGTAGCAGTTGCAGCTAATACCAATTCAGATTTAGTCCCGTGAGCTAATGCAAAATCAAATGACAGTAACGTCAGTACAAATATAAACTTTTTCATAAAAAACCCCTTTTATTTTAATAAAATTGTAAGTAAACCACAAAGTGTAGTCAATAATATTGAAGCCTCACATAATCTTAACTTTCTAAAGCACAAGGGAGATCGACATTTATAGAGTGTTTAAAATACGCCCCATAAAATCGAACTCACAAACTTTATTTTTTTGTACAGGCTGGGACACCGTCATTATCTAAAGCAAGAGCGACCGCTTCTAAAATCAAAGACTCTTGCCCCGTGCTATCAGTGTGAACGCTAGCAACACCTTTTAAAGTAAAAACTTTATCGCCAGTCTGCTTATCCCCAAAAAAGGTTCTAATTATTTCTAAATAAGGCATGCTGACACCACCTTGTGACAAAGAGACTACTTTATACTCAGCTTTTACCGTGCTGTCTTTACTTAAGCACTCATAACTACCTTCTTGAAAAGAAAAGGCGCTAGAGCTAATTAGAGTTAAAATTCCAAAAAATACTGCACAAGACTTCATTATTCCCCCTTTTTTAAAATATATTTATTACAAAAATATACTTTTATAAGGGCATAAACTCACTTTAAAAATGAAGTTAACGCAGCGTTAATTTTCGTTGAACTGTCTATAATGAGTGTCAGCAAATAAAATCCGCAGTGAAAACACTAGTTTTCAAGCAGAGGCTCCTAAAAGATCTCGCCGGAACTCAAAGCTTAAGAGCTAAATGTATTAAGTACGTCATGGGGAACAAGATCATTTGGTGTCCAATATAAATTTCTAATGAGTAGCGCCCTAGAAAAGTAGTGTATTTTTTTAATCTATAGTCAGGAATTTTTAAAGTGTGAATGTTTTTGTGAAAAAGAAAAATTCCAATTAAAACGCAGCCAAACCAAGGCAGCAGTGGAAAGTGATCCACCGGCCTTTCTGAAAGTTTGTAAAACGGATACCTGTAGTTTAAAAGAAAATGAGGGATAAAAAGCAGAAGGCCTATCACAAGAGATGCTAACGGCCTTCTAAGAAAAGCCAGAGCCAGAAATGAAGAAATCGCAATATTATGCAAGATTCCAAAATAAACTCCTCTTTCTCTTCCAAAAATAGTGTAGGTAGCAAAACTTATAATCATAGCAATTATAAAAAGCTTAACCCATCTTCGTATGAATTTTTGTTTCTGTATTTCAACTGAATGCACCACACAAAGGTTTATCCCCACAGCCATCAAAAAAAGAGCTCCTATTGTATCTGGTTGAACAGACCAAAATTTACTCTTCATATCTAAATCTATGATCTTGAAATAATCTAAATCATAAAAAAAATGAAATAGGATCATCAGAATTACAGCCAATGCTTTTATATGATCAAGAATTTCGTATCGCATTTTCGTCATAAAGTTCTTTCTTTAAGTAAACCGCCAGCTTATCGCAAAACAAATGTTTTTATCTTAGCTCAGAACTTTAAAAAATGTACAGCAGCCACAACCTTAAAAAATCTTTATTTCCTTTTGGAAACACAACAGTAGTTAAAAAACCTTAATGAAAATTAAGTGTGTAAGCCATAACTTAAGCTAGAGCCAGTTTCAGGCTCCATGTGTTTGTTTAAAACAAACTAAGAATTTAAAGCTCAATTTTTTTAAAGATAACTCGCTAAACCGACCACTAACAGGAAACGGACTCTAGACAATCGCCCAGCCCTCAGCCTAGATCTGATTCAAATTAAAAATCATTGTGCTTATTTTTTAGGATATCAAGATTGCAACCGACACATAGAAACCAACAAAAACAAAAGGTCTTCTATGCAAACTTTAAAAATAATCATCACTTCTATCATTTTTCTTAGTCCCGCAATTTCACTTGCACAATCACTGGGTCTAGTAAAATCAAATGTAGCATCCGCGAACGGAGACTGCCTTCCTGGCGCCACCGCAAGTATAAACACTATAATCAAACGAAATAAAATACGCCCGTACACAGGAGACACAAGCCGGTCAGGTTCGCGAAATTTACGAACGCTTGCCAGCACATCAGACGACAGGTTGCAGTCTCTAGCAATGGTCTTAGGCACCATTGAACAAATTGGCCGCACAGACTTTAGCGCCCAGAAAAATGTTAAAATTGTGTTTGGACGAAAGGCTCAATCCTCAAGAAGGCTCTCCGATCACATACAACTTAACCCAGGCAATCAAAACACTAGGCCTATGAGGTCTACAAAATACGGAGGCACTGACAATATGGGTTTAATTGCACACGAACTTGGGCACGAAGTCGGGAACAATCAAAACTTTTACTCAAGATACTTCAAAGAAGTTAGCCCTTGCAATATAACCCGCTACGCAAAAAGCAGATCTCGTGGAAGACGCGAAGAGTTTGCGGAAGTTTTTGCAGCATACATTACAGACCCTTCATTGTTTCAAAATCAAGGGAGAAACTGCACAAAAGCTTTTGAATTTTTCAAAAAAGCTTTTAATGAAAGAGACTTAAGAATGACTTGTTCTTCAAGAAGAAATTCAGGAAACTAGAGTGGCCCTCTTTTCTGTTCCCAGAATTAAGAAACTCCCGCACCAGGACCGAACCGATTTTCGTAACTTCAAAAAATCGAAAAGTTCTTCGACACTATATACTCAAGACCAGCGTTCCAAACATATTCTTTTTTTTATGAATCAGCTGAAAGAGATGAACAGCTTCACAGGCTTCACTTTCATACTTATTTAGTATTTAAACTCTTTTGAGATTCTTCTATCCACTGATCAATAGCCTGAATCTCAATTTTAGTTAATTTAGAATCCCAATGCATAACTCTATATTTTAGTGGTGGCATATCATCATTTTTTATAGTTTTACTCAGAGCACTCAAATCATCTGTGGGACTCCCATGACCTCCAAATGGAAAGTCATTTGACATATCCATATGCTTCTTAGCCTCTTCCATATCTGAGTCCATCAACTGTTTAACCCCGGGAAGGATATAGTACCATGGAAGAGAATCAACGACCCCATGGCACGACAAGCACTTACCCACGAATATTTTTTTTATATTAGCTCTGTAGTTGCCGTTTATTTTTTCTAACATTTCTTTAGAAGGCGCGTCTGATACAATTTCAAAACCATCTTCATCTAGCTCGACATCATTTAAAACTTTTGCGTTTTGATGCGTTTCATTACCGTGCCCGTGAGCCAGTGTGAGATTAAAAAATACAATTATAAAAACTGATAAAGCATAAGTCATTTCTTATTTTGCCTTTTTAATGCCTTTAACAACGATCATGTTCATACCGTTACTAGAAAAAACCTTTCCTTTTGCGATGACTTCTTCTTCAGCATATTTTAACAGCTTTTTATTAGTTTCTTTTAAATCACCATGGCCCTCGCCTGAAATTTGATAGATTTTATTATTTTTTGTTAAAATCCCCACTGGAAGGCCTTTTTCTGCACATTCTTTAAAACAGTTTTTGTGCTTTGGCCCCTTCGAATCGTGCTTAATAAAACAAGTCAAACCAACAAGTTGCCCTTTAACTATAGTTTCTTTTTCATCCGATGAATCTTGAGCGGCATGATTCGAATGTTGCTCTTTTTTTTGAGCATGCTCATCACCATTAGCAAAAGCTGAATTTGTTGATGCTAAAAATGACACTAGAGCAATTAATAACTTAATTTTCATACTGTTTTCCTTTATTCTCTCCTAAGAGCATAGAACTAAATTCTAATCTTAAATTAATCTCAAGACCAGTGAATTTTTGTAATTTTCCATTTTCCACTATTCTTTTTTAAAACTACTGTTTCCATATTCGTCTTTTGAATTTTTTTATTGTTATACACACCTTGAACTTTAGACCTTGATGAAGAAACAGCAATATTCCCGTACACTTCTACTTGGCGCTCCAGCAGTTCAACCTTCATTTTGGACATGAATGCAATATCAGCTAGAAGGTGACGAGAAGAGTACTCTTGCGCACTTCTTTCAACTCCTCCACCTTCGTAAATTAGTACGGAATCATCTAGTAGTCTCAGCACTTTTTCTTTTTTATTTTTCTTCAGTGCCTTATGAAACTCAGCAACAACTTTGGCAGGAGCAGATTTTTGACCTTTAAACATTTGTATTTTTTGCTCTTTGTTATTTCCAAGTGCCAGAGCACTGCTTGAAAAAAATAAAAGAGATATTAGTATTTTATAAAATCTACGCATTCACCACCGCCTTATTCAAGTCAACTTAACCATAGACTAATACAATAATCTATGACAAAATTAGTGTGATCTTTTTCTGCCCAGCATTGCCTTGATCGTATTTTCAGTTGCTTTGCATTACCAGAATATCATAAAAAGTATCTCCACCACCAAGATACTCTCTTAGCGCAATTACAGCAGCTAAATACAAAAATTTAAACTTTATATTTCTAGCTAAATTAAAGTGTTCGTCATTGTGTAATTCCCCAAAAATACCGGACCAAAAACTTAGTGTGATCGGCGGTTTAAATTCTTGTACTCCACTGGACTCATAAAGCCAAGTGAAGAGTGTTTTCTTTTTTTGTTGTACCAAGTCTCAATGTATTCAAAGACCAGCGTTCTTACTTCAGCCTTCGTACTAAAATCATGCCTGTAGATCCATTCCTTCTTTAGTGAGCCGAACCAGGACTCCACATAAGCATTGTCATAGCAGTTTCCACGTCTGGACATCGAAGGTAAAATCTCTTTACTCTTCAAAAATTTTCTATACGCATCACTCGCATACTGAGAACCACGGTCGGAGTGGAAAATCACCTGAGCATCCGAAGATGTATTTTTCATAGCGCTTTCCAAAGCTCTTAAAATAAGAGGGGTCTCCATGCTATCGCTCACAGACCAGCCCACGATTTCACGGTTAAACAAATCCATCACCACAGCTAAATAAATATGGCGGTGCTTAGACAGCTTTAAATAAGTGATGTCTCCTGCCAAAACCTCTCCAGGCATAGTTGGTAAACAGTGTTCGTCCCCTGTTTTAAAGAGCCTGGGGGCTATTGGGTTTGAGTGGTTAGAGTCTGTGGTCATAACTCTATACTTCTTTTTCTCTAAGCTTTCTCCACTCAAAAAAAGACGATTTGCTCACTCCAAAGTAATCACAAAGAAATTGGTAGGGAATCTGATTTTTGACCTCTTTAATCTTAAAAATCATTTCTTTTTGTCCAGATGGTCGTTTGAAAAAATCGCAGTGCTTTTTTTTAGAACCTCATTGATGTCCTGCATCCAGCCAAGCTCTTTTTTGAGCTTCTTGTTCTCTTTTAAAAGATCAGCGTAACTGAGCTCGTCCTTGGACTTTGGAACCTTAGGGTTTAAAATCTTCTTTCTCCAGTTTGAGAGCATTGGAGCATGGATCCCTAGTTTTTCAGCTGTGGACTTAACTCCAATTTCTTGGCTTAATTTTACGGCTTCTTCTTTAAACTCATCACTATATTGACGAGCCTTTGTTTTAGTTTCACTCTTGTCTGTACCCATGGCTTTCTCCTTGTTTATAGGGTCTAGCCGATAACTCCAATTATAGTCCAGGGTTTTTGGGGAACTTCATTGTCCTTCCCTTTTAAAATCTAAAAAAAGTTCAATAGTTTTTATTTACGTGTTTTCATTCTCCTCTACATCCTCACCCATAGACATCGATCCGCCATCACCCATATCCATTTTAGAATCAATCTCCATATGCATGTGACCAAAACCATCTGTATGGGTAATCATAAAGAGCCTTTGTGCGATTAAAATCAACACAAAACCAATCAGTGAAGTGACAATAACTAATGGGTCTTTTTCGTATTTTAATGTTAAGAAAGCTCCGAGAATAACGAGGTCTACTGCTATTGCAAGCATTGGAAATAGTGGTGCTGCTTTAGTCTCTTTAAGAAGATGTCGCAAAAGGCCCCAGTGAATAGCTATATCCATAATGAGGTAAAATATCGCACCAATTGAAGCAATTCGAGTCAGGTCAAATAAAACTGTTAATGTCATTGCAAGAGCTACAGTCAAAACCAGTGCTGGATTTTTAAAGCCTCTATAAAGTCCCGGTAACTGCTTCATATCACTTAGCATGGCTAGCATCCTAGAGGCGGAAAAAACACTTGCAATCAACCCTGAAACAGTCGCAATAATGGCTAATAAAACAGTTAAGACAAGTCCAAATTCTCCAAAAGCAGGTCTGGCCGCAGCAGCGAGCGCGTAGTCCTTGGCTTTAATAATCTCTTCCACACTCAAGCTACTAGAAACCGATAAAGCTAAAATTATATAAATTACCGTGCAAATTAGAAGAGATATAATAATTGAACGCCCCACATTAAGGTGGGGATTTATAATATCACCTCCCTGATTAGTGATCGTAGTGAAACCTTTAAAAGCGAGTATTGACAGCGCCAACGCTGCAATAAAATTTAAGTTGCTATTGCCCGTCGCTATTGAACCAATCTCACTCCACTTCTCAACAGATGGAAAACCTGCCACCGCTAATCCGGCCAATGCCAGTATAGCGATACCAATAATTTTTATGGCAGCAGTTAAATTTGCAGTTTTTTCAATGGTCTGATTTCCTGCGGTATTAATAATATATGCAGCTGCAATCAACAACACACCCAAAACTGGGACTAAAACAGCAGTGTTTTCAACATTAAATAGTCGCAGTGTATATGAGCCAAAGGTGCGTGCGACCAAGCTCTCTGCAATAACCATTGAAACATACATTAGTAGAGAAAATGTCCCAGCTAAAGTTCCTGGACCATAAGCTTTACGCAAAAACATGGCTATACCACCTGACGATGGGTAAGCATTTGAAAATTTAACATAGGAGTAAGAACTCATAGCTACAACAATCGCACCAACCAAAAAAACTAATGGAAACAAACTTCCAACAAGCTCGGCTATCTGTCCCATTAAAACAAAAATTCCAGCACCGATCATAACGCCTGTACCTAATGAGACCGACCCCAATAAAGATAGTTTTTTGGGTAGCATTTTTTTCATAATCAGTTCCTTTTATCAGTAGATTAAGTAGTTAGTATTACAATCGCTTGGGATTTAAGATTCACTTTCCAAGTAAACACCTATGTAATCACATTATATTTTTCTGTTTTAGTTGAAGTTGTTGCAAGGTAAATCCCAAATAATGCCAGAAGAACTCCTGAGAAATCGAGCAACGTATACTTTTCGTTAAAAAAACTAATTCCAATTAAAATTCCAAATGCTGGAGTTAAAAAAGAAAATATATTTAATACATTAAGTTGGATCTTCTTAAGCAGCATAAACCACAAAACTGTGGAAACAGCAGTCCCTGGTACGGCTAAAATCATTAAGGACCAGAAGAAAGCCGGATGCCAATTAATGGAAGTGTTACCCTCATAAAAATATGAAGCCACAAATAAAATAGCAGCCCCTAGGACAAACTGAACTCCAGTTAACACTAAAGGGCTGTATGTTTTAACAGCCCTCTTCATAAAAACATTTCCAGCCCCTGTTCCAAAAGCTCCGAATAAAATGAATAACGTTCCAATAAAACTTCCTTGAAGTGAATCAGAAGAAAAACTTTTTGATGCAATAAGTATAATGCCAGAAAAACTAATTAATAGACCTATTAAGTTTTTAGTTGTCATTTTTTCTTGTAAAAAGAAATAACATAAGACTGCTGCGATAAGCGGTTGTGTGTTTGCCAATACAGTAGCTATTCCAGGAGAAACTCGGCTGTCAGCTAAAAACATTCCTCCAAAACCAAAGACTGTAAAAGTTATTGAAATGTAGAGCGAATGTTTCCAAAAGGTTTTATCCTTAATCCAATTACGGTTAATAAATAAAATTGGAATTAAAATAACACTCCCTGCAATCAGGCTACGGATAGCTGCGAATTTTAAAGGTGGAGCTGCCCGGTGGCCCATCTCTATTAAAGGAAAACAAGTGGCCCACATAAATGTAACAAAACATACAATTAAAATCTGAAAAAAGTTAATCTTACTTAAAGCCTTTTTCATTTAACTGAAGTGTACTCAACTGAGTTTATTGTCATCACACCACCACTTCTTTTTAACCAATGCGTAAACCACTGGTATAACAAATAACGTCAAAACTGTAGCCGAAACCATTCCCCCAAT
>Ga0115567_10002090_pt1 | contig 19839 bp, 10 predicted proteins | sample COGITO_mtgs_1204_2_FD_88679 | JGI IMG/M metagenome (GOLD analysis project Ga0115567, IMG submission 88679) | Pelagic marine microbial communities from North Sea - COGITO_mtgs_120412 | ecosystem: Environmental > Aquatic > Marine > Epipelagic | place: Germany:Helgoland, sampling site Kabeltonne... | reverse complement strand
TCGTCCGCATGACGCCGTCGGTGGCGAGCATCTTAGCGCCGTCCGCCGCGAGCTCCACCATGGTGGACACCGGGAGGCTCACCCCGCCTTGCGCGCCAATCTCCGCCATCTTAACCAGCTCCGACAGCCGCTCCCACTCGAACCGCCCTTTGACGATGACCACCTTCAGCAGCCTGGCGCGAAGGTTCGGGTCCGGGTCGGTGAGCAACCGCCGAGCCACGTACGGAAGAGAAGCTTCCAAAAAGTTAAAATTTGGATCCAGCGTTAAACAGATGTTCTCCTGCGTCAAAAGCGCGCGAATCACCAGCGAGAACCGCTCGGGAACTCGGATCGGGTAGAGGTACAGCAGCTTGTTGAACTCCCTGGTTAAACCCCGGAACGAAAAGTTACCGGTCGCCGCCATCTCTCCGAGGAGCTCGCCGCTCCACGCGTCGGCGAGACCCTCCGCGATTGGTTTCACGTCGCACCCTTCCTGTAAGAACCCGAGGTTCTCCAGGCACTCCGCCAGTCCTTCGTAGTCTCCGTTCATCACGTTGACCACGGCGTCGATGATATTTTCCTGATTGTTTCTAGAAATCTCCGCGACGTTTCCAAAGTCCACGTAAGCGATGTCTCCGGATGGCAACGCCAGGACGTTCCCCGGGTGCGGGTCCCCGTGGAAGAGTCCAAAGTCCAGGAGCTGGCGCAAACCGCTCTCGACGCCGTTCTGGAGGAATATACGCAGCGCCTCGTCGGATTCGAACGCACCCTCCGCGGTGCACCGTGTGCCTTCCTGCCAGTCCATCACCAGCACCCGCGGCGAGGAGAGTGAACCGTAGACGCCCGGGATCTGCACCCTCGGATCGTCCGCGAAGTTCCGCTTGAAATCGCGCAGGTTATTCGCCTCTTGCACGAAATCGAGCTCCTCCAGAAGCTTCTCCGCGAACTCGTCCACGAGCAGCGTCGCGGTGCATCCGATGTTCTCGCGGCACCAATCGTCGAAGATGCGTTCCGCCGCGGTTCGAAGGATCCACAAATCTAAGATGACCTGCGGCCGGGTTCCGGGCCTTAGGATCTTGACCGCCACCTCCGTGCCGTCCTTCAGCGTGCCCTTATACACCTGCCCGATGGACGCCGCCGCCACGGGTTCCGGCGTGATGACCTCGAACACCTCACTCGTCGGTTTCCCAAAGTCTTCTTCCATGATCTGGAAAGCTTCCGAGGACGGAAACGGCGGCACGCGGTCTTGCAGCTTGGTGAGCTCCTCCATGACCTCTTCTTCCACCAGGTCTGGTCTGTTGGCCAGGTTCTGGCCGAGCTTGACGAAGAGCGGGCCGAGTGAGGTGAGGGTGTTCTTGAGCTCGGCGGCGTAGCGCGTGCCGCCGTCCTCGGCGTCGAGCTTGAGGAGCGATTCTTTGCGCGCGAAGAGCGTGGCGAATTTGGTGACGACGACGGCGCCTCTGCGTGCGAGCGCGACTGGTTGCTCGAGCGCCTCCTTCTTGATAGCCTCCGGGTCGTACCGTCGCTTGAGGACGCAGAAGTTCTGCTCCATGTCGAGCTGGTCCAACGACTGTTGCTCGGAGCGTTTGTCGCGCTTCTTCTCGCGCTTAGCGCGCGGATCCTTCGGTCGCCTCAGCACCGTCCCGTCTCCCGCGCTCACCGTCACGAATTCGTCGACGACCGCCGCGGGGGTTTCATCGGTCTCGGACGACGTGGACGTCTCGGGCTCGGCCACCGCGGTCTCGACCGCGCCGCGGGTCCGGAGGCTGAGTCGGGCCCGGCCACCGGTGGGCTTGGAAGCGATGTTGGAAGCGTTGTTCCGTCTGTGGTGATCCGGGGCGGACGCTCGTCGCCGGTCCGCGCGTCTCACGGAGGGACGCGCGAATGACACGCGCGCCCCGGCGATGACGCTCGTCATCGTCATTGTCGACGCGTGCGCTGCGATATGACCCAAGTGCGGTGCGTCCACGAGAGATGCGCGCGCAAGTCGAAGTGTGCCTCGGGCGGTGCCGTGACTCACAAAGACGAAGGGTGCCTGAGGAGGTGCCCTCGAATGTGCACAACTGGCAGCCTCAGATTTTGTCGTTCATTTTAACTCGAGGATTCTTGAGTCACCGCTGCAGAAAATCTTATCGGTAGTGCTACCCGCAGTTTGTGTGTCATGACTGCCCGAGCACGTTTTCCCGCGAAATATCTTGTTCTTTATGAGATCCGGTATGTATTTCAGTCATGCGTTAATGCACATTAGGACAAACATGTTATGTTTTATGGATGATTACGTGTGCGTGTCGTGAAAATGTCCGAAAACGCCGGTTCATAAAAGGCGCCGGAATGCGAGTGTCGCCAGACCTAACAATCCCCCTCGGCTCCGCTCACTCTCGACCGCGGCGGACCACCTCGGCTCATCCGCACTCGAGTTTAAACCTCCAACCGACGCACCGCGACTAGCCACCAAGTCCTCGCGTCTCACATCGCGACGCAACCTCCGCACGATGGCATCCATGCGGGCCGCACAGGCGATGGCGGCCTGCCACGTCGGCGCAAACAACTTGGCGTTCCGCCGGGGCTCGATGGCGGGCGCGTCCGTGAATCTGACCGTGAAGCGCGCGTCCGCTCGATCCGAGTCGGCACTCGATGCGTTCGAACGCGACGGGATCACCGCGGCGGAGGGCCAGCGCGGTCGCGGCAGAGGTGCGCGCGCCATCCATCATCACGACTTCTCCTCAATAAAGCAGCGCCCCCAAACGACGCTTTTTCAACTAGGTTTCCGCTCGTCTCAGTCGTCCACCCCCGCCTCGTCCTCCCTCACGTCCTCCCGATTCGACATTAACCCACGATCCCTCCCTCGACGACGATGACAGGCAGAGGAAGAGGGCGGGGCCGAGGCAGGGGCCGCGGCGGCAACAAGTTCAAGATCCGCGAATCCTCAGACGGCAAATCGCACCTCGGCACGACCCTCCGCTACCAGGACAATAAACCGTTCCCGGACCAGGCAAAGGCAGGCAAAGGCGATACATCCCCGGCGTACGCCGACGCGGGACCCGGCATGGACTCCCTCACGTCCCCACTCGACGAATCCCCAGGCGGTCTCATCGACGACGCGCCCATCAAGTTCCTCCCCCTAGGCGGCCTCGGCGAGATCGGCATGAACTGCGCCCTCGTCGGAACGGAGAACCGGTACGTCTTACTGGACGCCGGTCTCATGTTCCCCGACCACGAGGAACTCGGCATCCAAAAAGTCTTACCCGACGTCTCGTTCTTAGCGCGATGGAGGGATAAAGTCGAGGCGGTTCTGATCACCCACGGGCACGAGGATCACATCGGAGCGTTGCCCTGGGTCATCCCCGCGCTGGACCCGAGTACGCCCATCTACGCGGGCTTGTTTACGATGCAGCTGATCCAAAGGCGGATGAAGGAGTTCAACCTGTGGGGCGATGGCAGCCGGTTCAAGGTGATCGACATGGGCGAGCGGTTCCGCGCCGGGCCGTTCGAGATGGAAGCCGTGCGTGTCACGCACTCCATACCGGATTGCTGCGGGTTAATCTTTCGATGCGCGGCGGGAACCGTGGTGCACACGGGGGATTGGAAGATTGACGAGAATCCGGTGGATGGCCTCAACTTTGACCGCGCGCAGTTCGAGCGCGTGGGCAAGGAAGGCGTTACGCTCATGATGTCCGACAGCACCAACGTTTTGTCCCCCGGGCGGACGATAAGCGAGTCGCTCATCCGCGACTCGCTGGTGCAAAAAGTTTTGGGACACAAATCCGGCCGGATCATCACCACGCAGTTCGCGTCCAACATCCACCGCCTGTACGGCGTCAAAGCCGCCGCCGACGCGTCCGGGCGTAAGATCGCCTTCGTGGGCATGTCCTTGACCACCTACCTCGAGGCGGCGAAGAAAGCCGGGATCCACCCGATCGATCCCGACGAGCTCGTACCCGCGGAGGAAATTGAAAACGTCAATCCCAACGAACTCATCGTCGTCACCACCGGGTCCCAGGGCGAGGACCGCGCGCAACTCGCGCGCGCAGCCTTCGGCGGGAGCCACCTCCTGACCTTACAGCCCGACGACTTGCTCCTGTACAGCGCGAAGATGATCCCCGGGAACGAGAAGCGCGTGATGCGCATGATGAACGCCATCGCCGCGCGGGGTCCGCAGATCGCGATGAAAAGGGAAGACGGGCTGCACTCCTCGGGCCACGCGTACAGGGACGAACTCACGGAGATTCTCAAGATGCTCAACCCCGAGCACTTCCTCCCGGTCCACGGCGAGTACGCCTTCCTGAAGGAGCACGAGCTGCTCGCGCGGGAGTGCGGCGTCTCGCACTCCACCGTCATCGGCAACGGTCAGATGCTCGGAGTCACCCCGCTTCGCAACGGCAAGTCGCACGGAACACTCGGCAACCTCCACCTCCTCGGCCAGGCGCGGCTGCAGACCATGTTCAACGACGGAGGCAAGGGAAGCGGCACGAGCGAGGACCTGGCGATCGAGGAGCGCATGCGAATCGCCACCGAGGGTATCATCGTCGTCGACCTCGAAGTCTTTGACGCGCCGCTCGTGAAACAGACGGACCCGGATGACGGCGCATCCTCGGAGAGCGCCGCCGAGACGCCGGCGGCCACCGCGACGACGCAGAAGAGTCCGAAGGGGAACCTGACCGCGCGCGCGCGGGTCACCTCGCGGTCCATGTGGACGGACGAAGGACGCATGCTCGCGAAGATCCGCGACGCCGCGGAGCGCTCGGTCGAGTCCTTGGGATCCGGCGCTCGGCTCAGCGCCGTCGAGCGCACGTGCGCGTCCGCGGTGCGATTCGCGGCGCGAGGGTACAGCGGCAAGCGCCCGGACGTCATCGTCGTGGCGCACCGCGGGTCCGGCTCGCCGAGTGATAAGGCGAGGCTGGACAACGCGATGTCGACGGCGGGGGGCGGCGTGCCCGACGACGCCAAGCGCGGCATGACGGGCGCGTCTGGCACCAAGTACAGGCCGAGGGCGGCGAGGCGGGATACCACCCCGCGGAACGTGCGGCCGCTGAGGGGGCCGGGGTCGGCGCGTGGGGACGGCGGCGGGGGTGCGAGGCACACGCGCCGCGATACCGAGTATCAGTGAGACGGGATTTGATTGACGCACGGGGGTTTGTGTCACACTCGACTCGATGATTTTAGGATTGTATTTCGACAGCGTGTTTACACCGACGAGCTAGCTAGCTAGTGCGCGTGAGCGTCATTCATCGCCTGTCGCGGTCATAACCGTGGTCGCGGTACCCGTCGCGGCTGTGCCCCCTGCGGTCGTGCCCCCCATCGCGGTACGGATGATACCCGCCGTCGCGCCCCCGTCGGTCCCTGCTCGGCGATCGGGAGTATCGGCGCCTGTGCTCTCGGTGGTCCCGGTCGCGTGACCCTCCCCTCGATCGATCGTCCCCTCGGTGCCGGTCCCGATGATAGTCCCGATCACCGCCCCGGCCCTCGCGTTCGCGATCCGAACCGTCGCGGCGGTCTGAAGGCGGTTTAGGCGGCCCTTCAGTTCGTTCGTTTAGCTCTCTCACGAATTCTCGAATCTTCTGCCAACCCACGTAGTTCTTACCGCTGAAGTGCCCCTGCGGGTCGTTCTCCAGTGTGGCGTCGCGGCCTATGATGGCGCCGCTGACCTGGCACACCACCTCGAACCCGTTCTTCGCGTTCAGCTCCTTGGTGTACGATTCCATGTCCTTCTCCATGGCGGCTCGAACATCGTCGGCTTCCTTTATCAACTTTTGGCATCCGTCGACGTCTCCCGCCTCGCCGGCTTGCTCGCTCGCTCGCATCTTATCGTCGATCTTCGTTTGCCAGCCCATCTTGCGCTCGGTGATCTTCACGTCGAGCCTCATCGCGTAACTGTCGAGCTGTTCCTGCGCCTTGCGCACGCGTTCGTCGCACCGCGTGATGAGCTTGACGCATAATTTGTAGGTTTCGTGTTCCCATCCCAGCCGGTGCTTCTCCGCGCGCGGCAGGGCGTCGTACTCGGCTTTGCAGGCTTCGTCGCACACCATGCGCGAGTGCTTATGCCATTCGTCCGGGTCGAAGTACCCGATGTTCTTCTTGCTGCCCTGGAAGAGCCGGTACGGGGAGCATCCCGCGAGGTGGTGCTTATCGACGTCGTCGTCGTCGAATCGCCGTCGCCGCCCGGTGACCTTGTCGAGGTCGATGTTGCGCTCGGGGCCCATCATCTCGTCCAACATGGCGGCGAAGTCGGACGCCATGGCGTGGCGGCCGCGCGGGGTTCCCAACCGGGGGGATCGTTGGCGTGCCCGCGAGGCGGAGGGTTCGGGCCCGCGCGTCGGATTGTGAAAAAGTAAATAATCGATTACAACGACAGTGGACACCAGAGCTCTCCGAGCGACGATGTCCGCGGCGATGCCCTCCGCCGCGGTCGGCGCGGGGCTCCGTATTCCACCCCGCGGACCAAAGGCGGCGCGCCATCGCGTCGTCGCCCGTCGTCTCGTCCGCGGCGCGGCGGCGTCGGCGTCGAGCGATGCCCCCGCCGACATCATCGGAACCACCGACGACGACGACGACGACGCGACGTGTTCGCTGCGCGCGCGCGACGACACCGCGGCGAAGTTCCGCTTCGAGGGCACGCGGCGCCTCTACGGCGACCGCCGCTTCGACCGGCTCGCGCGCGCGCACGTCGCCGTCCTCGGCATGGGCGGCGTAGGCTCATGGGCGGTGGAGGCGTTGGCGCGGAGCAGCGTCGGAACCCTCACGCTGGTGGACCTCGACGTCGTGTGCGTCACCAACGTCAACAGGCAGGTGCTCGCGACGGATACATCCGTGGGGGACTCCAAGGCGACGACGATGGCGGCGAGGGTGAAGGAAATCAACCCGCGGTGCGACGTGCGCGTCGTGCAGGACTTCGTCACCGGGGACAACGTAGAAGCAATCTTGGGGCTCCCATTCGATGGCATTGATGGCAATGATGGCCTCGACGCCTCCAACGTCGACTTTGTCATCGACGCCATCGACGCGGAGAAGGACAAGGCCGCCGTCGTCGCGTGCTGCGTCCACCATCGCGTGCCCGTGGTCACCGTGGGCGGCGCGGGCGGCGTGGACGCGCTGGGCGACTGCGTCGTGGAGGATCTATCGCTCGCGACTTTTAACCGACTGTGCCAGCGAGTTCGGCGGCTGTTGCGGCGCGATTACTGCTTCCCACGGGGCGAGGCACGGACACCCCGGGAGATCTACGGCGCGGGTGGTAAAGATCAAGATAAGCGGGGCGAGAAGAATAAACCGAAGAAGAAGAAGAAGAAGCCGCAGGGTAAGTTCGGGGTCAAGGCTGTGTACCACCGGGAGAATGCCAACTATTTCAAGCCAGACGCGGGGACCAAAGGCCGGGGCGGGATAGGATGCGACGGCGTGGGCGGCAGCGCCGTGTTCGTGACCGGTGCGCTGGGGTTCAAAGCCGCGTCGCACGTGTGCCTCACCCTCATGGACGCGGACGGGACGGACGACAACGCGGGGGCCGAGAGGGGGACGCCGGCGGCGGCGGGCTGGAGGTCGCGGGTGTGGCCGAAGGATAAAAGTTCGGGAGGCGACTCCGGCGGCGGCGGCGGCGGCGGCGGAGGAGGAGGAGGTGGAGGAGGCGGTGGAGGCGGCGGCGGGGGGAGCGATCGAGGGGGTGACGAAGGAGACGCGTCCGCGGACGGTCCGGGTGACGCGGGTGAGCCCCGGGGCGGAGCCGGGGGCGCGACCGCAGCCGCCGCCGCCGCCGCCGCGGGCCTCTTCGCCGCCGACCTCGACCCCAACGTCGACGAGGCTGCCGATGTCGACGATGCCGCCACGACACGGACGGCACCCTCGGCACCACCCTCGGCACCAACCTCGGCACCCTCGACGCCCTCCGCCTCCCTCGTCGCCGACGCCGACGCCCTTCCAGCGAACGCCGTGTTCGACGGTCACTGCCACTGGCACCTCTCCCGCGACGAGTCCGCCTCTGTCCACCTCGCCGCGTCCCTCGCCGGCGCCGCGTTCACGTCGACGCGCCCGGGCGACTGGGAGTTCGCCGGCATGTGCGCCGCGCAGGGTAACCAGTCGCACGTGCACGATGCATCGGACGTCGGGTTCGGGCTCTGCCTGGGTCTCCACCCGTGGTGGGCGCACCATCACGCGTTGAGAACCGACGACGCGTGGGTCAGCGAACTGAGACTTATGCTCGCGACACATCCGCGCGCGGTCGTCGGGGAGATCGGGCTCGATCGCGTCGCGGTGCCGATGAACGAGCTTGGCGAGGCGTTGGGTGACGAGCCCGCGGATTACCCCAACCAGCTGCGGTGCTTCGAGACGCAGCTGGCGCTCGCGACTGAGCTTCGAAGGCCGGCGGTGGTACACTGCGTCAAGGCTTACGGTGATCTCGCGGATCGGTTCAGGGCGGCGGAGACGATGCCGCCGCGGGTGCTGATGCACTCGTACGGCGGCACCGTGGGGTACATGGAGTCGCTGACGCGGATGAAGCGGTGGGGTGGACGGTTTTACTTTGGGTTCAGCGCCGTCGTCAATCTGCGAAGCCCGAAAACCGCGGACGTGGTCCGGAAATGTCCGGACGACCGGCTGCTCTTAGAGAGCGACCTGGTCAGCGTGGACGGCGCGGAGTCGGGTTTGAGGCGAATGCTGGCGTTCGTGGCGGAGTGCAAGGGGTGGAGCGCGGAGGAAACGGCGCGGATCACGAAGGAAAACGCGCTGAGATTCTACGGCGAAGTAGCCGAGTGATTGAAAAAATCATCAAAAGGTAGTTCATCGAACGAAGTCGAAGGCTCGTCTGGTCTCGGTTTAAAAGTAGATGGACTTGACGTCACTCGCGCTGAAGACCTGGGCGCATCCCGGGCACTTCCTATCCCTGTTGTCCAGCCTCACCTGCACGCACTCCTGGCAGAACATGTGGTAACACCGCGTGATGATCGAAGCCTTCGGCCTGTCGTTGCACACCGAGCACCGAAGCATTGACTTGTACGCGTCAATCTCCTCCTTGTACTCGTCCGCGCCGCCGCCGCGCTTCAGCAGCTTCTCCCCGCGGCGCTTCAAACCCGCCACCTGCTCCTCGAGAGCGCTCACCTTACGCTCGGCGTTCACGACAGCCTCGGCGTCCTTCGCGCTACGTCCGGAGAGATCTTCCGTTCGTTTGGTCAGAGCCTCGTTGGCTTCGCGGTGAGAAGAACTCGCATCCCGCAACTCTCGAAGCGTCTTCGTCTGCTCCTCCATGCGCTCCGCCAACTGCGCAGCTTCATCACGCGCGCGCTGCAGCTCCGCGGTTTGCTCCGCGCGCGCGGCTTCCGCGTCACGGCACCGCTGCGCCGCCGCCTGAGCCACGCCCCGCTCGTGCGCCACCGCCGCCTCCGCCCCGGCCAATTCATCCCGTAAACGCCTGCACTGGTTATTAGCGGCGTTGGCGTCCTGTATCGCCTTGGCCTCCGTACCGTCGCGTTCCGTGAGCCGCTGCATCAACCGAGCCGTCTCGCTCTGGCTCTCCTCGTACGCCGCGCCGACTTCTTCAACCTCGGACACGAACGCGTCCGTCTCCTCGGACTTCGCCGCTAACGCCTCCTCGGCAGCCGCCGCCTTGGCCTCCGCGGCATCCGCGCGCGCGTTCGCGGCGTCTAACAAGCGCTTGAGCTCCTCGGCGCCGCCCTCCGCTGGCGCGGACCCGTTCTCCACGCGTTCCAGCGCAGACTTGGCCGATTCCGCCGCGGCCCGCGCCTCCGCTAAATCGGCTTCAGCTTTTTTCTTAGCCGCCTCCGCCGCCGCGAGGTCACCCCTGAGCGACCGCGCGCGCTCGCACTCCTCGCGCAGCTTCTTGTTCTCCTCGCCGAGGCGCTCGACCGCCGCCGCGCGCTCCTCGTTGAGCTTCTTGCGTCCCGCGGACTCCGCCTGCGCGCCGAGTTTGTCCGACACGGAGTCCCGCTCGTCCATCGCGGATCGCCACCGGCGCTCGGCGTCGGCGAACCTCTCCTCCGCCAGCTGCGTCCGCCGCCTCTGCTCGCCGCACTCCGCCGCTTCAGCCCGCGCGGCGCGGACGTCCCCGCGCATCGCGTCCGCCTCGCGCTGCAACTTCGAGCACGTGTGTCGGAAACGATCGGAGTCCTCCCGGCTCTCGTTCAATCGACGCTCGAGGGCGACGTAAACCTTTGAGCGCGTCACGCTCGTATCGTCGCTCAGTTTGTCGTGAGCAGCGCGCAGGTCGCCGATGAGCTTCGCCTCCTTCGCCGACGCGTCGTCGAGGGACTTGGATTGGTGACTGAGTCGGCCCTTGAGCTCGGCGACGTCCGCTTCCAGCCGCGCGACGGCGTCCTGATCCGGTTGCGTAGGAGTGGCGCCGTTCAACGCCGGGGTACCCAGATCGATTCCCCCCTGGGTCTTGATCGCCGTCGCGGGGGTGGCGACGACCGCGCCGCCGCCCGGGGTGTTGGCGGCGGCGGCGGCAGCCTGCGCGGCGGCGCCCGCGGCTCTCGCGCCCGCCGCGGTGGCCATCGGAGGGAGGCCCTCGTGATGCCCCGCGCCCGCCCGCGCGGACGCGAGCGACCGCCTGAGTTGCTCGCACTCCGCCTGCGCGTCCTGGAGGGCATCGCCGATCTCCTCGTTGCGCTTGCGCTGCTTCGCGGTGCGCTCCCTGAGTCTCTCGAGCTCGCGAGTCGCGTCGGCGCCCTTCGCCTCCAGCTCCCTCATTCTCGACGGGGCATCCGCGGCTGTGTTCTTGTCGACGGCGTCGAGGACGGCGACGAGCGCCGCCTTCGTGGCGGCGGCTTTGGCCTTGATGGCGTCGACCGCGCGTATCGCGTCTTTGTCCAGGCCGCCCTCCTTCGCCGCGGCGCCGTCCTCGTCTTCCGAGTCCGAGCCCGAGCCGTCGTTGTTCGCGCCCGCGCCCTTCTTGTTGGCGCCGCCGTCGTCGTCGGCATCGCGGCGGCGCTTGTGCCCGGCGACGACGGCCTCACCTCCCGCGAGCTCGAAGAGCCTGCGGAGGAACGGGTCCTTGACGTCGGACGTGGACGGCATCGGCGGCGGCGAGGGATCCACGCTGGACGCGCCGGTTCGTTTGGCCATGGAGACGATGTCATCCTGGAGCGTGTTCCATTCGGTGGCGACGGCGTTGAGGCGTGACTCGTAGGATGCCTGCTGACGCCGCAAGTCCGCGACGCGCTTCTCGCCCGTTGCGATCTCCTGCCGGTACACCTCGAGCTGTCGAATCAATCGGGACGGTGGACGTCAGGGGCTCGATCGGAGGGAGGATCATTCGTGTCGGCGGGAAAAAAAGAGAGGTGGGCGCTCCGGCAATTCGGCGTGGGGCGGCGGCGACGCCCCGGTCGTATCGGGCGAGGGTGGGGACGCGTATCGGGTGATGCGGCACTCACCCGCTCCTTGAGGTTGCTCTGCTTGAACGCGAGCAGCGCGTTGGGGTCGGCCGACATGATGATGGGCGCGCGCGCGTGTGCACTGACTGTCCCCTCGAGATCGCTCACAGATTGCTTGCGCAAAGCGCGCCGGCGCCACCCCTTGATCTCGAAACCCTGAGATGTTGGTAATCTTAGTAGGGTTTGTTAGTTACGATATATAAGCGTTCGCAACTCGTTAATCATAATTAGACTAATCATATACTAGCAAACATGCTGATTCGCAGAAAGAAAACCCGCAGAATTTCCCCCGAAAAAGCGAGTCTCGTGGATAGGCCTTTCGGTCAATCGGGCCGGGCCCCCGGCGACGCCGAAGGGCACACCACGGCCGCCCGTGTCTTCCCATCCGCGGAAGAGCGAGCGAACGTCGATCACGCCCTCGCGCGTAGTTCGACTCGTGCACGTCGCGGACGCACACATCGTCACGCGAAGTTTGCACGCCCGGTGACTCCCACCGCGTGAAGAGCCGCAACCGATCGGAAGTCGCCAATGGCCGCGATGTCCACCTCCGTCGCCCAACCGGCGATGTACGCCGGATCGCGCCGATCCCCGTTCGCGGGACGTAACGCGCTCAGATCCGTGAAGGTGGTCAAGGCATCGCCGCTCCGCGCCGCGCCCGTCCGCGCCGCCGTCGCCGAGCCCGCCTCCGCGCCGTCCAGCTCCGGCGGCGTCGACCGGGGATCCGGACACGAAGTGCACAAGTTCGGAGGAACATGCGTCGGCTCCTTCGAACGCATCTCCGGCGTGTGCGATCTCCTCATCGAGTCCGCCAAGTCCGGCGTCAAGACATTCGGCGTCGTCTCAGCCATGGGCGTCGCAACCAAGGGCGAGCCCAAGGTCACCGACTGCCTCATCAACGCCACCGACATGGCCGCAGCGCGCAACCCCGCGTACGAAGAGGAACTCGTCAAGCTCGAGCACAAACACCGATCGACCGCGGAGGCACTTCTCACGATCCCGGAGGAACTCTCCAAGTACATGGACAACTTCATGGCTGAGCTCGAGGACCTACGGGCGATGCTCCGCGCCATGTCCATCGCGGGTACATCCACGCAGGCATTCGCGGACTTTGTCGTCGGGCACGGAGAGCTGTGGACCGCGCGCCTGTGCGCCGCGGTGATCCGCTGCAAGGGCTTCGACGCGGAGTGGATCGACGCGCGCGATGTCCTCGTCGTCACCGACGCCGAGGACGGCGGCGTGGACGTCGACTACGAGCGATCCAACGCTAACCTCGACAAACTTTTCGACGAACGAGGTGAGTCTAATTTTTTATATCCGTATGGGCAATTAGAGTGAGACTGACGTCGTGTTTTGTTTACAGGCCACACCGCCGCCGGCGCCGGCCGCGTGCTCATCGCCACCGGGTTCATCGCGCGCTCACCCACGGGCGTCCCGACGACGCTCAAGCGCAACGGCTCCGACTACTCCGCCACCATCTTCGGCGCCATGCTCATCGCCAAGACGATCACCATCTGGACCGACGTCGACGGCGTGTACTCCGCCGACCCTCGCAAGGTGAAGGAGGCGGTTTGCCTCGAGTCGTTGTCCTACAACGAGGCTTGGGAGCTGTCGTACTTTGGCGCCAACGTGTTGCACCCGCGCACCACACTTCCGGCGATGCGTTACCACATCCCGGTGGTATTGAGGAACTACTTTAACCAGGCGGCGCCCGGCACGAGCATCTGCGACCAGTGCGAGGTGACCACTAATACCGACGGCGCGATGAATCCCATCGACGTCAATTCCGATCGCGTCAACTTCATCAAAGGCCTCGCGACGATCGAGGACGTCACGATCATCAACGTCGAGGGAACCGGCATGGTCGGCGTCCCGGGCACCGCCAACGCGGTGTTCCAGACGGTGAAAGAGGCTGGATGCAACGTCGTCATGATCTCGCAGGCGTCCTCGGAGCACTCCATCTGCTTCGCCGTGCGCAGCCACGAAGCCGGCGCCGCGGTCAAGGCGCTGAACAAGCGATTCGAAAAGGCCATCGCCGCCGGCCGCATCAAGGAGGTCACCGTCGTGGACGAGTGCGCCATCCTCGCGGCTGTCGGCCAGAACATGTGCCAGACCCCGGGCGTCTCAGCCATGCTCTTCGAAGCCCTCGCCAACGCCTCCGTCAACGTCGTGGCAATCGCGCAAGGCGCTTCCGAGTACAACATCACCTGCGTCGTCTCCAAGAAGGACATCGCCAAGGCGTTGCGCGCGGTCCACGGCAGGTTCTACCTCTCCAAGACGGTCATGTCCGTCGGCATCGTCGGCCCCGGGCTCGTGGGCAAAACACTGCTCCGGCAGATGAAGGAGCAGCTCACCGAGCTCAAGACTTCCTACAACGTCGACTTGCGAGTCGTCGCCGTCGCCGGGCAGTCCAAGATGCTCACGGTCGACAACGACTCCATCGCGCTGGACCTCGGCACGTGGGAGGACGACTACGCGAACGGTGATGAGATGGACATGGAGGGGTTCATCAACACCGTCACCGACAGCGGCGCGCCCAACTCGGTCATCATCGACTGCTCCGCGTCGGAGGATGTCGCGCTTCACTACAAGGATTGGCTTCAACGCGGCATCAACGTCGTGACGCCCAACAAGAAGGCCAACAGCGGTCCCCTTCCGTACTACAAGGAGCTTAGGAACATCCAGCGCAACTCGTACACGCACTACTTCTACGAGGGCACCGTCGGCGCCGGTCTTCCCATCCTCTCCACCCTCAACAACCTTCGCGACTCCGGCGACCGCATCAACAAGATCGAGGGCATCTTCAGCGGAACCCTCTCGTACATCTTCAACACCTACGGCGCCGGTGACAAGTTCAGCGACGTGGTGTCCAGCGCGAAGGAGCTCGGTTACACCGAGCCGGACCCACGGGACGACTTGAGCGGCACCGACGTCGCCCGGAAGGTTGTCATCTTAGCCCGCGAGTGCGGCATCGACATCGAGCTCGACGACGTCCCCGTCGAATCCTTGGTTCCCGAGCCTCTCCGCGCGGTCGACTCCGTGGATGAGTTCATGCAAAAGCTCCCGGACTACGACGATGAGATGTCCGCCAAGTGCGCCGAGGCGGCGGCCGCGGGTGAGAAGCTCCGCTACGTCGGCGTCGTCGACGTCGTGAACAAGACTGGCGCCGTGGAGCTCCGGCGGTACAAGAGCGACCACCCGTTCGGCCAGCTGTCCGGCAGCGACAACATCATCTCGTTCGAGACGAAGCGCTACGTCGGTCCGTCCACGCTGGTGGTGCGGGGACCCGGCGCCGGTGCGGAGGTGACCGCGGGTGGTGTCTTTGGCGACTTGCTCCGCGTCGCTCAGTACCTCGGAGCCCCGTCGTGATGAGAGCGAGTGAGTATAAGTTTTTATCGGAGGAAATGATGAGAGGAGGGAGTGGGCAGGGAGAGGTTGGGGCGTGGGTTCCCGCGCGGCGGCGTTTTTATTACCGATCGCACGCGCTTTACTTGCCATTTGATGTCAATGTCACACGAGTGAATTTGTTCTAAGTTACATCGCGGGCGCTCGCGGCGGCGGGCGCTCTCCAAAGTCTAATCTAAGAGTCTCTTACTCAATCACGTCTCGGCCGCGCGGTTGTCTTTCGCGCCGAGCGTCGTGTACCGGCCTTCCCGTCGCCGTTCACCGCCACGCTGTAGAGGTACTTCCCCGACAGTCCATCGATGGCGAACCAGCCCCAGTCCCTCCACGACATCTTGTTCGCCCCCCTCTTCCGTTCGCGTCCCTCGCCCGCGCGACTACCATTCGACGCTGGTTCGTCGTCGCATCCCTCGTCCAGCGAGGCGCCGCTGAAGAGCGACGACGTCCACGCGAGGTACGCCGCGACCACGCCCGATATCACTAGCAGCCACACTCGCATCGGGCACGCCATCGCGTGTCCTCCGACTGACGCGGCGGCGAATGGCACTCGCGCCGCCCCGACAGTGACGCCACGCATGGGAGCGCACAACATAAAAACGCGATATTTCGAGGCTCGTGGGAGGTTTCTCTCGGACACATCAACACACAATGCCGCCCAAGCCCAAGCCCAAGCCCAAGCCCAAGAAAGATACGTCCGTCGCAGGGAAGAAGCGGAAAGCCGCGGAGAAAGAGAAAGAGAAGAAGAAGACCACGCCCGCCGCGAAGAAGATGAAGAAGGAGGCATCACTCGCGTTAGGGATGGTCTTAGTCGAGAAGCGGCCGTACCGGGCGCATGGATACGCGCCGATGGATACGCGCCGAACCTCTCGGACACTTCAGCTACTTAATATTACGGGACCTATTACGTCACCTACTTGCCAGCCTCTGTTCGCTGCTTCTTCGTCATTCCCTGCTTCTCCATCCCCCCGCCTGGCATCGGCCGCCCCGCGCGCATCTTCGGACCCCAGTTCGCCGTCGGGTTGACCGGGAACCGCGTCACGCCGTCCCGTTGCGCCTTGGTGAACGCACCGTTCACCCTGGTCCAGTTGGCGGTCAACTCCGGTTCCTTGGCGAGTATCGCCACCCCCGGGGTCTTCTCCGGGATCGCCTTCACCGGGTGCTCCTTCACCCAACACCGTAGGATGTCCCACAGCACATGCGCCGGAGCGTCCGTCTTCACCGCGAGCGGGTTACAGTGCGCGGGTGAGACGCGGTATCCGGCGTTGATGAGCGCCGATCGGAAGAGCGCCATCGGCGGCGGCGTGACCCGCAGGCAGTGCGACATGGAATGTATGTCGTAGTGGAGCGGGACGTCGGGTAACTCCTCGGAGACGGTGGTCAAAAGCGCGTGGATCTTGTCGTATCCAGGGTACATCGCCTTGTTGTCCTCCACCTGCTTCTTGATCGATTGGACCCAGTCCATGGAATGGATGGGCTCGGTCCAGAACGGTCCGCCCATGTTGTAGTGCCAGCCGCAGTTGGGACACGACTCCGGAACCGCCGGCCCGGACCCCGCCTGGAACTTGGTGCTGTTACCCTTCCGCACAGCCTTACCCACCGGCTGCGACTCGAACGTGTCGCATCCCACGCACTGGTACACGTACGAAACCTTCGTGGGCGCGAGCTTAGCCTCCGCCGCGGAGGTGTACACGCGGACGAAACATCGGATGTAAAAGTCAACCGACACGGAAAGTACCGGGACGATGTGACGCTTGTACCGGCCCGCCGCGGCGTCGATGGCGCCGAGCAGGATCCGCACAGCCTGCTCGTGGCAGTACTTGGCGCGGTGAGGGTACGCGCCGTACTTGGTCCAGCACACCTCACCGTTGTTACCGCACAGCACCGCCATGTCCGTCGCGGTGACGAGGAGTAAACCGCCGTCGGCAACCGTCTGCACCGCGCCGTCGAGCAGCGTGGACGGTGTTCCGTACGGGTCCAAATCAACGGCGTCGAACATCTTCTCGTGCGTCATCATGAGCATGCGCACGTCCCCCGCGCTCGGGACAACCTTGGCGACGGCCGCCTCCGCCGCTTCCGAATGCTTCGCGTTGAATTCGACGTTTCGGGCAATTGACGCCACAGCTGTTGGATCGAGGTCGTTGGCGACGACGCATCCGACGTCGTCGAGCTCCCGCGCGTACCTGATGGCGCGGAGGCCGGACGCGGCCATGCCCTCGAGGATGCGGATGGGTTTGAGCGGCGGTTTCGTTCTCGGCGCTTCGTCTTCGTCCTTCTTGTCGCCGCCGTCGCCCCCGTCGGGTTCGTCGTGCTTGGTCCTGTACATGTCCTCGATCTCGTCGGGGTTCATGAGGTGCGGTAGAACCTTGCTGTCCTTGGGTGTGACGCACATGAGTCCCTTTAAACGCCTGTTCTTCGGTGCGCGTTTGGTCTCCGCGTGTTCCGCGGCGCGAACCTTTTGGAACTGGCGCATGACGCTGAGCGACAGGTCCCGGTTGACCACCTGCGCCTTGTTGTAGAAGACGTCGTTCTCCCTCTGGAGGATGCGCGCCTTGCCCTCCTGTAGGACGGTGAACCCCTCGGGGGGGTCCAGCGTCTTCTCGTCGGGGGTGAGCGTCATGCCGATGAAGCCGCGTGCGTGTGCGACGAGAGTCGGTGCGATGGGAGAGTCGGAGGCGGCGGCGGCGGCTTGGCCGAGCTGAAGCCTCGGGAGCGCGGGCTGGGTCTGGGTGACACCGCGGTGGATGAGCGCGCCGAGCGGGCCTAAGGCACGTCGGAGGGAGCTCGTGATGGTGCCGGTGGCGTAGGAACCGTTCGACGATGGGAGGTCGTCGAGGGCGGGCTCGAGTGTCGGCAGGGCCGATGGCCGATGGGAAAAAAATGGAGCCCGATGCTATTTCGAAGTGCCAACGGAGCTAACTGACTTCCCATACGGCCTAAAAATAAATGCGTAATAATGTGACTAAAAGCCATGGGATATCCAAATAAACGCGATTTAGAATCTTTATTTTCAACGCGTGCCAACCCAACCGAAACAAGCGCCGGTCCACCGACGGCACAGCGAGCGTCGCCCGGGCCTCCCGGACACGCGCGACCGACTCACGGACCCACCGAGCGCCTAACGCGTTTCGTGTGAACTCGGATCCGCCGTCGGAACCGCGACTCGCGTCGTCGAACGTTAGATCTAGGTGCTAGGACGTCGAGAAGGCCAACGGGTGAAAGGGCATCTACGGAGAGGGCATCTAGTCGGGCATCCACGGGGCTCCATGGGTAACATTCGGTACGCCGCGTTCGCGCGCCTCTCCGACGGCCTCACGCTCGCGTCGTTCAAGGGCAAAGGCGCCACTCCCGCCGTGACCGAGACCGCGAACAAGGTTCTGCGCTCGGGCAACCTCAAGCCCAATGGCCAGCTGACGGTCACCGTGGACCAGACCATAGGCACCCTTCACCTCGCGGCGGGCGACGTGGACGTCCTCGCGGTCATCACCGCGCCCGAGTACCCGCGCCGCAGCGCGTTCAAGCTCCTGGACGAGATCCGCGAGATGGTGAAGGAGGCGGTACGAGGCGCCGAGGACATCGCGGCCGCCTCGCGGGACGGCGAGCTCCAGGGCGCCATGCCAACCTTGGCGTCAACCTGCCGCAGGTACGAAGATCTAGGCGAGGTGGACAAGCTCACCGCGGTGTCGCTTCAGGTGGAGGACGTCAAGGCGACGATGGAGGGCAACATAAACAAGATGCTGGACAACGCGGAGACCGTGGGAGCGGTCGAGGACAAGGCTGAGGCGCTGAGGGACGGAGCGCAGCAGTTCCAGAGGCGCAGCGACAACATCAAGCGAGCCATGTGGTGGCGCTTGTTCAAGATCAAGATGATATTCGCGCTCCTGTTCATCGTCGTGCTGGGGTACATCTTCATACCGATCATCGTCAAGGCGTCCGACGACGGGAAGGAATAGGGAGGTGGTGGAGCAAAGAGCGGGGGGTAACGAACGATGGGGGGTCGCGCGTCTAGTTGTTGACTTTGAAAAATCACTCTCAAAACACAAAACACAGATCTCCCCACATCGCGATGCGCAGGGAAGCGGCGCGCGCTGCCGCGAGGGCGGCGAGCCTCGCGTCGTCCCGCGTGTGCCATCCGGTGACGACGACCCCACGAGGTGGCTTCGCGTCGTCGTCGTCATCGTTCGCGAAGTCCAAGACCAAGCGGGCGCCAAGGAAGGCGCGGGATCCTCCGCCGGGCACCGCGTCCACGTCCTCGATCGCGGGCGACGCCACGCGCGAGTACCTCGTGAAACTCCCCGCGCAGGAGATGGCGGCGGGCCTGGACGAGGCGCAGAGCAGCATGCGCACGCGGCTCATCACCCTAACCTCCGTCGGCGCCGCGGTGTACCTGGGATACTACATCTTCCCACTCGTCGGTGCGTCCCATGGAGCCACGTGACACCCATCATCGGAGTCCCATCTCTCTCACCTTCCATCGACCCATGACTCGTGTTCGATCGCTGACCCACCCTTCGTTCCAGGCGGAGGCACCGCATCCAGCGCGACGCAGATGCTTCGATCCAAAGACGTCCTCTTCCAGCGCACGGGCGTCTCCAGGCTCATGACGGTCCTCGCGGCGCCGGGGGGTGTCCAGTTAGTGGCGGCGGCTGTGGAAAACAACGGCGCCGCCGACGCCCTCGTGCGCATCGTGTCCAACGCGTCCGTTCCCGTCGGTCAGAAGAACGGGTGGTGGTTCACACGGCGGCGGGTGCCGAGAGTGCCGTCACATCAGGGTGCCGACCCGGGTGCCGACACAGCTGTGGTGTCGAGGAGGGAAGCGCGAGAGGCGTGCGCGGGTGACGCGGCGAACGCGCTGAGAAAGATGGCGGCCGAGCCGGCCATCGCGAGCGCGATGCGAAGCCGGGGTTCCGGTCTCGCGGCGTCGTTACTCGCCGCATCGCGAGACGAAGGGTTGGACCGGAACGTGCGCGATGCCATGGGCGAAGCGCACGCCTTGCTCATCGCCGGGGAGGGTAAGTAGGACCGCGTTGATGTATAGCTTGGAATGATATTGCCAAAAAATATTATAGGTCTTCCTGGTCTTCCGGGGACG
>Ga0115567_10002088_pt1 | contig 19850 bp, 21 predicted proteins | sample COGITO_mtgs_1204_2_FD_88679 | JGI IMG/M metagenome (GOLD analysis project Ga0115567, IMG submission 88679) | Pelagic marine microbial communities from North Sea - COGITO_mtgs_120412 | ecosystem: Environmental > Aquatic > Marine > Epipelagic | place: Germany:Helgoland, sampling site Kabeltonne... | reverse complement strand
TAGATACTACAACGAAGAACGGCCCCACAGCGCGATCGGAAACAAGTCACCGATCATGCTCGTAAAATCAGAAGGTGAAACCAGCCCACCGATCTGACGAAAACCGGAAATCTCTAGGCCCAGGTGGTCCAAGGTTGGGGGCAAGTGCATAACCCCAAGGATTCCGCACAAAGCTGGAGGAGACTTGGGACTCAGGCCAATGTCAGACGCGCCGTCAGATGTGAATCTTCGACCAGCCTGATGATCCCCAGCTTCTCAGGTGCAGGGTATCTCATTCGTGGCCACCCCCATTCATTGCCCGGTAAGCGATTGCAAAGCAATCTGCCGAGAGGGGCCTGTCATGCTTTTTTGCGCAAACGAAGTTCCAGCGTTTGTTCAGCCACAACCTCCTTCAGATCACGGGCTTCGCGGCGCAGATCCTTAACCTCGTCAGTCGTCGCGGCACGCGCTGTGTCACCAGCAAGCCGTCGTTTACCCGCTTCCATGAAGTCCTTCGACCATCTGTAATAGATCCCTGTGGTATCCCCTCACGGCGGCACAGCTCGGCAATGCTGTCTTCACCACGCAGACTGTCCAAGACGATCCTGATCTTTTCTTCAGAGGAATAATGTTTGCGCGCGGCCCGTTTGATGTCTTTGACGATCTTCTCGTTAGGACTTTTGCGTGTTCCATTTGTCTGTCTCACCTTCCACTCCTCAGTGGTTACGATGAGCAACAAACCCTCTCTTAGCAAATAACGCTATTTGGCCCCATAGGCGCTGACGCCAGACAATGCTGAACTCTGCTCAACATTACCTAAGGCGCCAGTGTCTCCACAGCCTTACTGCCACGAAAACTGCGGCAACTCCCGCTACTCCAACGGCAAGATGACGGGGGCGAAGGCCTTCTCCTGCGTTGCTATCCTCGCGCGCAACATAACGCTGGTCCATCAGGCGAGTGTCTGCAAGGAACTTGCCGATCCAGCTTTCCGGCAATGCCACGATGGGTCGCAAACCGCGGCCGTGAGAAGCATTCAAATGTTCGATCGCCGCGATGACTGATCCTTCGCTACCCAATGTTTCCGCGAAATGCTCTGGCGATACGCCAAGATGTTCGGACAGTAGCTTATGCCGGAAACCGGAGATAAGGTCAGCGTAGCCGTGAAGGGCAACATCGCATTCCGTATCAAACCCCATTGACCTGTCATTAAGGTTGCTGGAACCGATGTGCAGGATCGTATCGTCGACAATCATAATCTTGGCGTGGACGTAGATCGGCTCGCCTGCGCTGTTCACGGGACTGAAAATGCGGAATCGGTCCGAATGATCAGCCTCTTGAAGGCGGTTGATGGCGCGCGCCCGCAGCACGTGCATTGATTGGTCCTCGAAACCCGATAGGGCCGCTTCGGGGTTGATGCAGATGATCTCGGGCGGATTGTCAGCAGAAAGCCGTTCGTGCAGCGCATCACAGACTGTCTTGGTCGTCAGGTATTGCGACTCGATGTAGATCGTGTCGCGCGCCGCGCGGATGCTATCCAGAAACAGACACTCGATCTCGTCAATCAACGGCTCGCCGTCGTAGGGCGGTTCAGTGCGGGCGATCGCAACCTCTACCTGCGTCGCTCCGACTGGCAGAATGTCGGGCCATATATCCCGTGCTGCAGTGTCGGGTGGTGTCAGGGTTTCGCCAGTGGCCCGGAGCCAGCGCGCACGGGAAAGCTCGCCAAGTGCTTCGGCAACGGGACCTGTCAGTGCTGTTGTTGCATCGTGCCAAGGGTTCAGCTGTGCCCCGTCTTTGCCGAGCCGGCGCTGATCATCGGGAAGATGGTCAGATGTGTCCCACCGATTTTCCGTCACATCGATGCCGCCACAGAACGCGAAGGCATTGTCGGCCACGATTATCTTCTGGTGATGGCAGGCCCCGAAAGGGTGGTGCCCGTCCAACGCAAAATGAATTTGGTCGCTACTGGCCACAAAGACCGTTGCGGAGGACAGCAGTCGGCCGGGCGCGGCAACGACCGCGCCGTTCCATTTAAGGATATAGATTTGCAGGTCGGGCACCTGTGCGACGGCGGCCTCTAGAAAGGCACCTACCTTGTTTGGAAGTCCATCGGGTGCATTGCCATCATCGTCGCTCTCGCCCGGCAGCATCTCGATCTCAAAATCGAAATCCCATCCGATCAGAAGCAACTCGCGCTGTGTCTGTTGGACGATTTGGCGCAAGGCTGCAAAGTAATCCTCACCATCGACGACCAGCGCCAGACGCTCGGCCTGCCGTACGCGCCAGCAATTTCGATCCGGGACAAAAAAACTGGCGGCGGCTGTTTCGTCCTCGTGCCTGTTCTGGCCCATATCGTAGCCCTTCATTTGCGTTTGGTCAGAGAATATTTTGCCACGACTCTGTGCGTTACGACATATCTCGCGATCACTCTGATCCGAATTTGAGCGGCTTAAAAACCGCTTTCTGCAACTTGATAACATTTTATCAGTGTCGACGCGGCTTTCAGCAAGCGCGGCACGCTCACGCAGGAACCCAGTGGTCCGCGCGGGAGGCGTGGTCAATCATAGGCGCTGATGGCGTCTTTCTCATCCAGTTCATTTGCACGACAGAAAAGTGCCTGACGGGCATCATCAATCATCGCGGCGACGGACAGGCGGTGAGGCTGGTAGGTCCTACGCTTAAAGAGGTGCCGATCATCGGTTGTGCCTAGCTGGAAACGGATACGGCAGCTTGGGCGGACTACTGAAGTTCGGCAGGATTGTCGAACACGGGGCGTTCGGGTGCGCCCCGACCGGTGTGTGGTCGGGACGCGGTTGTTCAAACGCGGATCAAAATTCGACGACGGCGCGAATGGATTTGCCCTGATGCATCAGCTCGAACCCGTAGTTGATTTCATCCAAGGTCAGTTTGTGAGTGATCATCGGGTCGATTTCGATTTTACCGCCCATGTACCAGTCAACGATTTTTGGCACGTCGGTGCGGCCCTTTGCGCCGCCAAAGGCGGTTCCGCGCCAGACGCGGCCTGTGACCAGCTGGAATGGACGGGTGGAGATTTCGGCACCCGCAGCGGCCACACCGATGATGATGCTTTCGCCCCAGCCCTTGTGTGCGGCCTCCAACGCCTGACGCATCACGGTGGTGTTGCCGGTCGCGTCAAAAGTGTAGTCGGCGCCGCCGCCTGTCAGCTCAACCAAATGCGCAACCAGATCGCCGTCTACTTTGGTGGGGTTGACGAAGTCGGTCAGGCCGAAGTGGCGGCTCATCTCCTCCTTGTCGTCGTTCAGATCAACGCCGACGATTTGATCAGCGCCAGCCATGCGCAAGCCCTGGATCACGTTCAGGCCGATGCCGCCCAAACCGAAGACGACGCAGCGCGAACCGATCTCAACCTTGGCGGTGTTGATCACCGCGCCGATGCCGGTGGTGACGCCGCAGCCGATGTAACAAATCTTGTCAAAGGGGGCATCCTTGCGCACCTTGGCCAAGGCGATTTCGGGGACGACGGTGTGGTTCGCAAAAGTGGAGCAACCCATGTAGTGATAGATCGGCGTACCATCCAGCATGGAAAACCGGGTCGTGCCATCGGGTAGCAGGCCCTGCCCCTGCGTGACGCGGATCGCCTGACACAGGTTGGTTTTGCCCGACAGACAGTATTCGCACTGACGACATTCGGGGGTGTAGAGCGGGATCACATGATCGCCGACTTCGAGGGTTGTGACGCCCTCGCCCACCTCCATCACGATGCCTGCGCCCTCATGCCCCAGAATGGAGGGGAAAATCCCCTCGGGGTCATCGCCAGAGCGGGTGAATTCGTCGGTATGACACAGGCCGGTCGCCTTGATTTCAATCAGGACCTCGCCCTTTTTCGGTCCCTCTAGATTGACCTCCATGATTTCGAGGGGCTTTCCAGCAGCAACGGCGACGGCGGCGCGGGTTCTCATCATTGGGGCATCCTTGGATTTTATGTATAGGCTTATTAATGCTACCAATCAGTTAAGGTTCATGCCGATTTGGGTCAAGCGGACAGGGGTCGAAAGTAGTGGAGAAGGAGGCCATCGAAACCCTGAAGGCCGACGCGTTGATCGACATCCCATGGAAGAACGGCGGCGGTATAACGCGCCGTATCGCCAAGGAGTTTTGCGCATGCGTGAGGTGTGGACGGGCGGCGTGATGACGTTGGAGTCTGACGTCGGCAACATTGTGGCTGCGCCGTGGGTACGGGTGCGGTTCGATGGTGGATGAACGGCGACGCCGTTTTGCAGATCAGCCTGACCTATTTGGATCAGAGCGACGCCATCAGGCTGTGCATTGCGGAGCGGTAGTCGGCTGTAATTTCGTCCCGCTTGATATGAGTGCCCGATTGGACCACGTGGCGGCCGGCGGACCATAGATCAGTGACGACGCTGTCGTTGGACGCGAAAAACAGACCATTGAGCAGTTGTTTTTGACGTAATGCGCAAAGCGACGGTGCGCTGCTGTCAATCGCCACCAGATCGGCCAGATTGCCAACCGTGATGGACCCTGAATCGCGGCCCAAGGCGGTTGCGCCGCCCCGTGCCGCGCCGAGGTATAGTGCTTCACCAACTGCCCCCTCACCCACCACCATCACGTTACGCGCGATGTCGCGCAGGCGTTGGGAATATTCCAGCGTACGCAGTTCCTCCGTCAAGGAAATCAGTACGTTGGAATCCGAGCCAATACCGAAGGCGCCACCGTTAGTCAGGTAAGTTGGGCCGTTAAAGGGCCGCCGCCTTGGGTCATGTGGGTGGCGTGGATCAGACACCAGCGGCGGGATACGTCTGCGTTATCCAGCAGCCAGTTTAAGGGGCGTGCGCCCAGCCAGTTTTCGATGTCGGCCACTTCTTTGGGTTGTTCGGCAATGTGGATATGTACGGGACCGTCCGTGTGTGCAGCCAGAACCACCGCTAGATCATCGGGTGATATGGCACGTAGGGAATGAGGTACGATGCCAAGGGTGCAGTCGGCTGGTAGGGACCCAATCGCGCCCGTGCCTGCATAACCAGATCGTTGAACCTATCCACTGAATTGCCAAACCGCGCGTGCCCCGTTTCAAGCGGCAGTTGCCCCGCGCCGCCGTAGGTATACAGCACTGGCAGATGTGTCAGGCCGATACCCGTTGCACCAGCCGCGGCGGCGATACGAAACGAAAGCTCCGCCCGATCATCATAGGAGCTGCCGTCCGGTTGGTGGTGTAGGTAGTGGAATTCGCCAACGCTGGCGTATCCAGCTTGCTGCATTTCAAGGAACACAAAGGCAGCGATCGCCTCCACATGTTCAGGTGTCAGCTTGGCGCTAAAGCGGTACATCAGCTCGCGCCACGTCCAAAAGCTGTCCCTGCCCGCCATCCGGTTTTCCGTCATACCCGCCATCGCCCGTTGAAAGCTGTGGCTGCTGATCGGGCGTGATCGTTTCGATCCGGCCTGTCGTGTGCGTGGCGCGCACATTTATGGCCCATCCGGTTGAGAGAAGTGCGTGCTTGGCGAAAATAATTTCGGCGCTCTCCGTGCTCTTATGTATCGGCATAAAGCATGCTGCCACATACTAGAAAAGAGAAATCCTTGACATTGGGGGCGCGGAAATGACCACGAGCGACACGATCTTCGTTGAATTGAACGCTGCTACTATGGGCGAATCCGAAGTTGCTTATGGCTGGATCGCGGATGCTGCCATTGTGTCGATCAGCGGTATGCTCGACTGGGTTGGACCGGTTGCCGAGCTGCCTGAGACCTATGCCGGATTCCGCTGCACATCGTTTGGCGGGCGCGTTGTGACCCCCGGTTTGATTGATTGCCACACGCATATTGTTCATGGCGGCGACCGCGCTGTTGAGTTTGAAATGCGACTGCACGGGGCCTCGTATGAGGAGGTCGCCCGCGCCGGTGGAGAGATTGTTTCAACGGTGGCCACCACCCGCGCCGCCTCGGCTGACGTTTTGCTGGCCGACGCGTTACGCCGTGTTGATGTGCTGATGTGCTGATGTACTGATGTGCTGATGTGCTGATGTGCTGATGTGCTGATCGCAGAGGGTGTGAGCGCCATCGAGATCAAGTCGGGGTATGGGCTGGATCTGGAAACCGAGCTGCGCATGTTGCGCGTTGCCCGCGCCATTGGGCAGCAGTGGGATGTTCGGGTGCGCACGACCTTCCTTGGTGCCCATGCCACGCCTGCGGAATATGCCGGGCGCGATGACGCCTATATTGATGAGGTTTGCATCCCTTCCCTGCGCGCCGCCTATGCAGAGGGCGTGGTCGATGCGGTCGATGGATTTTGTGAGAGCATCGCGTTTCAGCCAGCCCAGATCGCCCGCGTTTTTGACATGGCGCAAGATCTGGGCCTGCCGGTTAAGCTGCACGCGGAGCAACTGTCCAACATTGGCGGGGCAAAGCTGGCCGCGCAGTACGGGGCGCTGTCAGCGGATCATATTGAATATCTGGACGAGGATGACGTCATCGCTACAGCCAAGGCTGGAACTGTTGCCGTGATCCTGCCCGGCGCGTTTTACACGCTGCGCGAAACGCAAACGCCGCCAATTGCGCTGCTGCGCCAGCACGGCGTTCCCATGGAGCTGGCGACAGACATCAATCCGGGGTCCTCGCCGGTGAATTCGATCCTGCTGACGATGAATATGGGCTGCACGCTGTTTCGCATGACGCCTGAGGAGGCGCTGCGCGGTGCGACGTGTATCGCAGCCCGTGCGCTGGGCCTGAACGACACTGGCACCATCGCGGCCGGACTGCGCGCCGACTTGGCTGTTTGGGACATTACGCAACCGGCCGAGCTGGCCTATCGCATCGATTTCAACCCGTTTCATTCCCGCATTTTCGGAGGAAACTCGTGACGACCCTTACCCTCATGCCCGGTGCTGTGACGTTAAAAGATCTGGGCTCGATTTACTGGAACGAGGCCGCCGTTTGGCTGGACCCGGCGTGTCACCCTGCGATCGAACTGGCGCATTCACGCATCGCCAAGGCGGTTGCCGGAACTGGTGCGGTCTACGGAGTGAACACCGGATTTGGCAAGCTTGCCTCGGTCAAGGTTGCGTCTGCGGATACGGAAACGCTGCAACGCTGCAACGCTATTTGATCCTGTCGCATTGCTGCGGCGTTGGCCCCGCGATTGCGCGCCGTCACGCGCGGTTGCTGATGGCGCTAAAGCTGTTGAGCCTTGGGCGTGGGGCGTCTGGCGTGCGCTTGCAGGTTGTCACCTTGATCGAGGCGATGCTGGACAAGGGCGTCACCCCCGTCATTCCCGCCCAGGGGTCCGTGGGTACCACGGGTGATCTGGCCCCGCTGGCCCATATGGCGGCGGCGATGATGGGGCATGGTGAGGCGGAGTATGGCGGCCAGATCATGACCGGCGCACATGCGTTGCAGGCTGCGGGCCTAACGCCCGTTGTCCTGGGTCCAAACGAGGGATTGGCGCTGAACAACGGCACCCAATTCTCGACGGACTTTGCACTGGCTGGTTTGTTTGGGGCGTGGCGGGCAGCATCGGGCGCGCCGCGCGGACGAGGAAGGATTACGACATGATTGTCGTAGCCCTGTGCGATCTGGAGGAGGATCAGACGCTGTTGGTGCAATCGGGTAAGCCGGTTGGTGTGTTTGAAACCCACAAGGATGCGCCGCGTGTTTTGATCGCCAGATCGAACCTCGTGCCGCATTGGGCCAACTGGGATCATTTTAACGAATTGGATAAAAAGGGTCTGGCCATGTACGGCCAGATGACTGCCGGATCGTGGATTTACATTGGTTCGCAAGGGATTGTGCAAGGAACTTACGAGACTTTTGTGGAGGCTGGCCGACAGCATTATGATGGCAGCCTGAAGGGTACGTGGATCCTGACCGGTGGTTTGGGTGGCATGGGCGGCGCGCAACCGCTGGCCACGGTGATGTCCGGTGCGTGTTGCCTAGCCGTGGAATGTAGCCCCGACAGCATCGATTTCCGCCTGCGCACCAAATACGTGGATGAGCGGGCCGACACGCTGGATGAGGCGCTGGAGATGATCGAGCGGTGGACCGCCGCGGGTGAGGCGAAATCCGTCGGTCTGTTAGGCAATGCCGCGGATGTGTTCCCCGAATTGGTCAAGCGCGGCGTCCGCCCTGACATTGTGACCGATCAGACATCCGCCCACGATCCGATCAACGGCCATCTGCCCCAAGGCTGGACCATGGCCCAGTGGAAGGAACAACGCAAAACGCCCCCAAGGAGGTCGAGAAGGCCGCGCGGGCCAGCATGAAGGTAGAGGTCAAAGCGATGGTTGATTTCCACGCGGCGGGCGTACCAACGGTCGATTACGGTAATAACATCCGTCAGATCGCGTTGGAGAAAGGGTTGGAGAACGCCTTTGATTTCCCTGGGTTCGTACCGGCCCATAATCGCCCGCTGTTTTGTCGTGGCATCGGTCCGTTCCGCTGGGCGGCCCTGTCTGGCGACCCCGAGGATATCTACAAAACCGATGCCAAGGTGAAGGAAATCCTGTCCGATGATACGCATCTGCACAACTGGCTGGACATGGCGCAGGAGCGGATTGCGTTCCAAGGCCTGCCCGCCCGCATCTGCTGGGTCGGGCTGGGTGTGCGCCATAAACTCGGCCTCGCATTTAACGAAATGGTGCGTACCGGTGAGCTGAGCGCGCCGATTGTGATTGGGCGTGACCATCTGGGGTCGGGATCTGTCGCGTCGCCCAATCGGGAGACGGAGGCCACGAAGGACGAGTCTGACGCGGTGTCGGATTGGCCGCTGTTGAACGCTTTTCTGAACACGGCATCGGGTGCGACGTGGGTGTCGATACATCATGGCGGCGGCGTTGGAATGGGGTTCTCGCAACATTCCGGCATGGTGATTTGCTGTGACGGAACCGAGGATGCGGATCGCAGGATTGCGCGGGTCTTGTGGAATGTCCCCGCGACGGGTGTGATGCGTCACGCCGATGCGGGTTATGATGACGCGCTGGATTGCGCCCGTGAGAATGGCCTGAACCTGCCCGGGATTTTGTGAGGCTTTGCGCCGCTGCCAGTAACCTCGTGGCGGCGCGGATCAGTAGCGTGTCGTCAGGCGGTGGCCGGGGCGGTACGAGAAACGAACGTAGGTGACTGCGTCGCTTTCCCACCAAGTGGACCGCTCAACGTTGAAGACCGGATCACCTACGGCGCAGGCCAGATGCTCGGAAAGTTTCTGGTCGGCCAAGCCTGCGGACAGGCTGATTTCCGCCTCGGAAAACGGGATTGTGGACACCAGCCATTCACTGGGACCGCAGGTGGTGAAATCTGCGGTTTCAGCCTTTGCCAAGGCGGTCAGGCTGATCCAGCGATCCTCATGCTCATACGGCGTGCCGTCTGAATAATGCATACAGATCAGGTGCAGAACGCGGCCTTCGTCGGGCAACTGCAGGCGGGCACGCAGCCAATCTGGGGCAACCTCCACCGATCTGCTGACGAGGGAATAGCGGTAGGACGCGCCCTTCGCCTCAATCTCATCCCGCACGATGGGGATGTCGAAGCGGGCCTGACGGATGGGGGTCATGCGGACGCGGGTGCCTGCCTTGCGTCGCCGCTCAATTATGCCATCCTCGGCCAATTCGCGCATGGCGCGGTTCACCGTGGCGCGCGCGCAGTTGTAGGTGGCGGCCAGATCAACCTCGTTCGGAACCAGATCTCCGGGCCCCCAATCACCCTTTACGATCCTGGCTAAAATGTCGGATTTGACCTCTTTGTAGGTGACCTTCATACCGACCCAGTTCTAGTTCTGATGTGTCTATGCTGGGGTATCACCTATATATAAACTAGACATAATGCGATCAAATAAGCCGTAGGGGGCGTATGCAGCCCCCTGCTCTGTTTACTGGCTCATCTTGGCATCAACCATCGCTTCCTCAGCGATCATCGCCTGCAATTGACGGCGGAAGCGAAGCTGACCAGCGTCGATGCCCAGATCGATGTGGGGCGAGGTTTTTTCCGCCATGCCGATTTGCACAGCGTCAAGAACAGCGCGGTCCTCCTCAAACGCGTGGCGGACGTCCTCACTCATCATCTTGGACAGGGCCTCATCCTCCGGGCGGATGTTGCGCAGTTGGAACCAGTAATAGCGCGTCTCACTCTCGCTGGTTGGGGTCATGAAGTTATAGCTGTCCATGACGAAGGTGTTTTCGTGTAAGCTGCCATCAACGCCGCCGGTGCCTGCGGGGGTAAAGACCGCGCGGATCAGGGCGTGGCCGGGATAGCGGACCTCGTAATGCTGCAAGCGGTCGCAGTTGCCCGTGAACTCCACCACTTTTTTGTAAAACGGGGCGGGTTCGTGATCCATCATCCAGCGATGCACGATGATGCCGGTGTCGGTTTTGGTGACGCGCAGTGGCGTATCCTTGGTCGCGGAGGTTGCGAAGGAGGATTGATGCACCCATGCGACATGCGTTGGATCAAGCAGGTTGTCGCACATCAGCAGGTAATTGCAGTTCAGCTCCATTGCGGCGCCACGGTTGATGCCCCATTCAGGGCTGTCGAAGTTCGGAATGTCGATAATGTCGTCGCTATCGGCGATTGCGGCGTTGCCCATCCAAATCCAGACCAAGCCATATTTTTCGTGCACGGGATAAGGGCGCACCCGCGCCGCTGACGGGATACGCCCGCCGCCAGGCGCCCACACGCACTGGCCCGCGCAATCGAAGGTCAGGCCGTGATAGCCGCATTCGACGTTGTCATCCTTGATCCGGCCCTTGGACAGCGGCATTTTACGGTGTGGGCAGGCATCCTCCATCGCGATGACCTCGCCTTCGCTGTTTCGGAACATGCAGATTTTTTCGCCCAGCACTTTGACTTGCTGCAAATCGTTGACGATCTCATCGCTCCACGCGGCGACATACCATGCATTTTTCAGAAACATTTTGAGGTCCTAGCTGATTGGATTGGGTGCCATGGTGCTACGAGGATGTGACGCTGCTGAAAACCGAAGCTGAGTGATTTACTGTTTAGGTAGGCTAAACTATTAGCTCGCCGCTTGGGATAGAATCCAGTTGAAGAAGTTGCGGGCCTTGTCCTGCTCCAGCATCAGTGGACCCCAGCAGATGTAGTAGGGTTCAGGCATTTTGACGGATTGCTGCGAGATGCGGATCAGGCGTCCCAACCTAAGGTCGGTGGAGGCAAAGGACAGTTGCGTCAAGGCGATGCCCTGCCCGCTGGCCGCAGCCTCTAACGCCGAGCTGGACAGCGAATGGATCGACGCGGGTTTACGCGATGGTTGCGGCAATCCCTGCGCGGCCAACCATGTGCCCAGCTTTGGCACGCTGGTGTAGGATGGTCCCCAGTCGATATCGACCCAAGGTAGGTCTGGCAGCCGTGCCGGGTTCAGCGCGTCGGGGTTTTGGCGCAGGAATTCGGGTGCGCAGACCGGAAAGCACACGTCGTGAAACAGCGGGCGGGCGTGGGGGAAGATATTTGAGACAGTTCCATAGGTTAAACGGAACATGTGATCTAGAAACTCGGGCTGCGGTTCGCCGTGCGTCGCGTCGAGCCGGATGGAGATATCGGGGTAGCGTGCCCCGAGTTTGGCAAGCGGGGTTGCAGCCATTTCAAAGCAGCGTTGGCAGGCCCGACACGTTCACGTCGAGCTGAGCGGTTTGCTGGGCCAGCAACACTTGGGCCTGTGTCAGCTTGTCGAAACCACCGGACAGCACGGCGTGATAGGATTTGGCGGCCGGCACCAGCGCGGCACGGCGGCCGTTCTTCATAATCAGGGGAATGCGCAAATGATCCTCGAGCAGCTTGATCTGCTGGCTGATTGCGCCCGGTGTCACGCCAAGCTCCTGCGCAGCGGCGCGGACCGAGCCGAGGCGGCCGAAGCTTTCAAACGCTTGCAGGGCGCGAAGGGGTGGAAGAACCGTGCGCATGTTTGGCTGCCTCATCTATCGGACTATTCGAATAGAATTTCTGAACATTAGGGATTGGGATCTGGGGTGTCACCACTGGCAATGATCTTACCCAAAACTTGGTCTGGACAGATTGGTGACATATGTAACGGGAACCCTGAAACCGGAGCGCCCAATTCATGTCAGATCACAGCCCTGCAAAAATCATCGTGTTTGATGTCAACGAAACCCTGCTGGATATCACGACGCTGGAGCCATTTTTCCAGCGGGTGTTCAGCAATGCGGGCGTGATGCGGGAATGGTTTGCGGAACTGATCCTGTATTCGCAAACGATGACCCTGTCTGGACGCTACACCGCGTTTGGTGAACTGGCGGGCGGTGTTTTGCGAATGGTGGCTGCCAATAAGCAGGTTGAGGTGGCTGAGGAGGATGTTGCCGAGCTTAAGGCGTTGATCGGGTCGATGCCTGCGCATCCGGACGTCAAACCAGCGTTAGACCTGCTGCGGGAGACGGGATTTAGATTGGTCACGCTAACGAACTCCCCACCCTCGCCCACGCCGACACCGCTGGAGAAGGCGGGTGTTGCGGCGTATTTTGAACATCATTTCAGCGTTGCGGAGGTTGAGAAGTTCAAACCCCATCCGACAACTTACGAGATGGTCGCGGACAAGATGGGCGTGAAAACCACGGATTTGTGCATGGTGGCCTGCCATCTGTGGGACACGATCGGCGCGCAGTCAGTTGGCTGTCAGGGGGCCTTCCTCGCTCGGCCCAACAACAATGTGTTGTATGCGGCGGGTGTGCCGAAACCGGATTTCAGTGCGGATGATCTGGTGGTGTTGGCCCGGAAAATCATCGCGGCGCTCGGCTGAGCGGCTGTATCGCCCAAAGTCCTGACATGAAAAAGCTCCGCCGCAGGTGATCTGCGGCGGAGCGTGGTTTGGTATCGGCAGGTTACGGGTTGATCGCCACCCGGAACGTTACCCGCCCTGCGTCACCCGGTTGCAGCAGGCCGGTACAGTTCCACTGGACTGGCCCCTCGTACCCGATGGAGTTCGCAACCGGCACCACCAGATTGCATGTCAGCGAGGGTGAGATCACCACCGGTGTCGTGATCGGTTCTGACAGGGACGTGTAGGCGGGCGTTCTGTCGTAAACCTTCACATCATCAACTGCGGCATCGGACTGGTTCCGCAGATAGATCCGATACAGCAACACATCGTTGACACTGCCGCTGTTGCTGGACCCCTCGGGTGTGCTTTGCGTTTCGTTCTCTACGGTTTTGGACAGCGTCATCTCTCCTTGAAGATTTGTCACTGTGACGACGTCAAAATCAGTCGGGGTGTAGGTAACGGTAGTCCCTGTGAACGTCGTCAAGCCGTTGAGCGTATACGAGTAATTGGCGTTGTTTGGCGCACCCGAGGATGCAGACACCCGCGTGACCAAGCAGATCGTTTGATCCGCCACCACCGATATAGGCCCGGTGATTGCTGCGTCAGGTTCGCCGTTACAGGCAAGGTCGCTATAGATCGCAGATGAGAACGCGCCCGATGGTGTTGACGATTCACCCGAGATGGAGAACGTCACCGTGCCGTCGGATGTTGCCTCGTAGATGTGGGGCAGCACTGTGATCTGTCCGCTTTGAATCTCGCGGATTTGATCCTGCGACAAGGTGGGTTTTGCGACCAGACCAATATCCAGCTGTATTTGTCCGCCAAAGGCCTCGGGCTCGAACTCGAACTCGCCATCATGGGGATCACCGGCAACCAAGCCAGGCAGGCCATCTGTCTTCTCCGATATGGTCAAGAAGCCGGCTGTAGGCGTAGCGCGGATCGTTACGTTGCCCACATATGTACCGGGCAAGTCGTAGGACCATGAGCCATCCGCTGCCACATCAGGTGAGGCCAGCAAACCGCCGGAGCCATCCAGAACATCGACAACAACCGATTTTGTACCAAGCTCAGCGCCATCAACCACAGCGTTGTGGGCAGTGCCGCCGCCGATGCCGTTGTCGATGAAGACACGGCCAGACAAGGTGCGCACGCCGGTATCGAGAATAACGGAGTATTTCGCCTCATCATCGTCAAGGATGCCATCACCGAAGTCATCTGCAACGCGGCCGGTGTTTGGATCGCTGTCCGGGTCCGGCAGTGAGCTGTAGATAATCTCGGCGTAGTTGGTGAAGTCACCCGATCCCAGCACCGTCGTTGTGATGATCAATGTCTCGGACGTGCCTGCCAGAATTTCATCGACGAACCATAGACCCGTATTGGGATCAAAGGTATCGCCAGTCGCAGGCGCGCTGTCCGAAACGTAGGCAAAGCCGCTGGGGATGTGGTCAATAACCTTCACACCCGAGGGGGAGCCGGAACCGGCGTTTGAAACCGTGATGATCCAATCGATCGTGTCACCTTCGCTAACATTGGTGATCGGCGTGGTTGTGCCGGTCGCCGCTGCGATTTTGGTGATCGACAGGTCGGAACCCGATGGATCGAAACCGAAATCCTGATCGGTGGTCACGGTATTGCCAGTGACAACGATACCCAGCAGCGGGTTTGACGTTCCGATGAGAACACCACCGCCGATTTCAGGATCAGCCTCATCCAGCTCAACCCGATAGGTCTCGTTGATCAGCAGGTTATCGAACAGATATGTTCCGTCCGCCAGCGTATCGACCGTTTTCAGGAAGATATCGTCGGTCAGATCAGCCGTTCCGTTGTCATCGTAGATATCAAGGCGGATACCTGCCCCCAGATTGGTTTCAGAACCATCGCGGATATCCGATGCGTCATTGTCGTTAAACACGTTGCCCGAGATGGAGCCAAAGGGCAGCGGTGACGGGCCACGGCAGGATGCGCCGTCGCTTTCGTTACCCTCATTCGACGTATTAGCGATAGCACTCGCCTGACCCGTGGTTGTGTCAACGAGGAACAGAAGGTCACCACCGTCGCTATACCCGTACATGCGACCGTCCTCATCAAACCAGATGGAGCCGAAGGGGGTAAAGCCGCCTGCGTAGTAGTTTGGGCCGAATTCGATAACCGTTACGTTTCCGGGCAAACCGCCGTTTGAGTCGACCTTGAACGGACGCCCGGAAAGCTCGTTGATGCCGTAAAAGAAGCCATCAACGGGGTTATAGGCGATGTCCTGAGCGTTAACGTTCTGGCTGAGCTGCAAGCTGCCCAAATCAGTCAGATCGAAGGGTGTGCCATAGTTGGCCAGGCTGACCAGCTGCCACGTATTGGCATCGTCCACATAGACCATCGTACCGTTTGGCATAACGTCGCCGGCGCTGGAGCCGTCAGCGGCAGAACCCTCAACTTTAGACAGGTTATCGTAATCGCCAGATCCGACCAGACGATACACATCGTCTTTGCCGTCACGAATAGAGTAGAAATAGCCATCCAGATCGTTATAGCCCCAGTTTCCAAGATCTCGATCCGAAACCACCGCAGCGTTCTGAAAGTTTGTTGTATAGGTTGAACCGGTGGCACCAATGGTCACCCGCTTGAACTGCCGGTCATCGACGTTGTTGAAATACAGGCTTGCGTCACACAGAAACGGCGCTGGATCGCTGGAGATGGTCAGCGTGTAATCCTCAACCTCACCGTCGAACACAGTTTCAGCGCCGGTATTGTCAGTTGACCAGCGGAAGCGCGCGAATGTGGGTGCGGTTGTTGCACCGGCAGGTACGGCAAGCTCGAATGTGATCGAGCCATCTATCGCGCCGTCCTTGTCCAGCGCGCCGCCATCCTGAAGGTTTAGCGCAACCTGCTCACCCGCCTGCCCGAACGTGCCATCACCGTTAAAGTCGATGAAGGCCTGTAGGAAAGACGTACCGGGCGCCAGCGAACCGCTGTCCGTGACATCAACAGTGATTTCTGCAAGTCCGCCAAGGTACAGCGTCGGCAGAACCACACCGTCCTCATCATCATTGCCGTCCAGATCATCGCCGGTTGCCGTTGCACCTGCCTGTGACAGCAGATCTGTATCCGGAGGGATTACACCCAGATAGTTCTCGGACGTACCCTCAACGATATGTTGTGGATCGCCGTAGGTTGCGGGCGCATCGCCGCGGTCCGCAGGTGGAGGGGTTATGATCGTGATGCCGTAATCCTCGACCTCACCATCTGCGACAGTTGAAAGGGAATCCACACCGGCAACGGAGGACCAGCGCAGGCGAACCACTGTAGGTGTCAGCACTGCGGTAACAGGAACGGTGATCGGGAACTTGATCTCTCCGTTCACGACGCCGTCCAAATCGGACGGGCCGCCATCCTGAATATCAGTCGCAACCTGATCGCCAAGGGACAGGAACGTCCCGTCGCCACCAAAATCAACGAAGGCTTGCAGGTAGGCAGAACCGGGCACAGGCTCGTTCACCCGCACGGTGACTGAACGGGTCAGATCGCCGTAAAGTTGTGGAAAATCCTCATCGCTTTCATCATCTGTTCCGTCCAGATCATCGCCCGTCGCATCAACAGAGTATTGCGCAGAGGAATCGCCGTCACCGTTCAGATCACCAATCCAGTAATCTGATGTGCTGGTGTGTTGCGGATCACCATATGTGGCCGCCGCATCACCCCGGTCGGGACCGGATGACAGATAGATCGTTGTCGGGTCATTGCTGCCCGGCGCGGGACCATTGCTGGCGACGCCGTCACCATCCTGCGGGTTTTCGGAATCCGAGTCATCCGAGACAACCGTGCCGCTGGGCGTTGTGCCCGATGCGGTTGCCTGGTTCGTGATTGTCGTGTCCAGATCGTCAGCCACAACTGTGTAGAGCGCAGTGTAGACTGCAATTTCACCGAGCGGCGGCCCTGCTTGCAAGGTTCCCTCGGGCGACAGCAGCGTATTTGACTGCCATTCCATGACGGGGGTGACGCCCTTACCGCTAAACTCACTTTCGACCAGCGTGACGTTCGTGACGTCCAGGTTGCCGAAGTTTTCCAAGGTGAAGGTGTAGAGCACAAACTCACCCTCATCGGCGTAGCCGTTCAGGTTCGTATCAACCAGCGTCGCCTTTTTCAGCAAGCCGATGGAGCCTACGTCAATCGAGACCTCAGCCGTGTTGGAGTAGATTGGTGGTTCACCCGGAAGGATGATTGGCGATACAAACCGATAGTTGATCGGTGTCGGCACTTTGAAAAAAGCTACGAAGGGGGTGAACGTCAGCTCACCCGTGTCGTCGTCATAGCTCCACACACCTTCTCCAACCACCTCGAACCCGACGCGATGGCCCTCGGCATCCGTGACGAGGTTGATGGCCGTGACAGGCGGAATCAGATCAATAGCCTGCTTTGCATACTCACTAGGCTGTAGGGAGTTATTCGCCGGGCCGTTGTCATTGTTTGTGGAAACGGAATCGTTGAACAAAATGTTCAAAGTGACTGGCTGGCTTAATACCTGCTCCTTTACGTCATCTTGCAACAGCAGCGGGTCCTGAAAATCGCCGCACTTCAAATCATATGTGTCTAGAGCATTGTAAGTCGGATTACCCAAACGCACCAAAAACCCGTTATTCGCCGTACGGCCAAAGGTGAAGGTCGAAGTCTGTGGGTATCTGATTTCCAAACCGGATTCCGGTTGGTTGCTATAGCCTTTGTCACCGGCCAGATAAAAGGTATCGAGGCCGAACTGGGGGTTTGGACCATCAATGTAGCCGCGATAGGTCGTCGCGTCTTTATCGATCCGCACGTATTCAACCGTGCCATCACACATCTTGACGTACACTTGCTCGTTATTCGGACCGTCAATATCGTTGATCTGAACCATGACGTCAGCAACGACAGGAACACCGCCTGTGTTGGAGTTGATGTCGTGGGTTCCAGCCTCGTAAATCGTGAATTCTACGAAGTGGGGATCCTGTGTAACCGACGTGACCTGAATCTGGCCGTTGCCTGTCCCAAATCTATGGTCGAACGTTGTTGATGTCAGAACACCCACAATGTCGACCAATTGGCCGTTCACTGTACCTGCGTTCTGCCACAGTGCCCGTTTGCCAATAAAGCTGCCAACAACGGTTGGCGCACCTACGGGCCGAAAAATAAGATCCTGCGCCAGTGCGGCCTGACCAAAAAAGGTTAAAAAGACGAAGCCAAGAACTGTCCGAACAGCCATAGCGCCAAAGAGGTTTCTTAGTCTGAATCGCGATATCATCCAGATTAACTGGTCAAAACGACGTTTGATGGGCGCGCAAGCAATTGCGATTACAGCGTTCTCCATGAATACACTCTCTGAATAACTGATTTCTGGACACATTAGTTACATCCAGATTTACAGTTTAGCGTGACTTTGAACCACGGAGCAAAAGGATATGTCCTCGACCCTTACGTGTAATTTGCACAGAAATCGGTATGGAATTGGCTAAGGAGCGCGAGTTCTGCGAATATTGTGAAAGTTAGATATTTCAATTTGATAGTGCTACCGCGCGATAATGGCGGAGATATGATCGCTCAAGCAAACTCGCCTTTAGGTTTAGCAGAAGCCACCGCAATTATTCGTGCCGGCCGAGCGAAAATTGCACCGAAAGGGATACCCCCATGCGCATAGCTCTGCTGCACACTGCCAATGTCCACGTTGCGACGTTTGACAAGTTGTTCGCCCGGATGCAGCGCAATGTGGTGCCTACACATCGGGTCGAGCCCGCGCTGCTGTCACGTGCGCAAAAGGACGGCTTGGGCGCAGTTCGTGACGAGACCCGTGCAGTTTTGGCGGAGCTAGCCGAGGCGGATGCAGTCATCTGCACCTGCTCGACCTTGGGCCCGCTAGCCGATGAAATGGCCGACGTGCACCCTCATATTGTGCGTGTAGATCGCCCGCTGATGATGCAGGCCTGCCAAGATGGCGAAGATATTCTGGTTGCGATGTGTTTGGACAGTACCAAGGATTCTACGCTGAACCTACTGCACGAATGCGCCAAGGCGCAGGATCGAACGATCCGCCCGCGTGTCGTGATGTGCGCCAAAGCATGGGCATATTTTCAGTCTGGCGATACGGATCGATACCACGCCGCGATTGCAAAAACGCTGCGAGATGAGTTGTCGCGATCACCGAAGGTGGACAGCATTATCTTGGCCCAAGCCTCCATGGCGGGTGCGGCTGATCTGCTGCGCGATTGCGCGGTTCCCGTCAGATCCTCACCCGCCATGGCGGCAGCCTATGCCATCCGGCTGATGGCGACCCTGTCAAAGCGGGAAAGCCACGGCTAGATCAAGTGGACCGGCCCGCGCGCCCGCCCCGTCGTCGGGGTTCAGCCGCAGCTGCCCTACCCTCAAGCAGCACGGCGGTCATCGGATGATCTGGTCGGCTGTCGCAATATTTGGCGATCAGGCGCTCAAGTTTGGCCTGTTGATCCGGCCCCGCCTCTCCCAATGCCCAATCGAAGAAGATCGAGCGGCAATCCTCAACCACGATGTCCATGTTGTAGGATTCCGCGATCAGACCGCGTGGGTCATCTGGTGTGGCCTCATGTAGTGGCATCTTAGCCTCCCTTGACCGACGCGAGCGTTGCATCCAGCGTCGCGGCCAGATTGGCGACATCGCTGGCGATGGAAATATCGGTGATGCCCGCATCGTGCAACGCCTCGACCGTTCCGGTCGGGAACATGACAGAGCCGGAGCGTTTGCCATGTGCCGCAGCTGCGCTGGCGACTTGACGGGCGGCGTTCAAAACCTCCGGTGCATCCTTGGCAACACCGGTGGCTGCGGCGAAATCCGATGGCCCTAGAAACAGCATGTGAACACCGTCAATCGCGGCAATCGCATCTGCTTGGTCCAAGGCGGTTTGATGTTCGATCTGGATGATGAGCTCCATACCGCCTGTGTAGTCCGCTGCCTTGCGACCCCACTCAGCTGCGCGAATAACCGTTTGTGCCTCACCACGGCTTCCGCGCGGAGCGTAATGGAACCAGCGGGCCGCCTGCTCCGCCTGCTCGGCGTTTGCGATGTTTGGCACCATCACTCCGTGTGCGCCCATGTCCAGCGCACG